>Ga0080013_1001000_pt1 | contig 38551 bp, 79 predicted proteins | sample ETNvirenome_6_85_FD_69236 | JGI IMG/M metagenome (GOLD analysis project Ga0080013, IMG submission 69236) | Marine viral communities from the Pacific Ocean - ETNP_6_85 (SPADES assembly) (version 2) | ecosystem: Environmental > Aquatic > Marine > Oceanic | place: Pacific Ocean | collected 2013-06-19 | reverse complement strand
GTTTAAAGATTATTTGTATGTTAGTGGAACTACTAAAACATTACGAGATAACTTTGAATGGTTTGCTGATTTTGTCCTAGAGTATACAGCTAATTGTCGTTGGAATTGGCCAAACCCACGAGTCAATAGTGTTTTAGATATAGCGTGTAATGATGGTTCACAATTAGATTGTTTTAAGAAGAAACAAGCGATTGAAACTTTCGGAGTAGACCCAGCTGAAAATTTATATGAGTTGAGTTCTAAGAATCATAATGTCATATGTGATTACTTTGATTCTAGTCTGTTTGATAGAACATTTGATGTAATAATTGCACAGAATGTTTTTGCTCATAATGAGAATGCTAAGAAGTTTTTAGATGATTGTGAAAAACTAATGAATAATAATTCTTTTTTATATATTCAAACATCACAATCTGATATGATTAGAAATAATCAATTTGATACTATATATCACGAACATATATCATTTTTTAATATAAACTCTTTCAATGAACTAGTAAAGAGAACAGGATTACATTTAGTAGATGTTATAAAAACACCTGTACACGGAACAAGTTATTTATTTATTTTACATAAAGAACCAATGAATGAACATAAAGTTCAGAATTTAATTGATGTTGAAAAAGAACTCGGATTACTATCTATAGAAACTTATGAGAAATATAGAAATAATGTATTAGAAATTGTAGATTTGTTTAAATTATTAATAGACGATTCAAGAAGAGAAGGGTATAAAATAGTTGGTTATGGAGCAGCAGCTAAAGGTATGACTCTTTTGAATTTTGCTCAAGTTGATTTAGATGTTATAATTGATGATAACCCATTAAAACAAAGTTTATTGACACCCGGTAGAAATACAAAGATAGATTCGATTGACACTTTAAAGCAATATAAAGATTCAGATAAGATATTATTTGTTCCTTTAGCTTGGAACTTTTATAAAGAAATAAGAGAGAGAATTAAGAAAGTAAGAGATAACGAGGATGATGTGTTTTTAAAATACTTTCCTAGAGTTATATTGGAGAGTAAATGAGTTACTTACATATTACAAATATAGACACACTATCAGCGTTGTTAGACAGATTAATATCAGAAAATATTAAATTACACTTTTTTCGTAAAGACGGTGTTGATGACAATATTGAACATCAAGAAAAGGTGATAAAAGAAATAAAGTATCGAATAACTAAACTTTTATTAGATGTATATACTGATAATCGTTACAATTACGTATCTGAAAAAAGAACATATAAACCAGATGATATTGTAGAAACACTTGAAGAGTTAATTCATAATGATATAACTACAGGTGAGGGTGACAGAGCTAATCTAAAAGAGGCCACGTCAGATAATCCATCACTTGAACATTTTACAAGAAACCATAAGTTGATTAGAAAAGCTAATGAGAATAGAGCAGTCAGTAAAAATAAATTAGATGAACAGTTTAAAAGTTTTATAGAAGATAATGATACTAAGAGCTAATCCAGAGTTTGCATCAGAACTTGTTTGTATAATACCGTATGCGTACTGGTTACATAAAGAGGGTAAGTTAGAAAAAGTTATAACGAGTACTGGTATGAAATCATTTTATTATTTTTGTGATGACGTTGAAGAACAGTATAAATTTAGAACACTTGATAATCTCAATTCAGGTTTAGAAGAAGTTCCAAATAATTGGGTACATCATAACGCAGAGGCGGTTACTGGTAAAGATTATTCTGAGTTGACAGAAGAAGAACAAAATAATATGAACGGAGTTTTAGATTATAGAAAATGGTCACCGCCACCTTACAAAGATTATTACCAGACAAATGAATTTAATCACTTAAAACCTTATATTGTTGTGAATAACAATTATAATATTGAATATGGGAAACCAATTTCAAAGTCATTAAGATTTTTTGATATGAAAACACTATATGATATTTTTAATTACTTAACTAATAGTGGGTATATTGTAATATATAAAAGACCTAATAATACAGAGTTTGCACCTGATCATAATGAGATTGAAACTTTAAATAGAAATATTTCATTAACAGCAACAGTAGAAATGAACAGTTTACAGGGTATTATTACTGATTATGAATTATGTGAATACTACGATGATGTAATTGATATGAATAAAATGAAAGAAAAATATCCACAGTACACATATAATGAATTTCAATTGAAATTATTTTCATCCGCAGATGGATTTGTAACTACAAATGGTGGCGGTGGTATATTATGTTCTTGTTTTAAAAAACCAGTTGTAATGTATGTTCCACATGGAAAGGAACTTAGAAAAAATTATATAACTAATAAAAATTCATATTTGAATAAGTTATCTGAAAATAATATACATACTGTTTTAGATCCCGGTGATGTGAATGATTATTCTAAAGTTATAAAGAAAGTAAAAGAAGTTTTTAGAGGAGATAATAAATGAAAGTGTTAGTTACAGGTGGTACTGGTTTTGTAGGTACTAACTTAATAAAAAGATTATTAAAAGATGGTCATGAAGTAATATCAGTAGATAATTATTCTACTGGTGTTAAAGAAAATGAACAGAAAGGTTGTCAGTATTATAATTTCGATATATCAGAACGCGATGTACCATACGGTCGTATGTATTGGCCTAAATCCACTAAGGTAATTGATGAAGTTGGTTATCCAGATGTCATATTTCATATGGCAGCCTTAGCACGAATACAACCATCATTGGAACATCCCGCCTCACATATTAAGAATAATTTCAATTCCACTTTACATATTCTTGAATTGGCAAGAAAGAAGAATATACCAGTAGTATACGCCGGTTCGAGTTCAGTTCATTGTGGTTTATATGGTAGTCCATATGCGTGGTCTAAATACGGTGGAGAAGAATTATGTAGATTGTATTCTTCTGTATATGATACACCAACAGCAATATGTAGATTTTATAATGTATATGGACCACATCAGATATTAGGTAGTGAATATGCTGCAGTTATAGGTATTTGGATTGACCAGTATAAAAAAGGTGAACCATTAACTATTACAGATGAAGGAGAACAACGGAGAGATTTTACTCATATTGATGATATAGTAGATGGGTTGGTAAAATGTGGTGATGGTTTATTAGGTGAAAATTCTTCTGAAATAAGAGGAGAGGTATTTGAGTTAGGTCGTGGAGTAAATCATTCTATGAATGAGATAGTTGATATGTTTGGTGAGCATCCAAGAAAGTATATTCCGGCTAGAAAAGGTGAATATCCAGTTACTCTATGTGAAGATACAAAGGCACATGAGTTACTTGGGTGGAAACCTATAGTAGATATAAAAGATTACATAAAGGAGTGGTTAAGTGAAAACAATTAGTTTTATACAACCATCAAGAAATAATTTAAAGTATCTTAAATGGTCTTATAATAGTATAAGAAAGAACTTAGGTTATATTCACGAGATATGTTGGGCAGATGATTTTTCAGATGACGGAACTTGGGAATGGATGAATGAGATAAAAGAGAAAGACCCAAATGTTAAGATACATAGAAACGATGGCCCCAATAGATTAGGTCATACAATACTTTATGATACTCTTGTAAATGACTATGCTACGAATGATATAGTGATGATATATCACGCAGATATGTACGCTTGTCCTAAGATGGATGAAGAAGTATTGAAACATTTAGAACCAGGAACAGTAGTAAGTGCAACGAGAATAGAACCACCATTACATCCAGATGGTCCTGAAAAGATATTAAAAGACTTTGGTATAGAACCAGAAGAATTTAAAGAACAAGAACTTTTAGAATTTGTTGATGAATATATACATAGAGGTTATCATCACCCAACCAATGGAATATTTGCTCCTTGGGCTATATACAAGAAAGACTTTCAATCAATAAATGGACACGACCCGTTATACGCTCCACAATCAAAAGAAGATTCAGATATATTCAATCGGTTTGTTTTGGCAGGATATGAATTAACTCAAACTTGGCACGGTCTTGTATATCATATGACAAGTCGCGGTTCAAGATTCAAAGATGGTGCTATGAGAAATCCTGCAGGTCAAGTGTTTATGAAGGGTAGAGAGAGTACTGAGTGGCTAGAACAAAACGTCAGGAGTACACGAAATTTCATCAGGAAATGGGGTCATATGGTTAAACATGATAATATGATGTTTCCTATTATACCACCAAAATATGATGTCGGATTCGTTGTCTATAATTGTGATTACAATTTGTTGACAGAATTAGAACCGTGGTGTAGTTGTATTTATATAGAGGATACTTCAGTAATATCAAAATATATTAGTGATGAACAAAAAAATACAGATTTTGATTTGAAAGATAGAGTTAAACCTTATATTAAAGGTAAAGATAATAAGAAAAATGATTCAGTACTACGTCTTAACTCACGACTTAAATCAAATTTTGAATGGAAAAATCATGATGTACTTGTTAAATTTGACACGAAACAGTTAAATGCTAGTAACTTTCAACATATTGTTAATTTATCAGAAATAATATCTAGTTCAGGACAAAAGGGTAATTTAGAGTTAGGTATTTTTAAGTTTAATATAAAATCACTTGAAACATATGAAAAAGATTTAATTTTAGTAAAATGACCTACTATTTATTATTGAGTGGTGATTCTGAGAAGGATGCACTATATGAAACAAATGTTTTAGGAGAAGAAAGTTTTGAAACGTTTTATCCGTCAGTTGGTTTTATAATTTTGAATAGAATAATAAATCAACAACCAGAATTACTTGAATCATTACAGATACTCGATGAACGCAAGAAATCGTACACAATTACTAAATTTTTAGACAAGTTAGAGAAATGGAAAATAAAAAAAAACGCTTGACTTAGACGTATTTTTTTTGTATATTTAGGGGAGATATTCTATGAATAATAATTATTTAGAAGAGTATTACGACTTAGAGGAAGAGTTACATGAGAACGACAGTCGTAAAAAGATTCTTCATAAAACTAAATCTCATAATAAAAAAAAGTGGAAAAAAGTAAAAACAGAGTTAAATAAAAAAGGTTACGATAAGTATGTTAAAAGTAAAAGAAGGGATGCTAAAAAGAGTAATAGGTCTACTACTTAGTTTAGTATTATTTAGTTGTGATGGTAGAAATGCTCTATCATCAAACGTTAAAGATGAAATAAATGTCATAATAGACATGAGATTACCAATTGACGCTAATGGGTATTATCATTTAGAACTTGAAAGAAATAATTGGCAGACTTTACATAGAGTATCAGGATCAGTATTTGATTACGATAACTATCCAATAGAAAATTGTTATATACAATGGGAATCTAATCTTTATTGGTATTTAGGTGATACTTTAGGGTACATAATAAATAGACATTTTAGTGATCAAGGTCAATATGTATCAATAGATACTTCTTATATAGTAGGATTTACTGGTATAGAAGTTCCGACATCAAATATGGTTAGTTATAGTAATCGTTATGGTGAAATAAATAATATGATAGCACCCGTTAGGAGTATGATAGGTGATACTTTAGTTTTAAGTGTTTATTGGTCTGATTATAATTATGATGTATCTATTGAGAAGTATGGAATAGTATTGGATTAGAGGAGTTGTATGAATTCAATTTATATGTTGGTATTAATTGTCTACCATTATATAAGATTATATGGGTGGACATTAAATGAATTTTGGAAATTATTAGATTTTATTATAGGATAGGAGAATAAAATGGATATAGGAATATTAAATAGTCTTGGATACATTGAAGTAATTGAGATATCAATTTGGTTAGGTGTAATGTATTATGGGAAATGTTGGATAGATAATAAATTTAAATAGGAGAAGCACTATGAAATATGTTTTAGTTGATAGAAACACAGATAATATAATGAAAACAGTTGAATTAACAAGTAATATAGGTATTACTGGAGCTAAAACATACTTTTTGGGAATAGAAAATCTACCCTTAAAAGAATTTAATCAACTATGGAAAGTTATGACTAAAAAAGAGTATGATTTAAACCAAGAAGGCTATCAGAGAAAACCATCATCTCATCCAAGATCGATAGAGTGGTGGAAAGAAGAAACGTCTAATCTTGATATTGAAAGGGAATAATATCGTGAAACAAACAATACTAGATGTATTAGAAGATATGTCTAAGAAAGATCAAATAAATTTAGGATCAGAAGGAGCTCGTAAAGTTGTTAGTAATATATTAGTAGCTGCTTTAAAAGAAAAAGGTGAATATAAGAAATACACAAATGATGAATTAGAAGAACAAGAAGCTAGAGAATATTGGGTTTGTGAAATTTGTAAAAAATCAAGTTATGATATAGATTGGGATTATATTGGTTCGGGAACTAATCATTTAAGTTGTGAAGTTAGACTAGAATTAGATGAAGAAAAAATGAAACGTGAATCTATACTGAACGGTGATGAAGTAGCTAAGGCATTAGGTCATATGGATAAAGACGGTAATTATATTACAGAACCAGAAAAAAGTTGGTATGAAGATGTCGGTGATGGAACTTTACTTAAAGTGGATGATCTAGAAAGAATGAAGATGAAGTTATCAGAAGAAATAGTAGATGATAAAGATGAGAAATATATTTATGAATCTCCTGACGGAGGTGAAACTATTTTTAAGAGAAAAGTGGGTAGTGATAAAAGAGAATTAGTTAAAAATTGGGAAAAAGTATCTAGGTAAAAAGGGAGTCGAGAATGAAGAAACCATTGATGACATTAGGAGTAGAAGAATTAACTAGAAAACAAAGAAAAGAATTAAATAGTTTAGCTGTTGTGATCGCAGAAGAAGCGATAAATGTTCGGTTAGATTATGAACAAAGTGGTTCTAATTTAGATAGCGGTAGTATAGTAGCTATACATCAAAATAGTCCGTTATTAGATGATGAGAAAGAACCGTTAGCTGATGTAGCGTATAATATTGTAAGGAGAAAAGAAAATGAAAAGTAAGTTATTAGATAAACTTGTTAAACAAGCTTTAGTAGTTTTAGCTGGAGTAGGTGGTTTTTGGGGTGGAATGTATTATAGTATGGATAAGTTATCTCAAGAGATAGATAAGTGGAGTTCACAGTATGAACAAGTAAGTGATAATTTAAATCAGTACATGGAAGTAGCAGATCCACAAACTGTTAGATTCTATGTAAAAGAATTGAATACGATTTTAGATGATATAACGTTTTTAAATAATTTAGTAAAGAGTGGACAAATAGCGGATGAATCTCTTGTAGTGTATGCAAGTATGGTAGAAGATGTTGACGATAGATTAATAATGTTGAGAGAAGAAATGTATGATGAGTTAGAATCATTACAGTTAAGTATAACTGTTAAAACAGATGATAAAGTATACAGACTTAAAGAAGAAGTAGTTGGTGATAGAAAAGCGGTGTTTTCAAAACTTAATGATATAAATACACGATTAAATGCGTTAGAAGAAATGATTAGTGAAGTATCAACAGATGTTAATACGATAAGGAATTCAAAATACGGTAAAAAAATATGGAGACAAAAATGAATATAATTGAAAAGATAATGAGGTTAATCGTAGGAGATAAACGATTTACAACTGATAGAAGAGTAAAGAAACGTAAATATAAAAAACGTAATCGTCGCATGAAACATCGGAGAAAAAAATGAATGAGTTATTAATGTTTTCAATAGGTATATTACTAGGTACTATTATAGGAATAATATTAGCTAGTACATTACTGTCTAGTAAAATGAGTGATTTAAAGAGTGAAATAGGAGATTTACGAGTACAACGTAAACTATTGAAAGAAGAGATAAAAAAGATTACTAGAAGAGGAAAACCTCAACCTAGAAGAAGTCGGAAACGCTAATGTCAGAATTATCTGATTTACACGATTACGAGAATAGATCAAAGAAAAAGAATCCGTTTCGTAGTAGACCAATTCCGAAGAGTAGAATAGAATGGGCTATTAGAAGTACATTATCTATTAGAGCTGCAGCGGTACATCTTGGAGTTGCATATAATACGTTTAAAAAGTACGCCAAGATGTATGACTTATTCGAACAAAATAAGAATCAAAGCGGTAAGGGTATTACAACAAAGGGTAATACAGGTTGGGGTGTAAAGATACAAGATTTATTTGATGGAAAACATCCTAACTATCCACATTGGAAATTACAAGAAAGAGTAGTTAGGGACGGTTATCTAAAACAAGAATGTAGTAATTGTGGATATGATGATTACAGAGAGAGTGATATGAGAGGGCCTTATATGATATGTTTCTTAGATGGTGACTCTAAAAATCATTCATTAGATAATTTACATCTATTGTGTTACTGTTGTTTCTTTATAATGAAACCCACAGGTCGTATGTTAACGACACCTAAAAATACTACACTATTGCGTAAAAAGTTAGAAGAAGTTTGGATAGAAAATGATGATGAATAATATTTATTAGTAGATTTCCGTATATGGCTTATATAATAGATGTTCACAGAAGAGATAGTACCGATAGTACTAGTATTAATGTTATTAGTTATTATACGATATTTTTATAGTATTATTTAATAGGGAGAAAATATTTTGAACGGACAAGACAAAAAGGATTTGAACGTTATACTAGAAAGAATGGAACAAGCGGATAAAGACCGTCATAAAATTCACGAAGATATTAAGTTCATTAAAGAAAATCTGTTCGATCCCCACAATGGTCTCTGGTCGGAGACTAAATTAAATTCACAGTTTAGAGAAGATAGTAAAAAATGGAGATATCCAATCGGTGTTGGGTTGATATCATTAGTAATTAAAAATCTATGGGATACGGTGATAAAATGAAGATAACAAAATCACAACTAAGAAAGATTGTTAAAGAAGAACTTATCAAAGAAGCTCCTTATATAGATCCAGATGAAGCGGGAGTAACTATTAACAATGCACTCGATGATTTAAAACAGTCACTTAAAAGAGTAAGAAACCCAGAAAAGTGGGCAGAGAAATATCATAGGGGATTACCCGGAGTAATTGATATGATAGAACGATTAACACTTATATTTGGGAAGATGAAATAGAATAGGTTTTAAATGAAACAAAATAAGTTACATATCACAAGATCACTAAAACACAGAATAAAAAAACTAGAACAAAAACCGTGCTGTATAGAGTTGGAAAAACGGGTTAAAGCGATCGAGTTAGAGTTGGAAAATTTTAAATTTAGGTTTTCAGATTTCATACTTGAACCGAAGAACTCAAAATTCTATGAGGATGAAGTATGATAACATTGTTATATCAGTCCTTAAAAGTTCTAACGAACTTTCAAGGTAAAAGGCACGAACAGCACAATACATCATATTATAGACAGTTCAATACATCATATCATGGAATGCACAATACATCATATCATGGAATGCACGATACACTAGACCGAGACGTAGTGTGATTATCAGCCTATTGAAGTGTATAATCATTTGTGTAGTTTGCTTACTTCAATACGGCATCGTCTTATTAAATCTTGACAAAATACATATATTAAAACAGTTCGTTAACATTAATGTTCGCTCTTCACCTACAGTCGAATATCAAATAAGCGTCCGTAACGTAAATACAAATAAAGTAGAAGAAGTCGGTCGTATACGCGAAGATCGCGTCATTGCGTCTCGGAATGACCATGGCTTTCCAATCATTTAATATAAAGAGGTATATTTATTAATATGAAAAACAAAATACAAAAGAGTACAATAATGATATGGGTGGCAGTAGGAATAGTTCTATTGTTGCTAAGTCAAATCGATCCTAGTGTATCTATGAATGAAAAGAAAGATATGCCAAAGGGATTGGGGCTCGTATATTGAGCCTGGTGGAGATAATAAAATGTTGATTGCGGGGCGACACCGGTCACTCCCCCGCACAACTTAAATAGGAGAAACACAATGGCATTTCATCATGGAATAGTAAGTTATCTAAGAGAAAACGCATGGCTGGATCATTGGACATCAGTTCATATGGCAGCAGGTGCATTCATATGTAAAGTAGCACTCTGGCTTGGGGCATCAGACCTTTGGGCCGTTCTTTGGGTAGCTATCATAGGTCTCTTATGGGAAGTATTCGAATACTTCTATGAGGGAACTGAAGAAGTATATGGAACAAAGGCAAAGTGGAGAAACAATACATTATCTGATTTGATTGTAGAAATTGGCCTTGCCGCTTGGATGGTAATTTAATACACACTTCACGGAGAGCACGATTTAAATTAGCTAATTTAAATAATGTAATGTAATACACACATTAACACAACACTCACAATTTAAGGCACTTTCATACTAAAATACTATGTTTTGATAGATTTTAGAGTTAGTGCCTTTCTTTTATACTAATAACAAACTTTCATTATATAATAGGTCTGCGTGCACCGAGCTGAAAATTTACTATATGACAATATGACAGACCTAGGCATCAATCCAAGACTTATTTGCACTATATTATAATGTGATAGCGTCTTATTTTTAACTCTCAAAGCGTCGAATTCCTCTCTATTGGGGAATTTTTTTTGCATGGTTTGCAATAAAATGCTTGGATGTTTGGATATTTCTTCGTATATTATTATGTTGAGAGGACTAGCTTGGCTGGGATTGCAGCGTAAAGTTTATATAATATACGACATTTTCCGATATAATCCAAGCATTATCTGCAGCTTCGGCCCGTGAGATGCGTTAATTAAATTGCAGATAATGCAGAAAACGCTTGACTTATATGCTACTTTATACGTATATTTAGTTGTTAAATAAGGAGTTAAAATGAAAGATTTAGAATTTTTTGATATTATAACTTATACTATGGGTGGAGTTGAAACTGTACATAGGTATTATGATGATTCTCCGAACATTAAATGGGGTAGTAAAGATGGTTTTACAAGAGATAAAACAAAATATACTAAATGGTATAATGATAATACTCTTGATAAAATTTTTGTAAAATTAACTAAAAAAGGAAGTAAATAATGAAAGATTTAGAAAATATATTATATCCTAATAAATTCGATTATGATATAGACGTTGATGAGGACGGTCTAATGTGGCTAGTCGAGGAAGATGAGTCAACAGCCAAAGATACTGCGATGTCTGATATGAAAGATGAGTATATAGATGAAGATCATTGGGAATGGGTAGGAGAAATAACTAATAATTAATTTTAATTATTTGCAGATTTTGCTTGACTTGTATGCCATTTATGTGTTATATTATAGTATGATAAATGTTAGTTTAATTATGGTTTTAAAGACTCTCTCTTAAGCCCGTCTCTCTCTGAGAGATAGTACTGAAAAGTCACAAAGGGCGTCAAGTGACATGAAAAGATTTGTGGGTTAAGGTTGACTACATATTTGGAAACCTAGTGGGTTTGACGATGACTACATATTTGGAATCGTTAGTGGTTTTGTAGTTTCTACTTATTTGAAACAAGGAACATTTCAGACTTTTCACTAGAATATAAAGTACTGAAATAGGTGGGTGGGATATACTTACTATTATAGCCGTGATTAAATAATATGGAGATAAAAAAAATAATGCAGGACTTTAAAGAACGATACATATACGAACTAGACAATATACTAATGCGTGAGATCATCGGTGATATTATTAATGGTTCTCTATATGTTACAGCAGACGATGATACTGTACTAATGATGTTGACTAGTATATGGGAAGACAAGGAAACATACAAAGCCGCAGGAGTTATCGTGGGAGATAGTTAACTCGGACAGCAACGGACAACAAGTACCGCGGGCATTTAGTCGTGAACGGAGATGCATGTCAATTGGACATGCCGCGTCTGACTGGTTTTTATATCGGCCTCAAATTTTTTGACTATACGAATTAATAAACATAGGTATCACAAGTGATAGACAGCGTAATGAATAAAATAAAGATTAAACAAGATACACTTAAATTTAATATAGATAAGCAGGCACACCTAGGTATATCATTTGGCTTGTATTATTTTTTATTTACCTATACTAGTAGTATAGTAGTATCATTGTTATTGAGTATATTAGTAGGATTATGTTTTGAGGTATATCAGGGTTATTCTAAGAATCATTCTGGTTATTCTCATACTGATATGTTATATAACGTGATTGGTATATTAAGTGCATTTATATTACACGGAGTATTAAATGTTTGACAATAGTGATGAATACATAACAAATTTTAATGTTGCAAATAATAAAGATGTTGCTCATATAAAGAAGAAGTTTAATGTTAAAGAGTTTATAATATTTATACTCTCTATTATGTTAGTTCTTGCGTTAACGATAAAACATATCTTATGAAGATAAATTTAAAGTATGTAATAGGTAGACTGAAAGGAACGATTCCAGCTCCTAGTCCCTTTGATAAGTGGATGACCAGAAACTTTATAATGGTCTTTATACTACCTCTCTTTTCGTATGATAAATGGCAATTTTTAATTGTAGTATTTTCGTATTTAAATTATATGAGATTGACTAACCAACAAAGTAAGTGGGAAAAAGAAAACGATAATAAATGTATTAGGTGTGGGAAGGTATAGTATGAAACCGATAATAATCAAATCAGACAAATTCTTAAATTTAATTAGTTGGTTTTTCAGAGTAGGAGGAATAACTTTATTTCCATTTATTATTGTTAGACCGTATACTAGAAAATCAACAATCAATCATGAATCTATACATATAGCTCAGTACTCTGAATTATTAGTTATAGGGTTTTTATTAATATACTTATGGGATTGGATACACGGTTTAATTAAGTATAGAAATTTTAAAGTAGCTTATGAACATATACGATTTGAACAGGAAGCTTATAAGTATACAAAGAGTTATACTTATCTTTCTCGTAGACAACGATTTCACTGGATAAACTTTAAGGTATAACAATGAAGATTTTCTATTTAGATAAAGTATCCATATTCGCTATCTGGTTCTTATTAATATTAGTATGGAACTATTCGTATCCTACTGCTACACCCTTTGACGATGTATTTATAGCTGTTTGTTTAGCTCTATTATCCAGGTTCCTGGAAAGTAGATATGGAGTATAATTCATTAATAGGTGGTATTGCTTTAATGATTTTGTTACTGGCGTTTGTATATTATTATGATGAGTATTAATGTTAGTATTATATCCTAGACTAAGTAACGGAAATGTATTGTGGACTTGTGATAAATGTAACGACACGGCAGAAGTATCGTGTACTGATACTAACGCTATTGCATTAGTTTGTATGTGTGATACGAAAGTACATCCTGAGTGTAATAGGAAATGGTATTATGAAGGGTTGTTTAATTCACGATTACGTAGGTAGTATCGCTGTTGCTAATGTTCATATACAAAAAAAAATTATTGCAAAAATATTTTACATTTAGAGAATTAACAAACATAATTAATAGTATACACTTCACTATGCGAAAAATAATTATTGATAAAATGAAAAAGTTACAAACACAAATAGAGAAGTGGGCTCGTGTACACGGTCATGAAAATCTTAATAACTCAGAAGAACATCGTGATGATAAAGGTCGATTAATATGGAAACGTTCTGATTGGGAATATGTTGATGATACTTATGGTCATATGGTTAATGATGATGAGTATGAACCTCATTCAAATACACTTAAAAAAATGAATCAGTTATGGAAAAGATATAATGTCGATTGATACAAAAGCTAATAAGTATTTACCTCAAGATGTACAAGACGCAATCAATACTTTTCTAAAACAATTTAATATTATGGAAGAATATAATTTAGATAATATACCACCTGAATATACTGTGAACTTATTAAATACTCTTAGTAAGTATCCAGAGTATGTAGGTGTTGCGACAGAGTTAATGACTATGATAATTGAGGATAACGAAGTTTAATGTTTTACGAAGCAGTACTAGATAAGTTAGAGAAGTTAGTTAAGTTATGTCAAGAAACTGAACCTGACGTTCCTAGTGATAATCATTTATTCACTCAACATTTAATAGATGCTAAAGATATGTATGACGATGTACAAGTAGCTTTAATATCACAAACAACTGATTTAACACGATTTGAAATGATTCAAGTTATGAAGAACTCTAATAGAATATGGAGAATTAGAAATAAAGTTAAAAACAGTAATTGGGATGCGAATGGATATCTTTGTTTACTTGAAGACGTAGAAGATTATATAGCAACGGGAAGTAAAATAAATGCCATTAAACATTATAGACATATTATGGATACTGAATTTAATGAAAAATTTAGTTTGAAACAAGCTAAAGACATTATAGATAAGATGGCAGAAGATATGAAACTTAGAGGAATAAAATAACATTATGAAGAGTTATTATCGTTTTATATTATTCTTTGTATTGGGGTGGATTATGTTTACTATAATCAGTTGTACTGATGTACCGATAGATAAACAAGTTATACGACATGGTGTTATAGATTACTATGAACTGATAGAACCATTAGGTACTAAACATCTATATAGAGTAGAACCTATTGTGAATAAAGATAAAATATATTATTGTCTTATACATGAATCTACTGAGATTATTTATAGATTAGATTCTGATACTATATTAACTAAAAGAGTTAGACGATGGGTTATACCTAAATGAAGAAATTAATATTAATGTTATTATTATGTAGTAGTGCTTATTCAATGCCAGAAAAGTGGTCTGATGAATCAGTTACATTATTTACTACATTAACTTCATTAAGTATAATAGATGCTAGACAAATTTTTCATATGGAAGAGTATCGTATCTATTATGACGAGTTAGAACCAATAACTTACGCACACGAAATTAATCCACTTATCGGTAAATCACCAACTCCAGATAGAGTACTATTAGTTAAACTATTAAGTAGTACTGCAACATTTTATATATTAAACAAAATGAAAGAAAAAAATCGAAAGAAAGTGTTAATATGGTACAATGCATTATATTTAATAATAGTACTACATAATGCATCATTAGGATTACTATGAAAAAATTATTAATATTATTACTAACATCTATACTAACTGCTCAGACACCACCTGAGTTTCCACCAATACCTCCAGCTATTAGTGATAGCGCTTTACAGAGTCCAGATTCAGATGATGATGGTGTTTACAATAGAATAGATAATTGTTTTGATATTTTTAATCCCTATCAAGAAGATGAAGACGGAGATGGTATAGGTGATATATGTGATGATTGTAACAATGAAATATTTTATAAAGGTAATATAAACGGTGAAGGTGTAATTGATATAATAGATGCTTTAATGTTAATAGATGTAATACTTGGAATAGAAACTAATACGTGCTCATATGAATCTTCGGATATAAATAATGATAATATTGTAAATGTATTAGATGTCATAAATCTGATACAAGAAATATTCGGTATTAATAGACAACAAGCTATTACTTATTTAGAACAACTAATACCTGAACGAACTTTTAAAAGATTAACTTATCAATTATTATTTAACCCAACAGAACATTTAACAGTTTGGCCTAATCCATCAAATAACTATATGATTATTAGTGGATACGGATTTGTTAGTATTTATAATGTACAAGGACAATTAATTAAAGAGTTATACTTAACTGATAGGTATACTTGGGATACTAGTAATTTATCAAGTGGTATTTATTATTTAATGAATAACGGAGAAACTATACAAGTTACACTTTTAAAATGAGTTTTAAAAAAAGAATACGATGGTACGAAAGAGATTTAGGGAAATACATTCATCAAAGAATGAAAGAAGAAAATATAACGAGAGTTGATTTAGATGAAGATACAATTAACTTTTTCTATCAACAGTTTAAAACAAGAAGCTGTTCAGGTCATTCAGAATGGTCTGATAGGTTTCAAAAAAATATCTGGATAAAAGATGAAGACAATAAAAGTTAAGGGAGAGTATAAATGATAGGTGCAGTAGCGGCGTTGTTAATAGCGTTAGCACTAGGTTATTGGTTATTTTATGAAAACAATTAGACATATGAAATTCCCAATACGAATGGAATTAGAAGATCCATTTGAAAATTTAGAAATACCTGTGTTACAAAACTTTGTAACTAATGGTTGGGATGATTGGGTAATAGAACATTATAATCCAAATCAATTAGAATTATTTGATACTTATAAATTTCAGAAGTATGATAGATTTGGTAGATTAATAGATAAGGAAAATCAAAGGAGAGAATTTGTTATATCACGATGAAGTTTTAGGTGCTGTTAATAATCTAATGGTGGTACCTTAGGTGATGTTGACTAACATACTTAGTCCAGTAATGGAGAAAACCCTATGTATGGACACCACCTAAAACTTCTGAATATATAATATGTATAGTTATGTTAGAAGATTATTTAACTATAATATACATTTCCGGAATTGGATTAATTATTATCCTCACATGGATAGTTGAAACTGATTGGTTCTGGATAATGATTGGTTTAAATAAAAAGAAAAAGAAAAGAGAAGAAACAAGAGCAGGTGTAAATTGGTATGGTCAACATTACAATAAGTCAATAAGAAGATAATGAAAGAAATAAAATCTTTAGTTGATAGTATTATAATAGACCTCATATTAGAACATTATAATATACAATCATTTACAGGTAAAAGACAAGTTTTAACTGGAGATGATTTTAATAAAATTTGTAGTAACGCGAAGAGAATGTATTTTGAAGAAGTTATGATAACAGAAAAACCAGGAGTAGCATGATGAAAGAATTAGTAGCACAAAGAATCCCACCAGGTGATAGGTGGGCTTTATTAGATGATGATAGTGATGTAGTATATGGTAGCCTTACTGATTGTTTGAATCAAGTATTTGTTGAACATCAAGCTACACAATTTTTTATTGACGCGAAAAAAGGTGAAGTGTACATAGAAGATGGTGTAGAGAAACCACAACCAGTAAAGAAGTTTTCTTTATACGGAGAAGAAGTATGATTAGATATAAAATTATAGTTTCTTATGCTACAGAAACAACAACACAAATGTATAACTATTATTATTGGAGTAATTAAATGAAAACGATGAAATATTTTTCAGCCACATGGTGTGGTCCATGTAGAACTTTTAAACCCGTTATGAATGAAATAGTAAGTGAAGGTTATTCAGTACAGTTTATTGATATTGACCAATCACCAAGTATAGCTACACACTATAATGTTATGTCTGTACCTACTGTAATCATTGAAGATAGTGGAATTGAAGTGGATAGATTTGTAGGTTCTATACCTAAACAACAAGTGTTAGAGAGATTAATATAAGTAAATGAATAAGTTATTAATAGCAACGGTTGTATCAATCCTAGGTCATATTACAGGTTGGTTTTATATGCAAGCACAATTTAAATGGGATATAGCTAAGAGTTTACCTTGGATAATATTAGGTGGTATACCAATGAATATTCTTTTCTATTACGGAACAAGATGGTATTACGATTACTTCGGTGATTATTGGTATGTACGACCTATAGGATTCGGTATGGCGACAGTTGTATTTGGAGTATTAACGTGGTTAATTTTAAACGGAACACCAGATTTTAAAACATTAATATCTATAGCATTATCAGCTGTAGTTATAGCAATACAGTTATCATAATGTCGTATAAAAATTACATTACAGAAATTCAAGACTTTCCTATAGAAGGTGTATCTTTTAAAGATATATCATCCTTATTAGCCAATACAGAAATATTTGATAAGTGTGTTGATGAAATGGGTTGGTTAGTTAAAGTACCAGATTATTGGATTGGTGTAGATGCTAGGGGATTTATATTCGCCTCTGCTCTTTCAATGATGTTTGGTGGTGGATTTGTGATGTGTAGAAAGAAAGGTAAGTTACCACCACCCACAATTAACCACGCTTATAAAACAGAATATAGTAGTGATGAGTTAAGCATCCATCCTGAATATGTTTTGAAAGGAAATACAATAGGTGGTGGAACAGCTGTCATAGTAGATGATGTGTTAGCTACTGGTGGAACATTACAGGCCACTAATAGTTTAGTAAATAAAGCTGGTTATAAAGTTATAGATAATTTAGTATTAATTGATTTGTTATATCTTCCAAGAGTAAAAGATTTTAATCTAGAAGTAAAAAGTTTAATACAATATGAATAAATCAGATGTATTAATTGTTTGTGCACTTGAACAAGAAACAAACAAAGAGTTAGAAGGATACTTACCTGACCCACGACAAATCATTTATACTGGAGTCGGTAAAGTAAATGCTACAGGACAACTTACTGAAAGGTTATATAGATCACATTTACATTATACACCTCAGATGCCAAGACTTGTAATCAATTACGGAACTGCAGGTAGTAGAGAATTACCAATAGGTGAGTTAGTAGATTGTACAAAGTTTACACAACGAGATATGGATGCATCTAGTCTTGGTTGTATTAAAGGTCAAACACCATTCGAATATGAAGTTCCTATTATATTAGATTATGATTATGTTCAATTCAATCCGATTGGTGAGAAGTTAAGATGTGGTACAGGAGATAACTTTGTAGAAGATAATGTAGATACTTATAGTGATGTATTTGATATGGAAGCCTACGCATTAGCTAAAGTATGTTATGTATATGATGTAGATTTTATTTCATTTAAATATATCACAGATAACGTTAATGAATCTTCATCAAAAGATTGGATAGATAATTGTTCAGATGGTGTTGTGGAGTTTAAAGAAAAAGTATTAAAGGAATTAAAATGAATACTAGATTTAGATTCTTTAAAATGAATATGAAAACTAAACCGAGATTTTGGAATACTAGAGCTTTAGAAAAGTGGAGTAATGATGATTCTAATTTAATACCAGTAAATGGATTCTTTGATGCCTATTGGGCTATATTAAGATTAAGAGTAGTTATCGATACACCTGATTTGTATTCTGGAAAGAATAAATTATTAGTACTCTTAGAAGATATACTGTGGTGGGTATGGGGGAAGTTATTTTTAATTTCTTTCTTTATATTACAGGTAGCACTTTTTATTAGTGTACTACATATTTTAACAACGTGGATGTCCTAGTATGAGAGAAAATACAATTTATAATAGACCGACTAATGAAGTTATGGTAAGAACAAATGGGAATTTCATTTATATTATATGTAACAAAGAAGAACAAGTTCAACCGGTGATGGATAAGATGACTAATAATACTTGTTATTTATCTGATTATGAAGAATGGGATGATGATGAGGATATGAGATGGATACTTACTTTTAAGATATTAGATGAATTTGACATAAAACCTAAATTAAATTGAATACCCCTTATATTATTCTCTTTCTACTTACTCAATCAATCGTAGATAAATATCAAACAACTAAAAAAATATCGCATTAATTGCAGAAAAAGCTTGTGCCGTATGCGTTTTTTATGTTATATTATAGTATAAATGAGAAGGAAAAAAGATTTGAAAAACTTTAAACATTTTAATCCAATGGCACTTAGAGAGAAATATAGTATTAATAAGAAAAATAACTATAGTTCTTTTTGGTTAGACGATGGTTGGGATACTACTAGTTCTATCTTTGATGATGAAGTAGAAGTTAATAAAAAACCTAAAGTTGATTTAGTAGCTCTAGCTGGATATCGTAGAGCTGTTAGTAATTTCGTTAGTATCGTAACAGGTGACTCTTCAATTAAAGTTAACTTTACTAGTAGAGATGATTCTTTTACTGACGGTAAAGAAGTTACTATTGGAGCTAAACTTGATGATAAGTTATTTGATAGTTCTGTTGGTTTAGCACTTCACGAAGGGTCTCATATTAAACTTTCAGATTTCGAGTTTTTAAGAAATCTTGAAATGAATACCCCTAAAGAATATTATAATAGAGCGGAAGTCAAAGGATTTTCAAAATTTGAAATTTTAACTCATATTAAAAATTTATTAAACTATGTTGAAGATAGACGTATTGATCATTTTATCTTTACTACTTCACCAGGTTATAAAGGATATTATCATTCAATGTATGATAAGTATTTTCATTCTAAAGTAGTTGATAAGGCTCTTAAAACAACAGAGTATACTTCTAAAGATTGGGATTCATATATTTTTAGAATAATTAATCTTACTAATAAAAATACTAATTTAGATGCTCTTCCAGGTTTGAGAGAAATTAGAAAACTTATCTTTGGTACTGTCAAAAGTATGGAATCTACGGGTGCTGCGTTTGGGATTGCTCTTCAAATTTATGATATAATACTTAATAACATTCCTGATGGTACTGAAAAAGTTAATGATGAAACAGGTGAAGTTACTTATGAAAAAGGTGATGGTAGTGATTCTCCTGATGACTCTGATAAATTAACTGATGAAGAATTTAACGATTTACTAAATTCAACAGAAAATGATGAAACTAGTGGTGTTACTGGTAATAGTAAATCAGTTGAGTTAACTCCTCATCAAAAGATACAACTTGATAAAGCTATTACAAAACAGAAAGATTTTGTTAATGGTGATGTAAAGAAAACTGGTAAATTAACTAAGAGTAATTCAAGAGAATTAAAAACTATCGAAGCATCAGGTATGACTTATGAAGAAGTTGGTAAAGGTATTGGTTGGAATAAAAAAGGTGTTAAATGTTTAGTAGTTAAAAAACTTACTAAAGAGTTAATTGAATCAAGTGGAAATTATGAAGCAGGATTAAATATTTTATCACCTTATAAATATTCAAAATATTATTATGATCATAATAGTGATAAACAAACAGGTTTTGTAGAAGAAGGTATTAGACTTGGAACTATCTTAGGTAGAAAACTTCAAGTTAGAGGAGAATCTCGTGAAACAAAGTGGACTAGATTAGATAGTGGAAAGATTGATAAAAGATTAATTAGTGAATTGGGTTTTGGTAATGAAAGAGTTTTTAATACTTCTTTTATAGAATCTTATTCAGATGCTTTCTTACATATTTCAATTGACGCTAGTGGTTCGATGGGTGGAGATAAATGGAATAAGACAATGACTTCAGTTGTTGCAATTTGTAAAGCAACCTCAATGATTCAGAATGTTGATGTAGTAGTTTCAATCAGAAGTACTCATAATACTGGAGGTCATGGTAGAAATTCTAGTGATAAACCTCTTATCTTAATTGCGTATGATTCACGTGTTGATAAGTTTTCAAAAGTAAAGAATTTATTTGCTCACATTAAAGTTAGTGGTACTACACCTGAGGGATTATGTTATGAAGCTATTATGAATGAAATTGTTCCTACTACTGAAGATAAAGATTCTTACTTTTTAAACTTTAGTGATGGGATGCCAATGTTTAGTAATAAAGATATAGAGTATTATCATAATGATGCAATTAATCATACTAAAAAGATGATAAATACTATTAAAGAAAAAGGTATCAAAGTTCTTAGTTATTATATTGGTAGTGAAAATGATTGGGATCACGAATCTACTATTAAAGATTTTAAAAGGATGTATGGGAAAGATTCAGAGTTCGTTGATGTAACTTCAGTACTATCAATTTCAAAAACAATGAACAAAAAATTCTTGGAGAAATCATAAAATTTCTTATTAATATATTGTATAGGAATAATCCTGAATGTATGTGTGGTTATAAAATGAGACAAACTTATCTTAGAGATGATGAGTTTAGTTGGGAATGTATATGGAAGAAAAAATGTGGTTATGAGGTATATGAGAGTTATAATGGTACTTTACATTGGCTTAAAAAATCGGCAAAATAATGAAAAAAAAGCTTGACTTGTATTGCTTTTTATTCGTATATTTAGTCAGATATGAGATTTGAAATTAATAAAAAGGAAAAAAATAACAAATGAATAATATTGTTGTAAAAATAAAAAAATCGGGAAACCGATATAATGCTTTTGATTTTGATGGTAATAAATACACATCAGAAATAAGCACTAGTACTCGTAAAAAAGCCTACAATAAAGGTATGGCTTTAGAACTTAGAACTGGTAAGGGTGGGAGAACTTACTGGTGGAAAGTTCCGATGGATGTTTTTGAAAGTACAGGAGTACCTGTAGCTAGTGAAGTGTCCATTGATGTTCCTACAGATCATACTGAAGTTCTTAACTTCATTCATAATTCTTATAGCATGAAACCTAAAGGTTTAGTTATGAAAGAATTGAAGTGGAAGTATTTAGTTAGGTCAGCTGTTAGGGGTAAAAATATTTTAATGACTGGTCCTGCTGGTTGTGGTAAAACAATGGCAGCTAAGTCATTAGTAAATGCGTTAGATAGACCTGACTTTTACTTTAACTTAGGAGCCACTCAGGATCCTCGTTCAACTTTAATTGGTAATACTCATTTTGATAAATCAAAGGGTACTTACTTTTCTGAATCACTTTTTGTAAAAGCGATTTCAACACCGAATGCTGTGATTCTTTTAGATGAGTTATCAAGAGCTCATCCAGACGCCTGGAATATTTTGATGACAGTTTTAGATAGTGGTCAAAGGTATTTAAGACTTGATGAAGCAGATGGTTCTGAAACTGTTAATGTTGCAGAAGGTGTTACTTTCGTAGCTACGGCTAACATTGGTAATGAGTACACTTCTACAAGAGTTATGGATAAAGCTCTTATGGATAGATTCATTATTGTTGAGATGGATGTTCTTACTGATAGTGAAGAACACGGTCTGTTGACTTATATGTTTCCTCATGTAGATAGTGAGTTATTAAAATCTGTTGCAGAAATATCTCATTTAACTCGGATGGAATCTAAGTCTGATGCTGGTAAGATTTCTTCTGGTATTTCAACAAGAACTTCTGTAGAGTTAGCTGGGTTATTGTTTGATGGTTTTGGACTTGATGAAGCTGCAGAAGTTACTGTTTATCCACAGTACGCTGATGACGGTGGTGTAGATAGTGAAAGAACTTATATTAAACAGTTAGTACAGAAGTATATAGGTGATGGTTCTTCTGATGACTTGTTTAATGAAGATGAGATTGAGGCGAATAACGTAGCTTAATACTAATTTATTGTATGCTAATAAAATTATATAGCAGTGGTGGAAAATAAATAGCGTGTTTGGGTTTTTATACCATAGTTATTAGTATAAATTAAATTAGAGGTTATAAAATATGAATTATAAAACTACATTCGAAGGTATTCTTGAAACATTAGATAATCAAGACATACCATATCAAAAATCATTTGCTGATATATTAGGTAATCATTGGTTAGGTGAGTTAACACCAGAAACTGTAAAAGTTGTTTGGGAGTTTCACCGACTAAATAATACTGAAATATATGAGTTCAAAAGATTTGAAGAAGATTCAACTGGCGCTGGTATGGAAGAAGAGAAACTTATGAAAGAGTTTTTCGGTATACCCCCTAAAGCATTAGCATCACTAAAGCGTGGTGTAAGTGTACACGGGATAGGTGAAAACTCAGCGTACGCTAAGTTATCAAAACAATGTGAAGAATTTAGAAGTACAGATGGGATTACTGTACTTACTAAAAGAAAAGAAGATGATAAGTACTTGTACGCTATTTTCAATATGTATGATTATACTAATAAATCAAATGGGTATATACAACCTGTTATTAAACTTTCATATAATGAAGCACTTAAAAAAAACTTACCTGTTGATAGAATAGGTACAAATGGTACTTATACAAGTTATAAATTTAGTTTACATAATATTGATAATGAGTGGTATGATAAAACAAAAAGATATGTTGCCAATATATTTTCTGGTTATATTAAAAATAATAAATATAATTTAACTTTTAGATTATTTAAATCTGGAGTTCAAGTTGATGAAGATAATATAAAAGCAAAACGTATACCTTACGATACAGTACCGTCATATAATGAACCAGCATTTAGAGGAGCTTTAGATTACGAGGGAAAAAAATTCCCATATGATTTAGGTAGAAGACCAATGAATAAATCAGTTGAATTTCAAGAGTTTGAAAAAATGTATCCTGGTGAACAAGCTTTAAAAGGTAAAGATTTAGTTGAACCGATAGCGAAGAATATGGCATTGTTAATTGTAGATAAAGATACCGGTTATATTTATAGTATTAACAAAATTCCAGTTGCTGAAAAAAATCTACATCGGTTAATAATGCAAGTGTACGTAACTTTAGATGATATAGCAACTGATACGAATAAAGCGAGAGCTTATTTTAAAAAAATAAATGGTAAAGCTGTAGGTGTAGCTGAAACACATAAAGTTGTATTGGCTACAGCAAGAAGTCATTATGAAAACGTTGATGTACACGAAGATGAGTTACGTGAACAATTAGTAAAAATTTTACACGGTGAACAAAAGTTTCATCCTTTATTTTATACAGAATTATGTGAGGCCTTGGATATACCTGAAGGTGATTATAAATGGGCAAAAGAAAATATAGCAACGAATACACCAACACTACATAAAAAGTTAGATATATACATAAAAGAACGAGGTCATATAATTGAACTGAAAAAAACAACACCGGATGGTGATAAAGATTTTAATCAGATAGTATGTTATAGTACTTTAATGTCTAATGTAAAAAGGGTAACAACACTTGCTGTAAGTAATGAATCAGCTGAATATCCTAAATCATTTACAGATAAGTTTAGTTCAGATATAATATCAAAATTTACAACTGATTTAAATACACTTGATACTACTAAACACATCAAGTGGAGTTTACTTGATTTAAGACGTTCAGGTTTACATAAATTAATTAAATAGGAGTTATAATGTCAGCAAAAACAAAAGCTAGAAAAGCAAATAAGTTAAATAGAGTTATATTTGACGCATATGAAAAAGCTATCAATAATGGATTGAAAGCCGGTAAAGATGTAACTAAAATGACAACACGATTAAACGAACTTATTTTGAAAAATAAGTAATTAAAATTTCTCTCACGAGGCCGAGTTGGGTTTTTTCCTTTCTTCCCAACTCGGTATAATTTAATATAAGGAGATTAAAATGGAAATGAAAGACTATTCAGATTATGCTAAGTACTTAGTATTATCAGATAATTCTCGTACTGTACTTAGAACTGATTACGTGTATTATCAAAACTTTAAAGTTATTAAAGAGATAATTAATAGTATGGCACACTCTGATAAAAATACTTATTTGTACGAAGGTAATATTTATACTAGGAAGATTACAAGTACAGACGCTAAAAATATTTTAACAAATATTGATCTGTGTAAATGGAATAGTACTACTAATAAGATGTTTTTAGTGGCATCACAAGTAGGACTTCGTATTTAAATATAGGAGAAAGTAAATGGGATTAGAAGTTAAGAAACATGGGTATAGTTGTAAATTGGTTAGAGTTGTAGACGGAGATACATGCGACGCTATGATTGATTTAGGATTTAATGTTTGGATAAAAAGTAGAATAAGATTTTATGGTGTTGATACTTGGGAAAGTAGAACAAGAGATTTAGAAGAAAAGAAAAAAGGTTTGGAAGCAAAAGCATTTGTAAAAGACCTTTTAGAAAATTCTGATGAAGGTAAGTTTTCAATCATCTCTCATGGAACTGGTAAGTATGGTAGAGTTCTAGGAGAGTTGTTTATTAAAGGACACGAACAATCTGTAAATGAATTACTCAAAGAGAACGGACACGCGTATGAGTATCACGGTGAAAAGAAAAAAGTCTTCGGAAGTTAAAACAAAACAAAGACTAGTTCCTGGAACAAATGTTCCTTACAAAAATTGGATTCAGGCGTGGATAGTATCTAATCAAGCTAAACGAAAAAAGAAACATAAAATATAAAATAAAGGTTATGATGTATGGCATCTTCATTTCAGACACAAATAAAAAAGAACGTAAAGAAAACACGACAAGGTTCAGGTAGAGGAACCAAGTCAGGAAATATAGGTTCTAAAAAACATTACGTAAAAAAGTATAGAGGTCAAGGTGGTAAAAAAAGGCGAAAAGCTTAGAGTTATAAAAACCGTATCTACAATAAGTGGAACGTTATATGAAAATGAAATTGTTAAATTTGAACAAAAAGAAGATGGTCATTTTCACGTAAAAGATTCTATGGGAAAGATTTGGTTTATTGATAAAAATAACTTGTCTAAAATGTAAAAAATTCATTTGTTATATTTATTACTGATAGACGGTTATAGACCGTTATAACTTGAAAAAAAAGTTTACAGGAGAAATAATATGGCAGGCGTAGCTCAAGCTTTTGTAGGATTACCTATCGAAACTTTGATACTTGACCCGATTGTAGCATGTGCAAAAGGACAGGCTCAATTAGCAGAAGTAACATTAGATTTCGTTAACCAGTTGGCATTTGAACCACCTGATCCTAAAGCAAAAGATCCGAATGAAAGAAAAACAAAACAACTAAAAGTTAATCTTGAAAGATTGGCTAATAGTACTGATGCAGGGGCGGTGGCAACTATAAATCAGCAAATTAATATGCCACTCTTACCATTAGTTCAAATTCCTAATTTCGCATTAGATACAATGAAGATTAATTTTAATATGGAAATTAAGACTTCTACTACAGCAAAATCTTCATCCGATTCGTCAAAGACGAAAGAGAATGAAAGTTCTGCTAAAGCAAGTGTATCAGGTGGATTTTGGGGTGTGAAATTTAGTGGTGAGGCTGCACATTCATCAAAGACGACAGCAACTGTATCTGCACACAAAGAAAATACCAGAAGTTCAGATCAAAGTGCTAAGTATGAGATTGAAGTAACAGCTAAACAATTAGAACCAGCAGAAGGTATGGCAAGATTTACACAGATATTAGCAAGTGTGATTGAACCTATTGAAGTCGGTACATCATAAGTTAATTAATAAAAAAGGTTTTATATGGCAGATGATAAAAAGAAAAAGTTCCCTCAATCCGAAAGGATAAATGAACAAGGGAAAGAGACAGCTAAGAAACAAGAAAAAGCCAAAGACAATATTAAAAATGTAGATTCCTTGGATGAAATATTCCAGGGAATCTATGGTGCGGTTGTAGAGGCTCAAAACACTATTGAACAACATTACTTAGGTGAGATTGCCTATGATTATTTTTGGGCGGACGGTAAACCTAAATTGATGCCTGTTCAATTACCTGGACCAGATGGTAAATTAACAGAGTATCAGATTCCATTGATAACTCTTGTTCCCCACCAAAATTTAGCAATAGATAAAGTTCAGATAGAAATGCAAGTTCGTCTATCACCACATTCAGATACTAAAGCGATAAAGGCTGCCAATACTAAAGGTATAGGTAGAATAAGAAAATTCTTTACAGACCATAGTAGAAGTGGTGGACAATCAGAAATGGCAACCATTAAAATAAAGTTTAGAGGTAAACAACCACCTGAAGGGATAGCTCGTATTAAAGATCAAATGTTAAAGATGATTCCCTCTTAAGGATAAAAAGATAGCTGAATTACCATTAAGGGTTGATACTTATAAAGATAAAGGAGTATTTTATGAAAGGTTTATTTAAATTATTTGGTTTACTTTTAGGAATATTAGGATTAAGTTCTAAAGCTTCAAGTAAGAAAAAAGTTGAAGTTAAGAAAGTAGACACAAAAATTAAACAAGTTAAAAAGAATAAAAAACAAGTTGATAAAAAACTTAAAGAAGTAAAGAAAAAACAAGCAAAAGCTAGGAAACCTAGAAAAAGAAAACCAGTCAAAACTTCAAAAGAAGCTGAAGCGTTTCTAAAAGATTTTGCAAAGAAAAAGTAAATTATGAAAAAGTTATTAATAATAAGTTTATTATTTTCAGTAGGATTATCACAAGTAACTTTAACTGAAGAAGAAGCTGTAAATATATCAAATAATATTAAAGAGTTACAGATACAAGTAGATTCTCTTAGTACAATTGATTCACTAAAGACAGTTGAGGTAGATTTATTAAATCAAAAGATTAGTTTGTTAGAAGAACAAGTTAAACTTTCTGAAAAGAAAACTGAGTTAGTAAAACCGAGTTGGTATGAAAATAAATGGTTGTACTTTACGTATGGTGCAGGATTATCTTTCGGAGTTACTAGTCTAGTATACCAAATTATAAAATAGAGTTTTTACCGATATAATCAAAAAATTTATCTAGTAATTTAGATATTTTTTCTACTAAATCGTGTTTTAACGCAATAACAAAAAAACCTATGAATAATATTTTTTCAGCATAAGGATTAGGTGGTATAGCTACCTCTAACGATATCATTATAATCATTAATAGTTGTAACGAGTACTGTATTTGTTTTTGTAAATTAGAATTGTTCATATTAATACTTATGTGTTCTTATAAATATAAGTAGCAAATAAAAATGTATTTTGGAAAATTACATTATATTTATATGTAGTTTTTTTAAAGTTTAATTATATTTATTAATAAGAATTGATATCGCTCAAATGAGGATATTAATGTTTGACTAAATAGTAAACAAAATAGGAGAAATAAAATGACTAAAGTTGCATTTCACACAGGAATCCCTTTTTTCGATAGGGATGAATTTTTAACACCATTCGATAAGATGTTTGACAATATTGTGGAAACACAATTTCCTGATATCACAAAATCAGTAGGAGTTAAACCATACCAAGGCTCAGCATATCCAAAAGTAAACGTATATGAATACGATGACAAAGTAGGTATTGTTGCTGAGATTCCTGGATTGGATAAGAAACAACTCAACGTAGAAGTAGAAGAGGGTGTATTGACCATTAGTGGTGATAAACACGGTATCACAGAAGAGAGTGGTGCTAAAGTACTTCGTAGAGAGTTAAAGTCTTCTTCGTTCAAACGTTCTTTTGAACTAGGTGATTTATTAGACGGTGATAATATTTCCGCTAATTTCAAAGACGGAGTTCTTTCTATCGATGTCCCAAAGATAGAGCCAGAAAAACCGAAAAAACATACTGTAAAGATTGGTTAATTTTTGCAAATCATCAATGTAAATGATGATAGGTATGTTGTCCGTGGATCAGTATCGGTTGACAAGGTTACAACTATTCCAACTGATGAACTTAAAAGAAGATATAGTTTAGCTGATACTGTTCTACGGAACGGTGATATACTTTATTTATGCATGAAAATAATAGATGCAGAGTTTGAAGATATTATAAAGTAGTATATATAATATTTATATACGATAGAAATAATAGTGAGAATTCATTATGAAATTTAATGACAATATATACAATAAAATATTACGAGATGTTCAGAGACATTTATCTGGTAGTAATAGAGTAACCTATATTAATGAAGAAGGTATAGAAACAGAAACCGTTTTTCAAATCCCCCCAACACCCGAAGAGTTAGAAGGTTTATTGATATTTTTGAATAAAGATAAAATAGCACAGGCTTAATTAACTATGAAACAAAACAACACTTTTCAATATATAGTAGGACTATCAGCTCTACTAGTTGCAGGTAGTGCTGCATATTATTCGGTATTTGGATTATCTAAACTATTTGCGGGAGCTACTTTTGCTGTAGTTGTAATGGCTGGTAGTTTAGAATTTGCTAAATTAGTTAGTGCTTCTTTTCTTTATCGTTACTGGTATAAAGTTAATGAATGGTTAAAAATTTATATGACAGTTGGTGTTATCACTTTAGTTGGTATTACGTCAGCTGGTATATTTGGTTTTTTATCTAATGCATATCAAGGTGCAACAATTGAATTTGAAAAACAAACTACAGTATTACTTTATAAAGAAGAACGGTTATTACAATTAGAAGAAGATAAAGCATATCTTAAAGATGAATTAGAACAATCACTATCATCATTACCGGATAATTATCCTACAGCGAAAAGAAAACTTCGTGAAGAATATAATCCAAGAGTATTAGAAATAAATGATGAAATGTTAAATATTAAACAAGAGATGGGTGATTTAGAAACGAAGTTAGTTGAAACAGGAGTTGACGTAGGACCCGCGATTTATTTAGCTAGAGTATTTGGAACAGATATAGATACCGTAGTTCAGTTTTTTATCTTTATTCTTATCTTTGTATTTGACCCTATGGCTGTAAGTTTGGTTTTAGCATATAATAAAATACTTGAAGAAAAAAATAAAGAGGATAAAAAAAATGTAGTTTTGGAGAAACAGAAAGATACTTACATTAGGAGGAATGTTTCTACTAGAAAAGTAAAGAAAAAAAAAATTAAAGATTATATTAAAAAAGATTCAGATCAAGAATCAGGTGAGTTACCACGTGGTGCAAGACCTGGTAAATAAGAATTCACATACCCAAGACAGGCAGTTGACGCACCTGTAGAAAAATGCGTCTTAATAATAAACAAAAACGAGGAGACGTTTTATGAATAAACGTAATCTATTCTCATTAGTAGCAACTATACTTATGCCTATATTTCTTTTAGGTCAAGACGCAGTAACAGAAGAAAAGTTAAGTATGAGTGTAAGTGGTGTAGTCGCTGATGAGTCAGGTAATCCTTTAATTGGAGCTAATATACTTGTAGAAGGAACTGATTTAGGTACCGCTTCTTCGGAAGAAGGTACTTATTCTATTACAATCGACGCAGGTTCTTATACACTTACAGCTTCTGTTATCGGATACGAATCATCTACTAAATCTATTGATGTTAGTGATGATGTTAAACTCGACTTTAGTTTAGCGGTTTCCGCAGTTGAGTTATCTGCATTGGAAGTTTTAGCTTCCCGTGCTGATGAAAAAACACCCGTTGCTTACACTAATGTAGGAAAAGAAGAAATGGAATTTCGTCTTGGTTCACAAGATATTCCAATGGCTTTGAATACTACACCAAGTGTTTATGCAACACAACAAGGTGGTGGTGCGGGTGATGCTCGTATCAATGTTCGTGGGTTTAACCAACGAAATGTGGCAGTAATGATAAATGGTGTTCCCCAAAATGATATGGAGAACGGATGGGTCTATTGGTCTAATTGGGATGGGGTTGCAGATGCAGCTCAATCAATTCAGATGCAAAGAGGTCTATCAGCCGTTAATTTAGCTGCCCCTTCCATTGGTGGAACTATGAATATCATAACAGACCCTGCTTCCTATGAAAAAGGTGGTAAGGTTAAACAAGAAGTAGGTGCAGGTAACTTTCTAAAATCTACTGTTAATTATAATACTGGTCTGATAAATGACAAGATGGCATTTAGTACTACTATTGTAAGAAAAACAGGTGACGGTATAATTGATAAAGCATGGACAGATGCATGGGCTTACTACTTTGGTAGTTCTTATCAAATGAACGATGCACATCGTTTTGAGTTGTATGCAATCGGTGCTCCACAACGTCATGGTCAAAATCTATATAAACAAAACATCGGTGCTTATGATTCTTCATTCGCAGCTAGTGTAGATGGATATGATACTGAAGCACTTGGTGGTAAGTTTAAAGATGTTGGTAGGTTCTTTAATCAAAATTGGTCACCTATTAGTTCAGACTATAAAGGTAAACAATATTGGTATATGTATGGTGCAAATACAGTAGATAGATACAATCCTAATTTTTTGAATGAACGTGAAAATTTCTTTCATAAACCATTAGTAAATCTAAATCATTTCTGGAAAATTAATGAAGAAATGAGATTAAGTACAGTCACGTATTGGAGCGGTGGTTCAGGTGGCGGAACTGGAACATACGGTAAGATACCAACATTAGATGCTGATGGTAATTTAGGTGACGATGACTATAAATTTTATTATGGTCGTAGTCCTTGGACACGTGATTGGAACGCACTAATTGCTATGAATTCAGGAGACTCTGATACAGTATATGTAGATAAGAAACCTCTTACAAGAACTCACGGTGATGGTAATAATCAATCAGTTGGTATTCTACGTAATAGTATCAATCGTCAAGACACTTATGGTTTGATTTCAAAACTTAACTACGAAGTTAGTGATGATTTAGAACTACAAGTTGGTATCGATTGGAGAACTGCCGGTATTGAACACGCACGTGAAGTTCGTGATTTGATGGGTGGTGATTACTATATGGATTATGCTGATGATAATTATGCAGATGGTAAAAGAGTTGAATTAGGTGATATAATCGCTTATCATAACTCAACTACAGTTGATTGGATTGGTGGATTTGTACAAGGTAATTACTCTAAAGATAAGTTAAACTTATTTGGTATGGGTGGATTAACGAGTATAAAATATTCTTACCAAGATCACTTTACAGTAGCTAATGAAGTAATTAAATCCGACGCGATTATTACTTCTCAGTTCAAAGGTGGAGCATTCTATGACATAGATGATAATGTTAGTCTTTTTGGTAATGCTGGATATGTTGAAAAACCACCAATTATGGATAATGTAATCTACTATGATGGTACGGTTGCTTCTGATCCTTCTAATGAGAAATACTTTAGTACAGAAGCAGGTGTCAATTTCAAATCTGAAAACTTTGCTGTTAAAGCAAATGTATACAATACAGATTGGAAAGACAGAAACCTTACTAAATCTGTAACAAGTGGACAAGGTTCAAGTGGTGATACTGATGTTATATTCCTAAGTGGAATAGATCAGAAACACCAAGGACTTGAAATTGAAGCTACTTCTCAGATTCATCCGATGTTGAAAGTAGACGCGACATTAAGTCTTGGAACTTGGAAGTTTGCAGGTGATGCAAATGGTAACTATCAAGAAGATGAGTTTAATGATGAAGGTCAAGTAATTGGTCAGACAACTACACCTTATGATTATGCACTTGATGGTTTGTATGTAGGTGATCAACCACAGACAGCTTATATCTTAGGTGCTACTTTAACACCAATGAAAGGTCTTAAGCTATCAGGTTTGTATAAGATGTATGATAAGAACTATTCTGATTGGAGTCCAAACGCTCGTGAATATGATGGTTCAGATGAAGATGCTGATAGAGAACAAGTGTGGATGGCACCAGGATACTCTGCTTTGGATCTTCATGCTACATATGATTTACCTTCTATGGGTGAATACAATGTACAAGCTTTTGTTCATGTATTTAATGCATTAGATGCAGTATTTGTACAAGACGCAGTAGATCATAGTCAATACAATAGCTACGGGGATAAAGTCCACGCAGCTCACAACGCAGAAGTATTTCTTGGAACCCCAAGATACTTTAACGCTGGTATTAGTGTGTACTTCTAAAAAGTATAGATGTTAGGGGGTTGGGAAACTGACCCCCTTTATTACTAATAAAAAAAAAATAAAAAAATAGCTTGACCTGTAAGCTATTTTTTCGTATATTCCTATATGAATAAAAAAACAATTATATTTGATTTAGACGGAACTCTCGCTAATATTGATGTTAGGAGAAATAAATCTACCAAACCTAATGGTAAATTAGATTGGGATGTTTTCTTCGATGCTGACAATATCAAGTTAGATAAACCAAATCATCCAGTTATTAAGACGGCTCAAATGTTCCATGATAATGGATTCAGAGTTGTAATCTTTAGTGGTAGAAACGATAGAAGCTTTCATGCTACTGTTTCGTGGTTGAAGTCTCACGATGTACCTCACGACCTCTTGGTAATGAGACCTGACAAGTTTAAAGATAAATCGTGGCCAATCGCCAACGGTAATCCTGCCACTCCTGAAATGAGATTTATGCCTGATGAAATTTTGAAGAAAAAAATGTTAGATATCTTTGTTGATATTAATGATGTTTTTCTGGTCGTAGATGACAGAGATAAAGTTGTTAAGATGTGGAGAGATTTAGGATTAAACACTTTTCAAGTAGCTCCAGGTGATTTTTAATATAAAAAAGTTGCAAATAATGCAGAAAAAGCTTGTGCCGTATGCGTTTTTTATGTTATATTATAGTATAAATAAGAAAGGTTATTAAATGAAAACATCACTAGATTATAGAAATTTTGTAAGAGTAGACGGTAAATTAGTCTACGATCATTCAGGAAAACTTAAAGCGAAGACTACTTCTTTTGAGAAAACTGATGTTAAGAACTGGACTACTGAAGAGAAGACCGAGTTATATGATATTACTTTGAATAGTAAGACAGGTTCATTTTCTGAGATTAATAGGAACTTTATTAAATCAGGTCATTCTAATTTAAGACCAGTTCACGTTGAGTTAGTTAAAAGATATATTAAGTATAACGCCAGAAATGAGTATCTTAATAATAAACCTCTAACAGTTGCTGTTGATAAATTGACAGATACTATTAGTTCTATTATTAAAGAGACTGTGTAATTATGAATAGTGAATATAATAATTCAATAGATAAACTTTTACATAATATCAATGAAAATTATAAAAATTGGTATGGTAGAGGAAATAATTGGCATAAGAAAGATTTAGTATTGTCAGTTATAACTGGTAGGAAATTTGATAAGATTATATCAGATAGTTCAGTTTGGGGATTTGTTGCTAAGAAAGATGGTCTTCATAAAGGATTACCAATGAAATCAGGTGACGTTTTTAAAGCTGCTAATTGGAGTTCACCAGCTAAACACGTGAGAGGTTCTATCTTTTCAGATAATACAAATTGGTTTGAATGGACAGGTCCTAATTATATAGTATGAAACCGAGTTATCCAAAACCACATAGTGGAGCTACAAGAAAACGATTAAGTCAATCGGAGTATTATAAGTTGTATCCTAAAGCTAAAAAAAGTGTTCAAAATAAAGTCAAAAAGAATCGAGAACAAGTTGATTATAATAAAAAGACTTATAATAAAGAATACAAAGAATTAAAGTTTCTTGTTGAAACAAAAAAAGCAGATGACTTTACAGTTAATATGTATGTTGCTATTGTTAGTGGTCGTAAGATAACACCAAAGATGTTAAACGCTATTCATAGAATAATGAAGAGAACTTCTCCAGATGAACTTGAGAAAAGACGAATAGAAACTGGAAGACTATTATCTAAGTTAAGTTTAGTTAAGGAAGAGTTATATAAATGTAAGTATGATTCATATTATGAATCTCGTTCTGAAGACTTCTTAGATTCTATTGAGAAACAAATTCGTGATAGAGCTACTCTTTCATCAAAACAAAAATTAGCTCTTAATAAGATGTATAAAAGATTTAAAAAAAAGGTTATAAATAATGACAAAACAAAGACTTCTTGAAGAATTAACTAATGTTGAAAATCAACTAAATTCTAATCAAATAGAAGATGCTAAATCAGATTTAAATTGGTTGATTCATAATTTAGAACTTAATTTAGAAGTTGACCATAGTAATTTAAATAAATAGGTGTTATATGAAAGCAATTAAAAAAACAAAAGAACTTTTGATGGGTTTAATTTTAATAGCAATATTATATGTATTGATTATTATGATGTTTATACTTAATAGTGAAATGAGTGTATTTTAAGTGAAAACCATTTGGGCACGTATAGGGCCGTGCAAGTGCCGGAGTGGTCTAACGGGGTGGATTGCAAATCCATTATTCGCAGGTTCGAATCCTGTCTTGCACTCAAAAAATTAAATAAAGGAATATTATGAATTCATTAGAATGTAAAAAATGTGGTCGTTGGGTAGATAACGTTGGTGAGAATACCAAAACTGTCACGTGTTCATATTGTACTATGATGTTGGTAGGAATGCCAGAAGAACCCAAGTCAACTTATAAACCTACAGGTCGTCCAGCAGGATGGCATTGGATGAGTGAGTTCGTGGATAAAGATGGTAATGTATTTCATAAGGGTAAAGAACAACCAAAATTGAAGGGCACGCTAAAACCTACAAAGGTTACACCACCAAAGAAGAAAGTTAAACGTAGATCAAAGGAACAAATGTTAGTTGCTCGACATAAAGAAAAAAAGGCAGCTCTTAAAAAAGCTGTAAAGAAACAAAAAGATTTTTTAAATCATAAGTTCGGAGGTAAAAATGGTTAGAAAGAAAAAGAGTGTACCATTTCATATTAAAAATAATATGAAACAATTTAAATTACCAAACGGTGTTAAATTTTGGGCAAGAGATAATGAAGATGCTTTACTATACGCCAAGAAAGTTGGTGATGGTAATGCTGATTTAGGAGATGATGGAAAATACTTTCACGAAAAAGGAGTTGAGTATTAATGGGCTACAATGATGATTTAGTTAAAAAAAGAGATGGTTCTTATGTACTAAAACATAAGACTAAAAAAGCTAAAGAAGGTGATTGTATTGAATGTGGTGAAAATTCTAAAAATAGACCTTTGGGTGGGGTGTATAGATATAACACAGAAGATATGGTGTCAGTTAGAGAATATATTGAAAACCATCTAAGAACGTATTCTAGACATAAATCTATAAAACCTATTTGGTGTAATAAATGTCAGGCGTTAATTAATTATACAATTATGTTAGATATTAAACAGAATTATTTATAATATGACAAAGTTACAAAGAGATAGAGTAACAAGTGTTATAGTTTTATTATTAATAGTATTTGTTTCACTATGGTTAAGTCGTTGTTCAACTTCAGTACCTCCTCCCCCATCAGATTATATTGATGATACAGATACAACAAATTTTGTTTATATAAAATATATTCCAGATTGGTATGTTGTACCAGATAAGTTAGAAGATAGATTAATATTACCTATACATTTTATCGATGAAGTAGATATGAAATATTTTGCATAATGAATAAAATAATTAATTGTTTTAAAGAAAAAAATCCAGTTATAAATAAAAAACTGAGAAAGGTTACAATAGATGAAGGACTACATATTGCGAAAGATTTATTTAACATCCTCGCTACGAGGAAGGATGGTATTGGCCTTGCAGCTAACCAAGTGGGTATTGACGCCGCTGTTGCTGTGGTTAATGTTCGTGAACCTCTAATTTTAATTAACCCTGTTATTAAAGAACAATGGGAAGAAATAGATTATTATGAAGGATGTTTATCCTGGCCTAAGAAAGGTGTTAATACTAAACGATATAAAAATATAATAGTACATACAGAACAAGAAGAATCCGATTTGTATTTTAGTGGAGCAGAAAATCCATCAGATGGTAAAGGTAGTTGGGAAAAACACCAAACAGATAAACAAGAGCAAGAATTAAGAGTATTAGAATCTGTTTGTATTCAACACGAGATAGACCATTTAAATGGTATTAGTTGTATTGATAAAGAAGTAAAGTTAAAACCAATCAAAGTTAAAAAAGGTTTTGGTCGTAATGAAAAAGTAGATATTACAGATGGTAAAGAATTAAAAACAATGAAATACAAAAAAGCAAAACCACTTATAGATAGTGGTAAATGGGAAATCTATATTGGAGGCCCGATAACTTAATGAAAAAAATAAATTTGTTATATTTAATAGGAGAGTTGTTAAGTTTAATATTAATAACTCTTATGACCTTTGTATGTCTGGTAATATTATCAGTTATTGTAATTTTATCAGAATTAATTAGAATAATAAAAGAGGGATTTAACCGTGGACTTAGAAGAAGTATTACATAAATTAGAAGAATCAAAAGAATTAGAAGATTGGGAAATGGTAGATGAATGCATTGAATCTATCAGAGTTCTAATAGATGACTTTGATGAATATCAAAATGAAGAAGAATGGGGCTGACTTGGTAATCGACAGGTGTTATTTGACAATAGAGTGCAGCAGAGTTTGAGTAGACTCGTGAAAAAAGACTCACAAAACCCAAATGGCGATAATTCGCTAGACGGGTTGGTAATTGATTGGCATTTAGCTAATACCGAAATGGGATTTGACAATTTTGTTGAACCCGTTTCAGATTATCAACCAACTTACGCAAACGCATAAGTTACTGAGTTGTCTAACACTCGGTCATAAAATAAGTTAGACAGGATCAATCTCAAATGACAGAGTATAAATGGTCATCAGTTAAGGGATATGTTCTGAGTAAAAGGAATCCACATAGTTGTTTGTTGTTTTCTACTAATGGAAATCAACTAAGCTGTAACGACTCATTGAATAAGACATACTGGACGCGGGTTCGAATCCCGCCAGCTCCACAGAAAATAAATGACGATTTTGAGTTGTTAATAGATATTTATATAAAAGGATATAAAATGAAAATAGATAAATACTTTATACCACTAGCTATTGTACTGATAACATATGCTAATGGTATAGTATCAACAAAATTTTTAAATGATAAAAACATTCAACTACAATCTTTAATTGATGAGAACAAAAGATTGGTAGAAAAGTTGAATGAATATGAAACAGAGGGAATGCACGTGACCGTAACTATGTATCAACCAGTGCGTTATCAAACTGATTCTACACCGAACATTCTCGCAGATGGAACGCGTATTAGGACGAAAGAAGCGTCCAATTATAAATTTATAGCGGTGAGTAGAAATCTTTTGAAACGTTGGGGTGGATTCCTAGACTATGGTGATTTCGTGCTCCTTAAAGGTACAGACCATAAAGATGGTGTATATCAAGTTAGAGATACTATGAATAAACGATGGGTAAATCGTATTGATATCCTAGAATCTGTTCACGTTAAGCCATATAAATTTGAAAAGGCTAAAATAATTAAAACAGATTTGGTACTAAAAAATAATACTTGACAAATGGTAAAAAATGTTGTATATTATATATGACAAATTAAAATGAGGTTTTAAATGCAGACAATCACCCGAGAATATGGGTTTGATGCTGGACATAGAGTAATGAACGAAAGGTTCAAATGTTTTAACGCACAT
>Ga0080013_1000998_pt1 | contig 38599 bp, 53 predicted proteins | sample ETNvirenome_6_85_FD_69236 | JGI IMG/M metagenome (GOLD analysis project Ga0080013, IMG submission 69236) | Marine viral communities from the Pacific Ocean - ETNP_6_85 (SPADES assembly) (version 2) | ecosystem: Environmental > Aquatic > Marine > Oceanic | place: Pacific Ocean | collected 2013-06-19 | reverse complement strand
CCTTATTTATCCCGAGCATATGCAGAAAGTTCTAGATCAATCCTTCCCTGCGGAACAAGAAGTCCTGTTACAAGCGCTCTCGTCGCCGGAAGGACGAGGCAGCTGGTGGCGCCAGTGGAATCCTGCCGACCCCTTTCACATTATGAAAATGATTATGGCATCCTTCAGGTTTGCCAGGAAAGAGGCTCCGGATCCGGATGCACCGATTCCTGCGCCAGAAACTCAGACAGCCCAAGAAATGCAAGATTTAATCGTTCCCGTTGCCGGTCCGACGTATCATGAGCTAAGTAAGGTAATGCACGAGTTTGCTATTGATAAATATGAAATTGGTCGAGGCAATATTGGGCATGACAAAGATTACAACTTCAAGATTATTGACTCTTCTGTTTTTGATCCTGATTGGGATCCCGAACCAGAATACTTCGTTGATGGTAGGTGGACAAAGAACAAATGAAACTCCTACTTGAAAACTGGCGGAAGTATCTTAAGGAAGAAGAACAGAACATCTATTCCTTTGACTTCGATAACACTCTTATAAAATATCACACCCTAGAAGACGGAGACGTTGAATATCTTGGACCTCACGAAGAAAACATCCAATTAGTTAAAGATTTGGTCGCCGAAGGCAACAAAGTTGTTATTGTTACGTCACGCTGTAAATTAAAAGGCGAAAAAAAGCCATGGGACGATGCTCCAACCCCAGAAGAGGCTATAATCGAATTTGGATTACCAATTGAAGAGGTCCATTACACCTATGGTAATCTTAAGGCTGATAAACTAATGGAATTAGGTATCACCAAGCATTGGGACGACGACGATGATGAGGTTGCCGCAGCGTGGGCTGTCGGTATTGAAGCCGTAGCTGTGCCGGTTGAAGGGGACGTTACGAGCCGATTACGAGATAAATGGTGTGATCACCTACAAGAAATTGATAAACACTCAATAAACAACTAATTAATTATACGCCGGAGATTCGTGTTATGAAGAAGAAGTCAGAACTTTTAAAAATTATCAGGGAAGAGATTGAGGTTATCTTGACCAACGAAGAAGCAGAAGAGATTTTTGATCTGGATGCCGGAGCCTTATTAGACGAAATAATGGACGAAGCCTGGAAGGGTGATCCCGAAATTGAGCTCCTAAATTTGGGGACGTGGGCTGCTAAACAATGAGTATTGACTACAAACAACTTCAAGAGTTGGTTCGGGAGGCTATGTTCACCGGTGGCGGTATCAATGAGCCCTCTGCTCCCGTCGGTGTCCCCCATCGAATGCCAGCCTCCGACACCGCGGACAAAGAGCCGGAGCAGGGTGATGCAGAAGCGAACAAGATGTACGCGGTAGCACTAGCCGCCAGAGAAGCCACAGAAAAGCTTGTAGAGGCTTTAGATGACCCCCTGTATGATACGCCATATGAATATGCCTTCAAAGCATCTGCAGCGCTTCGACGCGTTCTCAATAGTCTTGAGTTTGATTTAGGCGCGCATCCAATGCCAATGCAGCGCGTCGTGGCAAAGCCTGGCGACCAGCAAAAATATACTGCGGGGAGCAACGCTGGTGACATCGCTGGAGGTGCTGGAGGTATGGGTAACTTCGCTATGGGAGGTGGCGTTGGGGTTGGCATGCAGGAAGTAGCCGGAGAAGAAGAACTACCGTTAGCTGTGCAGGAAGCAATCAAGGCGTATGAAGATCTTGATGAAGAGGAACAGCCACTTTTTAAAGCTTATGTTCAGGGCGACGTAGTGAAGCGAGAGGAACTGTAGAGGAATCCTAAAATGAAAATTACCAGAAAAGAACTTCAAAAATTAATCGCTGAAGAGCTCAATATACAAGAGTCTGTGCTTCTGGAAGCCCCTATTGTCGGACAAGAGCAAGAGGGTGACTACACCAAGGATCCTGATGGGTATCAAGGCGAAGAGATTCGGCGGTCCTTATATCATATGTCCCAGCAGGCACAACAATTGCATGACCTACTTGCCGGAGATGAAAATCTTGAGCCATGGGTACAAACAAGTATTACCAAGGCTGCCGGTAACTTAGAAAAAGCCTTCAAAGCTATAATGTACGATAAAGGACCTGGCCAAGGGAAGGCTTAAAAGTACTCCAAACCGAAACCCTCTATAATATAAGAGAGAAAGGGAAGCAAAATGAGAAGCGTAGCCAGACTAGTATATGTCTTGGCTATTTTAATTCTTATAGATATGACTGCAACCTTATTCTGGATCTCCCATGATTTGGCGACGGAAGCAAATCCGATAATGGATTTTTTTCTGCAATTTTCTCCACTTTTATTTGTAGTAGCCAAGCTAGGACTAAGTGGTGTCGGTATCTATATTCTTTATTATTTTCGGAACCGCTTTAAAGATAGGATTTTTAGAATCTTATTTGCCTTGAACTTAGTTTATATTGCAATTTTTGTCTATCATCTATGGGGCGTTCTTTTTCTCTTGTTTTCAACTAATTACTAGACTATGCATAAGTGCGTGAACAATACTATTGGAAATGTTTATCATCTAGAGCAGATGGTGGACAATTTCTTTCCATACTCTCAGAAGAAGCTTGGCTTTAACGACCCGGTAACTATTGTTTTTCAAAGTGATGAAGATAATGCTTCAAAAATGCTAGGAAAAACTGCATACTATGATCCTGAGAATTTGCAGGTTGTTCTATATACAGATAATCGTCACCCCAAAGACATCATGAGATCGTTGTCTCACGAGTTGGTGCACCACGCTCAGAACTGTCGGGGTGATTTTACCAGTGAGTCAGCTACTTATGAGGGATACGCACAAGATGATCCGCATCTTCGCAAAATGGAGAGGGAAGCTTACACTAAAGGTAATTTGATCTTTAGAGACTTCGAAGACCTAATTAAGACAGGAAAAATTAATATCGAGATTGATTTCTCGGACTCAGGAGAACCAAAAATGTCACTAAAAGAGTGGAAAAATAATGAGATCAACACCAAGTTGATGAAGAAATGGGGACTTTTTAAGGAATCCAAAGAAGAGATTACAGAAGATTCCGAGGGCGAAGAAACCTATCATTACGGCGAAGATGAAGGCGACGACGAGAAGGAACTTCATGATTTAGAACGCCGTCATGCGACGCGAGCACATATTGACGCCCTTAAACGCGATATGTCATACGATGAAGAGCATGAGCGACGTGGCGAGGAAGGAACGCATTTCACCGAAGGCGGTATGGTCTATCGCGATGAAGACGAGGATCCTCTCGATCGACCAACCCGACGTCGCGACAACCCCCTCAAGGCACTCAGCGCTAAAGATTATGAAGGTATCGCCTCTAGAGCACATGGCGATGAAGAAGGAAATCGCCCCTCTATGGCGCGAGATATGGACCTTAAAGGCGGACGCGTTACACGGGGCGCTTCCAGTCGTTTGGGCAAGCGTCGAAATCTAGGTGGTACATACCGCACCATCAAACAAGAAAAAATCTCAGTTCGAGAAGCCAGAGAAATCACTCGTAGAATTATCGAGAGAATCAAACAGGAGAGTAAGTAAATGGTAGCACCATGGATCAAGAAAAAGCGTGCCCGTCAGGCGGCAGAGGCTGCACTAAAGAAGGCAGCACCGGCACCGAAGGCAGCACCGGCTCCGGAGAAAAAAGTCGCGTCGAAGGTTGTGAAATCGCCGCGACTAGCAGGAGCTAAGAAATCGGCACTGCGTAGACCCTCCTCTAAGAAAGACTAGTCATGGACTTTCGCCGAATGACGCGAGAGTTTTTGCTAGAGGAGTCTAGGGCACCTAGCCTCGCCAGCTATATTCAGTCTATTTCAGAGGTTTTACAGGCTATTACGCCTCGTACTAAAACCGATTCTTTAAGGATTGAAACAGCTAAAGGAAACCTTAAAGAAGTTAAACGCCATATGCGACGTTTGCAAGAGCGCGTTAGCATACTTGAAGAACAGGTTCAAGTTTTAGAAGAAAACAAGGAGTAGACCTATGCCGGCCGAGCAGAAGTCATTAATGACTGAAGGAAAAGCCAATACGCATTTAACTCACCTAGAGGAACTGGTACTAACCCAAGGTCCCGAGGGCTATCAACTAGCTAGAGCATTTTTGCTTGAGTTGCTTGAAACTCTAAAAGGAAACTCCAAGTCCAAGGTCCAAACCTCAGTTAAGTGGGATGGCGCGCCGGCTATATTTGCTGGTATCAATCCAGAGAATGGGAAGTTTTTCGTTGGCACAAAATCTATCTTCAACAAGGTCCCTAAAATAAATTATACCAAAGAAGATGTGGACAAGAACCACGGACATGCTCCTGGTTTGGTTGATAAACTAAAGAAAGCATTACATTATTTACCATCATTAGGTATTAACAATATTCTTCAGGGCGATTTCATGTTTGATGATGAAATGCTCGAAGTTACTGATATTGAGGGCGAACCTCATTATCGTTTTAAGCCCAACACGATTGTGTACGCTGTACCGGTGGATTCTAAATTGGGGGAAGAAATCGGAAAGTCTAAATTTGGTATAGTTTTTCATACCACATATGAGAGCTTAGATAGCGGCGCTAGTTATGGCGCCGATGTGAGTACCCTGAACAGACCTCCCGGTGTTTGGTTTGATGACGCTTTCTTCACAGATGACACCGGCTATGTTACTCTCACCGAAAATGAAGAATCTCATGTAAAATCTCTTGTCAAGGAGGCTGATTCCGTTAACAAGCGGATAGATTATAATGACCTCCCCTTTGATCTTTTGAACATTTATATTAATAGCGAAATTAAATCGGGACAATTTTTGAAAGACCCAAAAGAATCCTATCAGGGCTTCCTAAATTGGTACCAATCAAGACTTGAAAAGAGGATTGATAGTCTTAAAAGCGAAAAGGGCAGAATGAACGCTTTTGCTAAAGGAGAAGAACAGCTTGGACTTTTCGAGAGCAAAAAAGAGGATATTATTAATCTATTTAAAGTATCGCGACTTCTTTTTGAGGCTAAAAATGTGTTTATTAGCAAATATAACAACGCCGTCTATAGCACCAAGCACTTTGTGGATGATGGCTCCGGGGATCTGAGAGTGACCAATCCAGAAGGCTACGTAGCCGTTGACCATAGGGGTAACGGCATTAAATTCGTTGACAGACTAGAATTTAGCAGAGCTAACTTTGCAATGGATAAGGGATTTGCCAAGGACGTTAACGAGGCGCAAATATTTGAGGTTTTTTGGGAGGCAAATGGTTATTCAACAAAAATGTCTCTTCAAGAGTGGGCAAACTCACTTCCCAGAACAACTAAATTCAATAAAGAGATCTTCAAGAAGCTAAGCGCCGGAATTCCTATCACTTCTCTTGTCCCAGATAAGAATATGGTAAAACAATCATTAGCAGAGGCTGTGAATTGGGCTATCAACGAGCAGACACAGAAGAAAGTTATTGCTATCTATCCCGGCAGGTTTCAGCCTATGGGTCGGCACCACTTTCAAACATATCAACAGGTTGCAACGGAAAATGGGATTGATGCTACGTTTGTAGCAACATCTGATAAAACCGGTCCGAAGTCTCCATTAAATTTCGAACAAAAAAAGTCTATAATGAAATTACATGGGGTACCCCGGTCGCAGATCGTGAAGGTTAAGAATCCCTATTATGCTAAGGAGATCTCGGAGCTGTTCAGTCCCGATGAAGTAGAAATGGTATATTTTGTTGGCGCCAAGGATATGAGCACCAATCCGCGGTTTGAAAAGACAAGTGGAACTACCAAAGAGGGTTACGACTGGAAAGTTAAAGTAGCACCTCATGTTGGGCTTGAGATTCCCGGACTTGGTGAGATGAGTGGCACAACCTTAAGGAAAGCCTTGAAGGATTCTACTCCCCAAGAGTTCGAGCAGATAATGGGCTGGTTTGACGAGGATGTCTATCAATTACTTCAAGGAATACTTGAAGAAATGAGCTCAATGGCTGGTGGGAATGTTCAAGGAGGCATGATTGGTACAGGATCCAAAAAGGGACCTTGGCATGGTTTGGATGTAAAAGCCTTTAATAAGCGACAAGCCAAAGATGCTCGCTTACGAGGCGCGAAAGAATTCATTGGCGAAGAAGGGCTAGTTAACGAAGTAGTTGACTATTTATTAGGTATAACGGTGGGCTAAAGATGATTGATCGTAAAGAACTTGCAGAAGAAATAATCCTACGCGAAAATGTTCGCAAGGCTATTAGCGTAATTCTTCGAAGACGGAACACTAAAAAATTGCAAGAGCATAAGAATGAGGACCAACTTCGTTTTATCATTCGGGACCTCATAAGAGAGGGGCAGTCTGCTGTGGCAGCTGTGGCCAAGCATGATAGCACCGGCATCAATGCTCTGGAAGATCTTCTGAAGAACACCAACGTGCTCTCTGTGTTGGAGACTGGATATAAGTCCCTAACAACCGATCTCCAGCAGCGCGTCTCGTACAAAAACCATATCCTTAATGCCGTCAAAAGCTCTCTAGCCCCCGAAGAATCACGCAAGGAAGCCGGCGCAGATGCTGAAATTACTGAAGAAATCGACATTGCAATCGGTGATCGTCCGGAAGATGACCCAGACTTCATTGATGTTAACGACGAAGAAGTCGAAGAAGTCGAGGTTGATGAAAAAGAAGAATTTGGACTTAACGGCGAGGATAAAACAGGCAGAAATAGAGCCTTTACAGATTTCCAGGATATTGAAAAAGTTATTTTAACAGCTTTTGATGATTTAGATAATACTGAGGATATTTCTATGTTTGAAGAGTATCTTCTTAAGAATCTTACATTATATTTTGAGAAATTCGAAGGAGAGCTACAGACTAACGTAGCACCTCCGGAAGAGTCTGATGCTGCTGTTCCTGATGAACCTCTGGACGTCGACTCTGGCATCGACGTCGAAACCGATGTGCCCGCTTTTGAGCTGCAGGAAGTAATAAAATTTTTGCATGTTGATGATATAATCGAACACTTGCTATCATAAAATATGAAGAAATCCGATAACCAGGGTTTCAGCAGAGATTTATCCTTTTCAAATAAATTAAGAAAAGAGGGAAACTCTAATGAAGCATTTGAATTAATGCTCTCTGCGCTAACCCTAGAGGAAATTATAGGTCTTAAGTTAGAATGCTCGAGCCGCCTAACAAACGGTAAGATGTATGGTTTTAATTTGTGGTCGAATATTGTTGATATTACTAAAGAAGCGCTATATAATGCTGTTATAAGTGTGGCAAGAACTAATAAAGAAGCAACCAAGATACTAGGTATTAGTGAGCAGACACTTAAAACACTGAAGAGAAAGTACAAGATAAGAGAAGAATACGACATAGACCTAGAATAACTCATTCTATGAAGTATGTCAAGTAAAAAAATAAGGGGGTGACCGGTTTTGACAGGGTACTGAGTCTCTATATGAGTGCAAGCTGTGCGAGTTAACTAAATCACATTAAACTTGAGTTGAATCTAACATAACTGCCAACGACGCAGATTACGATTTAGCACTAGCTGCTTGATCCTTGGTTGCTCTTCATACCAAGTGTCCAAGAAGAGTACAACAAAAGAACGCGCTTTTGTCAATAAGAGCGGAATTAATCAGATTGACTATTTTGTCCGTTAAGAAAAACTGAGACTAAGCTTGTGAATGACTTGAAGGATTAATGCTTTGGACGTGGGTTCGATTCCCACCACCTCCACCACAAAATATAAAATTTAGTTGACATATACAAATATATTATATATTATTATATTTACTATAGATGTATAAGATCTTAGTTCTCTTAATATTACTATGCTCTTGCTCTAATAATTTAACTGAAGAAGATATAAGACAAGAAGAATATGGTGAATTATATGCCACTATGGGTTGCTGGTGGAGCAGTCAAGAGTTAATATCCCCAGCATTATTCTGGTGCACCGAAAACTTGGAAACTGAGCTTATAAGTGGATATGTCAGCTTGGCTATTGAAGAAGATTTACAGGGAGAACAGTTTTTTTCTATTTGTGGTCGCGACATAATTTTAAATTCGGGGCACGACCTTCATGATAATCTTATTGCTTCGATTACTGAGTCTGCTTATAATTGTTACGACTCTTACGAGAGAAACTTAGGAAATGAATTCGACTGGATCTGGGACGAACCCACCAACACATTACAATTGATCTGGCGCCCCGATAGACAACCAGATAAAGTTTTAACACTTTTTGTTGAAGAACAGCAAGAATCTCCATGGGTTACAGGAAGAGTTTATTACAAAACAGGTTATTTCAACTAAATAGTATATGAATGATACCGTACGGTTAGTCATGTGCACTGTAGCATATGCAATATTATTTGGCTGGTCGGTGTATACTTTAGCCAGTCCTGCTGAGGCTAGCGATTCTGTGGGAAACTATGTCCATGTTCCTGCTGTGCAAAATATGCCTCCCCAAGTTGGAAAGTGGAAACAGCCTCCTACTCTTATAGTATGTGATTACGCTCCCGTACAGCAATTGCAAGTTCAATCTGCTGTTTATTTTTGGGCAAGATTGGGACATAGCCTCAACATTCAATATAAGTCTGATCCCTTAAATAAGTGCCTGGAGTCGAAGCCTGAGGGATATGTACTCATTCATCTTGTGACTGAGGGCATAAAAATGGAAGAAGGATCTTTAGCTCAGACCCACTTTTACGTTGACAACGACTCGCGCGAAATAAAATGGGCAGTTATTTATATGCGAACTAAAATAAAGGAAACTGTATTGGAGCACGAACTTGGGCATGCCCTAGGCTTTTTACATTTCAACGAAACTAACCACCTCATGAATCAGAAATGGGAGTTGGGCGGTTGGGAAACCAAAGGACTCGAATCGAAGCATCGGTAGGCGATCTGGTAATATGCGTAGATATGGCAAAAAAAGATGCCAATGGACATAATCGAAGATTTGTTGGATTAGTACTTGACAAATCTCTTACAATCTATAAAATATTGGTAGTGGACAGTGGCGATGAAATGTACTGGCCCGAAGCAGCGACTTATCTATGGAAGGAAACAATATGAGCACTAAAGAAGTAGAAGCACGTCATCTAGAAGGACCCCCTTGGAAGATAGTTGGGAGATTTTCAACATATGAAGACGCGGACGCAAAGCGGAACGAGTTAACCCAGGACCCGGAAACACAAGTTAAGGTACACTATCAAGGACCCGCAAGTAACCGTTACTTTGCGGTGAAAGTGCGTACTGACCCGTCAATTGCGCCCCCTCCGGCGCGCCGCAAGAAGCGGCGTAAGAAGTGAGAAGAGAAGAAACACGCAAGCAGCGCTATGAGAACAAGCTTGAGAATTCTGAGAAGTATCCGATTAGCCTCTGCGCTATCAATTTCCGCGTTGATGATAACCTTGGGTATCTGGTTAGGAGTGCAGCTTGCTTTGGTGCAGAGCGGCTTTATGTGGTTGGACACGTACCTGAGCGAAGCCGCGTAAAGGCATCCTCGGGCAGTTTGATAGATTATGTGGAAATTATACAATTCCCGACTCCTAGAGATTTCTTGGACTATGCAAAAAGTGAAGGAATTCAAATTGTTTCTGCAGAACTGTTGGAAGGAGCGAGCCCCCTTACTTCTTACCATTTCGATTTTAGGCGCCCTATTGCTTTGGTGGTGGGTAACGAAGAATTTGGCATCCCCCCTGAAATAACTTTTAATTCTGATGTAGTATATATTCCGATGCCCGGAGTAGGTTATTGTTTAAATACGTCCCAAGCAGCCAATATTATGTTATATGAGGCAACATCTCAGTTTGTCGCAAGACCAAAAACCAGAATGCAAGAAGAATTAAATATTACCTACTTATAGTAAGTAAAGGAATAAAGGCATGCCAGATAAAAAAGGAAAGAAGTTACCTGTATTTTTGCAGACAGTTTATCTCTCCAATCGAGAAAATACGTCCTATTTTAGCAGGTCTTTATTCGCTTAAGATGCCCACAGAAGAGATAGAAGGAACTTTATGGAAAAAACTCCTGTTCGAAAAACTCCACAAGAAAACTCAAAGAAAGAAAAACTAGCGTCCTCTGTTAAAAGAGAGGAACTCGTTCTCGCCGCGGCGATCGAGTTCGGCGCTGATTATCTTTACGATATTCGTTACGGTACACTAGGCGAAACGCTCTATATCGAAGCTTTTAACAAATTAGAAGCCCACTATGTCCGACAGCAGGCGCCGTCGTATTGGCATGGATTATATGTAGTGGTTTTATATTCCACGGCGCCTGATGATAATGGTAGTGAATTCGGGGATAAAAACCTGATACAATAGGGATGATGCCGGTATAGCTCAGATGGGAGAGCAGTTGTTTTGTAAACATCAGGTCCCGCGTTCGATTCGTGGTACCGGCACCAATATAAGAGGAGGAATAGAAAATGAGGAATAATCAAAAAATAGTATGTGTTTCGGGTGGTTTCGATCCTGTGCACGTCGGGCACCTCCGAATGATGCAAGAAGCAGCTGCATTTGGAAGAGTGATTGTTATTGTAAACTCCGATGCTTGGTTGATGCGTAAAAAGGGGTATATCTTTATGCCCTTTGCGGAGCGTTGCGAAATTATTCAAGGGTTTGAGTGCGTAGATGCCACAGTTCCGGTAAATGATGCTGACAATACTGTTTGTGAGGCACTAAGACGCTTAAAGCCTAATTATTTTGCCAACGGGGGCGACCGAAAAACGGACAATACTCCCGAGATGGACCTCTGCGCTACCCATGAGATTCAATTGCTCTGGGGAGTGGGCGGGGGTAAAGTTCAAAGTTCCTCTACTCTTGTTACTGCTAGCGGTATGGTGGGCAGCCTACCCACGGAGTTTGAGGGGGTAGATGTTACTCCAACACGCGTCGAAGTTGCCAGTAGCTCTGAGTAGAGCAGCACTGAAGAAAAGGTAATAATAAGATTTTGGTTCTAATTATGAAAAGGTATGTATGAGTCGTAAAAAGATTTATGTATTGGATACTAGTGTTTATCTAACAAATGCAGATGCCATATACGCTTTTAAAACGAATGATATCCACGTTCCTCTCAAGGTTTTTGAGGAAATTGATGGACACAAGAAGCGCCAAGACGCAGTCGGAGCACAAGCACGCAAGATTATCCGTATTTTTGATGAATTAAGATCCAAAGGATCCTTAGAATCAGGGGTGCGCATACGTAAAGGACTTGGGGTGGTCAAGGCGGTAAGCAGTCAAGGCATAAACCGCAGCGACCTTCCAGGAGACCTTGATCTCACTATCCCAGACCATTTAATCATTGCAATGGCTTTGAGGGAACATAGAACTTCCGGAAGAAAGGTCATACTAGTATCACGCGATATTAATATGCGCGTAATTGCTGACGCGGTGGGAGTTACATCTGAAGACTTTCAAAATAATCAAATTGTAGACAATAGCGAGAGCATCTATACTGGATATGCCACAATTTTAGTAGACGATCAGACCATTGATCAATTTTATGCAAAAGAGCCGGTCTATCTTGAAGACTCTCGTCTACACCCAAATCAGTATATAATGTTGGTTTCGAGTGCTAATGAAAAAAAGACTGCCCTCGGCAGATTCATCGGACCCACCCTCCCTATGAGACAGCTTATGAACAATAAGAAGACTGCGTGGGGGATAAAGACCAGGAATAAAGAACAGCACTTTTTAATGGACGCCCTCATGGATCCGTCTATTGGAGTTGTTACAGCCATAGGAAAAGCCGGCACCGGTAAGACGATCTGTGCCATCGGCGCAGGACTAGAACAGACAATAGACGAAGGATCAGCCGAATATACGCGAATAATTGTTTCGCGTCCCGTGCAGCCTCTAGGAAAGGACATTGGTTTCTTGCCTGGGACCATGGAAGAAAAGATGTCGCCATGGCTTATGCCAATTCAAGATAATTTGCAGACCTTAATGGGAAACGATAAAATGACCCTGGAAATATATATGAGCAAAGGAACCATTGAAATAGAGGCTCTCACATATATTCGAGGGCGCTCAATTGCCAACGCCTTTATTATTATTGATGAAGCTCAGAACTTGACAACTCATGAGTTAAAGACTATAATAACAAGAGTGGGTGAGGGAACAAAGATTGTGTTGACTGGCGATGTAGAGCAGATTGATAATGTTTATATTGACGCCACAACCAATGGTCTGACACATGCTGTTGAAAAATTTAAGGATTTTGAGCTCGCATCACACATCACTCTGCACAAGGGAGAGCGCTCCCGAATAGCAACGTATGCTGCGGAGAATCTATAATATATACACTTTATCTTGACAGATAAGATATTAAGTGGTATACTTACAAAGTAAGGTGAATTAAAAATGAAAACAGAAAACGCAGATCTACATAGCCCGATCGAAAGCCAGACGGGACTCAAGGAACTTATAGTTGATTATATTGGTTCGCGTCTTGTGGCTGAGGAAGAAGTAACCGTTGATATGGCTGTGCAAGTCTTTGCTGCTGAATTTCCTGAGTTTCTCATGGCAATTGCTGAAGAGAACTTCCTCCGTGGATATGAGCAGGCACTAACAGACGTTGAAAACCACCCGCACGAAGAATTCTTGGGTTGATGGAATCCCATATTTATAACGTCCCCCTCTTTTTGGTGGGGGAACACCCGGAGGTCAGTATTCCGGACTTTTGCGCGGACGCCGAAGAGGTGCTCTCTTCACATCTCCTGTCTCATGTTGATGTAGTCTATGTGGGCGAGTTCCGCGAACTAAACGGTAGGAATGCAATTTTTACAAATGGCGCGATCTATATGACAAACCAAGAATCCACCATCGAAGATATGCTAGAAAACTTTGTGCATGAAGTTGCCCACTCTCTAGAGCAGAGTTTTGGCACTGAAATATATGCTGACGACTTAATAGAAGAGTTTAGGGGAAAGCGCAAGAGCCTTTTCCATATCTTAAAAGCTCACGGATATGAGGTATCTCCCATTATGTGTGGATTTACGGAGTACAACGCTCAGTTCGATAAGTTTCTCGCTGATGAAGTAGGATATCCCACTCTATTGACTCTTACAATGGGTCTTTTTGCATCGCCTTATGCAGCTACTTCTATTCAAGAGTATTTTGCCAATGGCTTCGAGAAATATTTTCTCGAAGACCGTCGTACACTACGAAAGATAAGCCCCATCCTGTATAACAAGATTGAAGCGGTGGTAAATGTCTAAACGCGAACATATTTCTTATTCAGAACTAAAAGATTGGGCAAAGTGCCCACATTATCATAAGAAAGCATGGGTGGAGAAAGTTGCACCTTTTGAGGGCAATGAGTATACTGCCTTCGGTACCGCCATTCACGATGTGTGTGAGAAAAAGTTGCTCAAAGAACAGGTCGACGAGGCAGAGACGTTTCAGATTGGTTTTGATAAAAAGCTTCAAGAATTGATGGAAAAAAATATTGAAGTAAATGAGGAAAATGTTGAGCATATGCGTGAAGCTGGACCAAAGATTCTAGCAGAAGTTGAAGCCGCGATCAAAGAGTATTTTGGTGACTATGAAGTATTTTCGTCTGAGGAGATGCTCTATGTACCGATTGAAAATTTTAATGTTTATTTTAAGGGATTTGTTGATGCTGTAGTAAAAGTGGGGGATACCTATCACTTATTTGACTGGAAAACATGTTCGTGGGGTTGGGACTCACGGAGAAAGAACGAAAAACTGGTAACATACCAGCTAACATTATACAAACATTTCTTCTGCCAGAAGCACAATATCGACCCCGAGAACGTAGAAACTCACTTTGCTCTTCTAAAAAGAACTGCCAAAAAGAACCGCGTGGAAATATTTAGAGTAACGAGCGGCTCGAAAAAAACGGAAAATGCTCTTAAACTTCTGTACCAAGCAATTTATAATATTCTAAAAGGATTTACAATCAAGAACCGATTGAATTGTTTAAAACCTTATCGTTGCAATTTATACAATACCGAACATTGTTGTTAGGAAGGCAAAAATGTCAGACAAAATCAAGATCTTTACGATCAGTGACCACCCTCTATCTCCTTCAGGGGTGGGGACACAAACAAAATATATTATTGAGGGAATGCTCAAGACAGGCAAGTATCAGTTTGTGTCTTTTGGGGGAGCGATCAAGCATCCCAGCCACCAACCTCAAAAAACAGAGCAGTGGGGTGACGATTGGGTTATCTGGCCAGTTGATGGCTACGGGAACCCAGACATGGTGCGCGCGATGATCCATCAAAATAAACCAGATATTCTATGGTTTATGACTGATCCGCGGTTTTATGGGTGGCTATGGGGGATAGAGAACGAGATCCGCGCCCATGTTCCCATGGTCTATTATCATGTATGGGATAATTATCCTTATCCGCAATTTAATCGACCTCTTTACCTGTCTAATGATCATATAGCCTGTATATCTAAACTCACCCACGATATTATCCAGACAGTGACGCCAGAAGTCGGCTCTTCCTATATTCCTCATGCTGTTGATAGCGAGATTTTCAAGCCCCTGAACAAGGAATCCATCGCCGCTATGAAAAAGGCTCAAGGTCTAGAAGGGAAGTATGTTTGTTTTTGGAACAATCGGAATGCTCGAAGGAAGCAATCAGGAACATTAATTTTTTGGTTTAAAGAATTTTTAGATCGTGTGGGACACGACAAAGCAACGTTAATAATGCATACCGACGTAAAGGATGTTCATGGTCAAGATCTTGAAGCCATAATCCACGCCCTAGGGCTTACAGACGGAGAGGTTCGCTTCTCACAAAATAAAGTAAATGCGCCAGATTTAGCAATGATGTATAATATTACCGATGTCACAATTAACATTGCTGATGCTGAGGGTTTTGGATTGTCAACACTTGAGTCTCTCGCGTGTGGCACCCCGATTATTGCAACACTAACCGGAGGACTGCAGGATCAACTAACAGACGGCGAGAACTGGTTTGGAATTGGATTAGAACCAGCTTCCAAAGCCATTATTGGATCCCAGCAGGTACCTTATATCTACGAAGACCGCCTCAACAAAGATGATTTTATAGAAGCTATGGTAAAAATGTATGAAATGGGAGATGATGAGCGCACCGCCCTCGGCGCCGCTGGACGCGCCAGGACGGAAGAACAGTTTGGTTTTGAGAAGTATATTTCTCGATGGGATGAGCTGTTTACCCACATTCACAACACAAAGGGTTCCTGGGACACGAGAACAGGATATGATGCATATGAAGTTAGGACTTTTTAAATGACAAAAAAGATACTGGTAAAAGGACCTTTAATGTCTCGTTCGGGCTATGGTGAACAATCTCGGTTCGCTCTTCGGGCATTGAGGGCGCGACCTGATTTATTTGATATTTTTATTATTAATATTCCCTGGGGAAAGACCGGTCAAATAACAGAAGAAACCGAGGAAAAGAACTTTATTAATTGGAGTATGATGGAGACTGCAGAGTACCTTAAGACGGGAGGCACCTTCGATATTTCACTGCAGATTACAGTCCCAAATGAATTTGAAAAAATAGCACCCGTTAATATTGGATACACAGCTGGCATCGAGACCACGAAGGTAGCACCCCAGTGGATTCAGAAGATTAATGAGGCAGTCGACAAGGTTATTACCATATCTACTCACTCTAAGAAAGTATTAGAAACTACGACATATGATGTTAAGGATCAAAATGGAAACGAACACCCAGGCTGGGGAGTTCAGGTTCCAATTGAAGCTGTTAACTATCCTGTACGATTATATGAGCCCGAAGAAGTAAACGTCAATTTTGAAACAGAAAATAATTTCTTAGTTGTTTCGCAGTGGGGACCTCGCAAGAACGTAGACAACACCATCAAATGGTTTGTAGAAAAATTTCAACACGATGAAACAGTGGGTCTGGTGCTTAAAACAAATGTTGTTTCGGACTCAATTATAGATCGCGAACACACGTCTCTTCGTGTAAAAGCGCTCCTAGACAGCTTGGGCGAACGCCAGTGCAAAGTATATCTTATTCATGGAGAACTAAGCCCGGGCAATCTTACATGGTTATATCAGCACCCCACCATGAAGGCATTAATCAATATTGCTCACGGAGAGGGTTATGGCTTACCGTTATTTGAAGCCGCCTACAATGGTCTGCCGCTGGTTACCGTTACCTGGAGCGGACAGCTTGATTTTATTACGAAGCCCAACAAAAAGGGTAAAGCCGTCCCCCGCGTAGCTAGAGTTGACTATGATATTCAGAGAGTGCAACCCGATGCGGTCTGGCCAGGAGTTATTCAAGAAGACGCGATGTGGGCGTACGCGCGAGAGAGTTCTTTCAAGAAAATGTTGGGCGAAGTGCTAGAAAAGGAAGTACACTATCAGAAAGAGGCAAGCGCACTACAAACTCACATACTAAAAACTTTTCAGGCAGAAAAGATGTATGAGCAATTTGTAAGCCACATCTATAACCCTACCCCTGAAGACCTGGACTGGGAAGCCCAAATGGACGAGATACAAATCTTGTAATGTCGGTACTGTTCCTGGCAGATTTTTATAGTGATCAAATAAATGGCGGAGGCGAAACTAACGATGCTGTTTTAATTGACTATCTACGGAGTCAGGAAATAGAGATAGTTTTAGGTCAAACCCAACATATAACCCCAGCGGACCTTGATGCGCAGGATACAATAATTGTTTCTAACTTTGTTTTGCTCTCCCCATCAAATAAACAACATCTTGTCAATAACTGTGATTATATTATTTATGAGCACGACCATAAATATGTAAAAACTAGAGATCCTTCAAAATTTTCTAATTTTGATATCACCCCGAACGCCTTAGTAAATGTAGAGTTATATCAGAAGGCACGTGCCGTTGTGGTTTTAAGTCAGATTTGCAAGGATATAATGGAGAAGAATCTAGGGAACACCAATGTGCATTCTATTGGAAGTAGTTTGTGGTCCAAAGCGAAAATAGAGTTTTTAAGAACCTGCAATAAAGAAAAAACTAAAGAGTATGCGGTCGTCGATTCATCAAACCCCACCAAAGGGCGCCAATCAGCGATCGAGTTTTGTCGGCGCAAAGGAATTGAATTCGACCTAATCGCTTCCGATGACCAATATGAGTTTTTAGGATTATTAACACAATACAAAACCTTAATATTTGTACCACAGGTATTGGAAACATTTTGTCGCCTCGTTGCCGAAGCCAAAATGCTCGAATGTAATGTATATACCAATAAAACTTTAATCGGGATGATGAGCGAGCCGTATGGAGAGTTATCAGGAAATGCCTTAATTGACGTCCTCGAAGGGAAAGTGTCAGAAGCTCTTACATATTTTTATGGACTGGTGGCAGCATGATATTGGTAACTGGCGCTGACGGATTTATTGGCAGCTGTTTAATAGATAAAATTGAAGGACCCGTAGTTAGTTGCGACCCGGCGAACCCCTTGATGTTAACCCCGGATGAAGCTCTTGTGCGCCTAGCACAGAAAGGGGATATTACCTGTGTTTATCATCTGGGCGCCATTTCCTCAACTACAGAGATCGATTCTGTAAAACTAACAGCTAATAATATAAGCTTTAGCTTAAAGCTGTTGGACATATGTATTAAAAGGGATATTCCGTTTATTTATGCATCCTCCGCCTCAGTATACGGGGCTGTAGGAGGAAGACAAAACGAGGCGCAACTATCTGCGCCTATAAATGCTTATGCGATTAGTAAGGCTGCCTTAGATTTATTTGTACAGCAGAAGATTAAGATAAACCCACGCGCCCACATTGTTGGTTTGCGTTACTTCAATGTTTTTGGCCACCGCGAACACCATAAAGGAGATATGGCTAGCCCCGTTCATAAATTCACTATGGAAGCCCGAGAAACTGGTAAGATAAAAATATTCGAAGGAAGTTCTAAGTTCTTTCGCGACTTCATTCATATTGATGATGTTGTAGCAATGACCTTGGCTGCCCCTAATTTTAAGGCTTCGGGAATCTATAATGTGGGCACCGGCGTTGCTCGCTCGTTTGAGGATGTGGCAAAGATAATAGCTAAGGAGACTGCCGCCGAAATAGTAGAAATACCTTTCCCCGAACATCTCAAGGGAAAATATCAAGAACACACATGCAGCAACAACCATCGCATTAGTATGGGGGGATATGTTCTTCCACGTCTAGGCTTGGAGGCAGGAATCAGAAAAACCTTGGCACTTCTATGAAAATTGTTTTTGTAAATGGGTGCTTCGACATCCTTCACCGCGGTCATCTCGAACTGTTCAGGCATGCAGCTAGTTTAGGAGACAAACTAGTGGTCGGCATCGACTCAGACACAAAGATTAAAGCCGACAAGGGGGAAGCTCGTCCTATCAATACGCAGAGGGACAGGCATTTTATTTTATCGTGCATTCGATACATCGATCAAGTAGAGATATTTGAAACGCCTGAAGAATTGGTAAATCTAGTACGAGAAACTGCGCCCGACATAATGATAGTGGGCTCCGATTGGAAAGGCAAACACATTGTGGGCGGTGAATATGCCGGGGAAATCAGATACTTTGAGAAAATAGATGGATACTCAACTAGCCAAATCGTTGAAACTCTTAGTAATAGGTGACGCATGCACAGATCGCTATTACTATGGAGCGTGTAAGAGACTGAGCCCAGAGGCTCCTGTTCCGGTTTTAAAGCATTTATATACCGAAGAGCGTCGAGGCATGTGCTTAAACGTAGGAGCCACCCTAGAGGCTCTGGGGGCTACTGTGGACGTTATTAAGAATTCGGAGATGATCTATAAAGATCGCTTTGTTGACGTCAAAACAAAACAGCATTTACTGCGTGTAGATTTCGGTGAAAGTGAAAAAATAGCATCCTTCGATGCATCGACCCTAGACCTGAAAGGGTATGATGGAGTAGTCGTATCAGACTATAATAAGGGGTTTATCGACCATACCACCGCCGAAGAAATTTCTAAGGTTTGCCATGATTTGGGTATACCCTTGTTTGTAGACTCTAAAAAGAAGGATCTTGCGTGCTATGATCACGCATTTATAAAAATCAACGAAAAAGAACACGAAGAGGCTCATTCATATGCTGAGAATTGCGAAGTGATTACAACCCTTGGTTCCCGGGGAGCAGAGTGGCGGGGAACCGTCTACGCAACCCAGGAATGTGAAGTGTTTGATGTGTCGGGAGCCGGCGACACCTTCCTAGCTGCGTTTGTTTATCAATATCTTCAAGGCACAGATGTCCCAGAAGCACTTAAATTTGCAAACCATTGTGCTAGAATAGTGGTACAGAAATTTGGCACTTATTGCCTCCAAGCGGAAGATTTAAAGTAAAATGACATATGTTTTTGATATCGACGGAACCATCTGCACCGTCACGGACGGTGAGTACGGATCCGCGCTCCCAATGCATGATCGAATTGAGAAAGTAAATGAGCTTTATGATGAAGGACATTCTATTATCTTTCAAACAGCTCGCGGAATGGGTCGAACCAATAATGATTCATTACGCGTATATCAGCTGTTTTATGAATTAACCAAAAACCAATTAGATGAGTGGGGAGTAAAGTATCACTCCCTGTTTTTAGGGAAACCTGCTGGAGACATTTATATTGATGACAAGGGAATAAAGGATGAAGACTTCTTTACCGATTAAATTTGTCCCCAAAGGATGGGGGTTTGAGAAGTGGATTGTCAACAATGAAGAGTATTGTGGCAAGCTGCTTTATTTTGTAAAAGGAAAGCGCTGTTCATGGCACTATCACAAACTGAAGGATGAAGCGTTTTATGTTCAGTCCGGACAGCTCCTGGTAAAATACTCTGAGCGCGACGACATTAACGCGGCTCATAAGCTAATTCTTGAACGTGGCGATAATTTTCACGTCTATCGCGGTTTACGCCACCAGATGATCGCGCTAGAGGATACCGAATTGTTTGAATTTTCAACTCAACACTTTGATGAAGACAGTTATCGAATCAAAAAGGGCGATTAAGATGATTGAAACCATGGACTGGTTCACTCAGAACCTACGGGATAGGACTCCTTTTGGATACGCCAGATTTAATGATGGCGAAATGATGGCTGTTGATAAAATTGGAGCCGTTGTTGCGCGTGGAGATCAAGTAGTCGATGAGAGTCTTAACAAAGCTTTGACTGAGGCGCTCACCCATAAGCAAGAAAACTACTACATTGGTATTCCGTGTTCTTTGTGTTATCCTCACCTTGCAAAATTGGCAACCGAACTAGTAGGAGAATATAAATATCTTACTCGAGCGGTTGTAACAACAAACAGAAACTGGAAAACCTTTATGGACACCTTCCCCTCCGCCATGGAGGGGCGACGGCTGGTTTGGGTCGCCGGTAACGACCAAAATCCCGACGCTATTAGAGATTTGGGCATCAATGTTGGCAAAACAGCCCTGATTCCACGCGTAAATAGTTGGAATTTCTACGAAAAAATTAAAGACATGGTCCCTCAATATTTTGAACCGGGCGATGTAGTGGGAATTTCTCTAGGACCGAGCGCCCGGGTTTTGGTGCGCCAGTGGTTTGAAGAGTACTCTGAACTTACTTTCATTGATATGGGGAGCAATTTGGACCCAATTACTCGAAATGTATGGCATAATTGTCATAAAGGCTGGGAAGAGACCGGATTTAATCTAACGAAAAGATGTAAGGAGTGTAATTAAGATGAAAATTTATATTGTTGCCTCCAATAAATATACTCACACATGTCCGGTGAATGTGCATTTTTTAAATAAACACTGGCCCGGTCAAGACATCGTCATTCTGGGCTATGAGAATACGCAAAACTTGAAAGATTTGCCATCAAATGTGAAGGTGGAATATTTGGGACCTCAAGAAAGTTTTGGTAACTCTTGGACCAGTGGGCTTATTCCATTTTTCGAAAAAAATAAAGATGAATATTTTACTATCCTTGTAGAAGACTTTGTTCTATTGAATGCAGTCGATAAAGAAAAGATGGACCTTCTTGAGAACTGTCTCATCCACCATGGCGCCGATAAGGCGGTAATAGGGGGTGGATTGCCTCTTTCACAATCTACCGTTTTTCGTCCGGGCGTTATACTCTTTAATCAACATATTCCTTATCGTGCCACACTTCACCCTTCCATCTGGAAGAGGGATTATTTCCTTCGATATCTCAAGCCCGGGCTTACACCATGGCAGTTTGAGGTAAACAACAATCAGGAAGCCTCACAAGATGGTGCTAATATCATAGCACTAGACTATAGATACCCAGAGCAGAAACACATCTTTTCAGCCTTAAACGTGTATAGCAAAGGTAAGCTAACCCTCGACCCGGATGGAAATGTTTTGGATAATCAGCCATCACAACGCTTTTGGTCCAAAGCAGACCTTCAGTTTGTGTGGGAAGAAGTCCAGAAGTCTAAGAAAGAATTAGGGGAAGAGCTTTGATTACCTTGGTAAAAGACACAATTGATCAAAAGGACATCGATCGTTTAATTTCTTGGCTTAGCACATATCCCCGACTTACGAAAGGTCCGATTACGCTGGAACTAGAAAAGAAGTGGGCTGCTTGGGTAGGAACAAAATACTCGGTATTCTGTAATTCAGGATCGTCAGCTAATTTTTTGATGCTGCATGCACTACTGGAGTCCGGCAGAATCACCTCCGGAAATAAAGTGGTGGTCCCGGCTCTTGCCTGGGCGACAGACTTATCTCCCGTAATGCAGCTGGGGCTGCACCCTATTTTGTGTGATATAAATTTAAAAGATTTGTCCGTCGACTTAGATCACCTGGAAAGAATCTTCCAGAATGAAGCACCCGCCGCCTTTATACTGGTTTCAGTATTGGGCTTATCTCCCAACATGGGACAAATTGAGTCTCTTTGCAAACGTTACAACGTTATGTTACTGGAAGATGTGTGTGAGTCAATGGGAACTGAGTTTGAGGATAAGCGCCTAGGATCCTTTGGACTGATGTCGTCATTCTCTACATATTTTGGGCACCATATTTCGACCATTGAGGGAGGCTTCATAAATACCGACGACGATGAATTGTATGAAATGCTCCTGGCTGTTCGCAGCCATGGCTGGGACAGAGACCTGTCAGCAAAAAGTCAAAAACTCCTCCAACAACAGTGGGGAGTGTCTGAGTTCGATTCAATGTATACCTTTTATTACTCAGGACTCAACATGAGGTCCACAGACTTACAAGCATATATTGGACTGTCGCAAGTAGACAAGTTGGAGGATATTTCGAAAAAACGTAATAAAAATTATTTTACTTATTTAGAAAATATCCACAATGATTTTTGGACACCGGCCAAATATCCCAATTGCTTTGTATCTAATTTTGCTTTTCCGGTGATTCATCCACATAAAGATAAAATCGTCCGAAGTTTAATAGAGAATAGTGTTGAAGTCCGCCCTTTAATTTGTGGCTCAATGGGTAGTCAGCCATTTTATGTGAAAAGATACGGCGCCCTCAAACTACCTAATGCCTCTATAGTAGATAACTGCGGACTATATATCCCCAATCACCCTGGCTTAACCCAGAATGAAATATTGACAGTTTGCGATATCGTAAACGAGGCAATTACTAGTGTATAATCGCGTACTTGTTACCGGCGGCTCTGGCTTCGTAGGGAAATCACTGAGAACAATTAAGCCTAATTGGACTTATATCTCTTCTAAGGACTGCGATCTGGCAAACCGCGATGCAACATATCTCTTATTTAAACAATTGCAGCCTGAAGCTATTATTCATTTAGCTGGCAAAGTGGGCGGCATTAAAGAAAATTCGCAGAAACAAGCGGAGTTTTATTATGATAATATTGTCATAAACACTAACGTAATCAATGAAGCAAAGAATGCCGGAATTAAAAGGGTTTTATCTTCTTTGAGCACCTGTAGTTTCCCCAATAAACTTAAAGAATATCCATTTTTGGAGGAAGATATTTTCGACGGCGCGCCTGCTGCGACAAACTTATCTTACGGCTTTGCAAAGCGCGCCCTTTTTGTGCAGAGCAATGTTTATAGAAAGCAATATGGACTTAATTACTCTTGCTTTAGTCCATCCAATCTTTATGGACCCGGAGATAATTTTCAAAATGAAAATTCACATTTTGTCCCGGCACTGATAAGGAAGATCTCTGAGGCCCAGGATGGGGACACGGTGGAGCTATGGGGAACTGGAAAAGCTTTAAGACAACAGTTATATATCGATGATTTGGTAAAGATAATACCTTTATTATTAGAAAATCATAATACTGATTGTCCTATTATTGTAGCACCAAACGAAAACTTAAGCATTAAAGAGATGGCTGAGTCCTGTGTCCGGCGCTCAGGGAAAAACATAGAATTACTTTTTAACGGCAAGTTAGCCGGACAACACAGGAAAGACGGAAATAACAAAAAACTAAAAGATCTGATAGGGGATTTCAAATTTACCACTTTTCAAAAAGGTCTTTTAAAAACCTATAATTGGTATTGGGAGAACAAATGAAAACAGCAGTTATCACCGGAGTGACAGGACAAGATGGTTCTTATTTAGCTGAACTTCTTTTAAAAAAGGGATATGAAGTGGTGGGAGTCAAAAGAAGAACGTCCCTCATATGTACCGACAGGATAGATCATTTATTGGATAATCCTAATTTTAAAATAGTTTACGGTAGCTTAATGGACGCCGGCGCTCTATACAGAATCATCGCCACGTATAAGCCACATGAAATTTATAACCTTGCAGCCCAGTCCCATGTAAGGGTCTCGTTTGAAGTACCGGAGGAAACGACGAAAACAATAGCCATGGGAACCCTGCGAATCCTGGAAGCAATTCGCTCCATAGATCCAACCATTAAATTTTATCAAGCATCATCCTCTGAGATGTTTGGAGATAACCCTCAGGTTCCTCAAAATGAAAATACTCACTTTATGCCCGCGTCGCCCTATGCGTGCGCAAAGGTATTCGGACACAACATAGTGAGAAACTATCGCGAAAGTTATGGTATGCACTTATCATCAGGGATCTTGTTCAATCATGAGTCCCCCCGCCGGGGAGAAACTTTTGTGACCCGAAAGATTACAATGGCCGCCGCCAGGATTAAGCTTGGACTACAAAGCAAATTAAGTTTGGGAAATTTAGATGCGAAGAGAGATTGGGGATATGCGGGTGACTATGTAGAGGCGATGTGGTTAATGCTACAACAGACAGACCCGGGTGATTATGTAATAGCGACAGGGGAAACACATACCGTACGAGAGTTTTTAGAAACAGTTTTTAGTTATGCTGGTCTAGACGTTGAAAAGTATGTTGAAATAGATCCCCGTCTTTTCCGCCCCCACGAGGTACCAGTATTATTGGGCGACATATCGAAAGCGAAAAGCATATTGGGGTGGGAGCCAAAAATTAAATTCAAACAATTGGCGAAAATCATGTATGATGAAGATCTGGCAGCAGCTCAAAAGGGTAATCCTGTCTATATTGGAAAGTCTTAAGAATTTTTATGAATCCATCGATACCCAATCCTTTCGGACCATACTACAGCCGTCACGATGGCGCGACTGCAATTTTATGCGGCTCCGGTCCTACGCTCTTGCAGTTTGATGTGTCCAGTGTTCCGGAAGGAGTACTGAGGTTTGGCGTGAATGATCAGATTTTTTTGGATCTCGATCTTGACTACTGGTTTATGGGGGATTCCGTCCCTCAGGTCCCTGCTAAGTTTTGGGATCGCTTGCATCTATATAACAACTATACACCTAAGCTTCAAAAGTTTATTCGTTTTTGCGATTGGAAAGATGATAGAAAAATCATCGTGCCTCCCTATGGACAGGTATCTCGCAATGGTCAGCTCCCGCTGGGAATGAAAAACTCTAAGTATTATGTAGCAGGAAGCGGCGGAAACCCAGAGACATGTCTGTTCAAAAAGGACATTGCCGAGGGTCACCTAGCAGCCGTAGCATCTATCTCTTTTGAAGTGCTGCAATTTATGTTATACTGTGGAGTACAAAAGATCTATTTGGTGGGACATGATTGTGACTATTCGAATGGAACTTTTGCAAAAATTATGATTGGTAAACAACAACAAGCGGGATATTATATATTAAGATATTGGAAGATTGTCAAGGAGTGGATAAGAGAGAATTATCCCGCGGTAGAAATATACAGCATTAATCCCGTAGCACTCGATATCTTCCCTAGCGTTCTCCCGGGGGCAATTGTCTGATCTTTTTTATGTCTTTAAAAAATAAAAATATTTTTATTGACTTTGATGGAGTAATATGCGATTCTAATGAGATAAAGAAGGGAAACATAGAAGCCGCGGCAGCGTTGTATGTGGACAAGAAAACAGCACGAGCATTTAGAGAATATTTCATCGCCAATAACGGCCTCCCGCGCGACCTAAAAACCAAAGAATTTTTTAAAGAAGATGTGCAAGTTCCAACAGAAAAGATTTTAGAGGAGTATACAAAATTAAATGTAAATCTTTTAGATGCTCCACTAAACACAGGTCTCATACGGTTCTTAAAGAAAAATTCTAACGACACGGTGTATATTCTCTCTGGTGGAAGCCGCGAAGAAATAGAAGAATATTTAGAGAAACAGGGTATAAGGGATTATTTTTATGAGATACTCTCCGCACCCACAACTAAGATTGAACATTTGAAAAATATAGAAAGGCGCCCCCATGATTTTTTTATAGGAGACTCGCGTTACGATTGTTTAGCCGCGATCGCGAGTGGGGTCAACTTCATCTTCATGAAGGGACTGACGCAGGAGGCGCCGCCATTCAAGTTTTTAAGTACCGACGATCAGGTTGTAGAGAATTTCATAGATTTATTATAATAACTCATAAGGACGCTTATATCGCATGACAAGGGAAAAAATAAAAGTAGGAATCAATGGGCTTGGGCGTATTGGGAGAGCTATATTACGAAATAATCATTATAAAGAATTCCTTGACGTTAAGGCTATAAATGACATTAATCCTGATGCGCATAATTTAGCTTATACTCTAAATTATGACACTCTATATCCTTCTCCATTCAAATTCAAAGTTGATGATACGATTCTTGTTAGTGGTAATTATCGTATAGCCATCTATAGCTGTAAAAACATAGACGAAGTGCCATGGGAGGATCATGATCTTGATTATATCATCGATGCTTCCGGAGTGTATGAAAATGTTGTTAGAGCGAGAAAAATCCTAAGTCGAAAGAAGATCAAAAGAGTTTTTGTAACCCACTCCCCGGACATCGTAGATTTTCAGTTAGTATTGGGAGCTAACGAGGAAGAGTTAAATCTCGATGAGCATTTTTTAATTTCTACTAGTATTTGTGATGCTACTGCTATTGCTCCCGTGTTGAAATTGATAAATGATAAGTATAAGATAACAAATGGCTATATAACGACGTTGCATCCTTGGTTAAGTTATCAAAATCTGCAAGATGGGCCCGCTAGTTCCTGGTCAGTTCCGGGAGAGATTTATCATCATTATGCATTGGGCCGTACGGCCATTGGGAATATGATTCCGAAGCCCACAACAGCAGTTACCCAAACTTGCAATGTTCTCAAGCGCCATAATATAACCGAGGAAATGATCGGGTCATTTTCCTATCGAACTCCTACTGCCATAGTTGGTAGCGCAGATGTTACCTTAAACGTCGCGACATCGGTTACATGTGACGCTTTAATAGCCTGTCTTACAGAATATGAAGAGAAACAGAAGTGGCAAATTATTAAGAATAATATCGAGCCCCTGGTGTCTTTGGATTTTAAGCAGATAGATTATTCCGCGATTGTAGATAACAGATGGACTAGTGTCATCGGGGACAATCTTATAAAAGTAGTTTTGTGGTATGATAACGAGTATGGTTATGCTGGGAAAGTTGTTGAGCAGGTTAAGTATGTCAATGACTTGCTCGAGGGGTAAAATATATGGAAAATAAATTAGTAGCTCTGGTCCCAGCTCGGTTAGGAAGTAAAAGGGTCACAGGAAAGAGTTTGCGGCTGCTTAATAAGAAGCCCCTCATTTCTTATTGTATAGATGCCCTCAAGGAGACTGCCTACTTCTCTGACATCTGTATTAATTCAGACTCAGAACTGTATGAGCAGGTAGCTCTTCGCGAGTCAGTTAAATTTTATAAAAGAAGACCAGAACTAGCTACCAGTGAATCGTTGATAGATGATTATATTTATGATTTTGTGTTGCATACAGATGCAGACTACCTGGCAATTGTAAATCCTACGTCTCCGTTTGTGACGTCCGATGAATATGATCGCGCATGGGAGCAGTATAGAAATGGTGACTGCGATACCCTCTTGTCATGCGAGAGAATTCAGACTCATTGTTTTTATCAAGGGATCCCGGTTAATTTCGACCGCGACGGGCAGCATCCAAGGTCGCAGGATTTGGAGCCCTTACTGGCATTGAATTTTGCTATAACAATAATTAATTGTGAGAAATATCGACAAAATTATGAGAAGCATCAATGGGGACTATATACTGGGACCTTGGGTTTTTTTGAAACAAGCGGCATAGGCTCCATAGATATCGATTACGAAGAGGACTTTCAACTGGCAGAGTTTATGTCTCAATTTATGGAAGCTCAATCTTCTAATGAGTTTTCGAAAGAGTACGATCCAATAATACAGCCGCTCATTGATTCCGGTAGGGACATTTCTAATTGAAGCATGCTCTCCCAATAACTGAGAATATCCACTGTTTAGCTCTAAATTATAGGGGAGTGGGGGATAACTCACAAGATCCACTATATTTTGTTAAATCGTTAAATGCAATGTGTTTTAGTAATAGTCATGTTGAATATCCTCAACTATCAAATCAGTTTTGGACAGAGCCCGAGCTGGCAGTTTTTATTAGTGAGGAATGCCACAATGTGGAAGCGTCCGCCGTTATGGAAGTCATTCTTGGAGTTACTCTGGGAGCGGACCTCACTTGTCAGAATGTCCATCACCGCGATCATCACTTAGCGTTTTCAAAAAGCCGAAAAAACTTCTGCCCAGTGGTGGAAGAGTACCTTTCGCCTACGATTCTAGACCAATCCTCAGAATTCGTGCTCCGTACTTTTATAAACGGAAAACTTACTCAAGAGGGAAACACGAAGGACATGAAATACAACTTATTGGAATCTATATCTTATATATCAAGAATAACTGAGCTTAAGCGGGGAGACCTTATCTTAACGGGAACGCCCGCCGGCGTAGAAAACAATATATTGCAACGTGGGGACAGAGTGTTGCACACACTTGATGATAAACTTGAATTACGATTTGAGGTGGTCTAAAAGTGTCAAAGATAGTTATAACGGATTATTTTTCAGCCCCGGGATCCCCGGAAACACGTATTTTGGGCAATTTAGTGGGGGTAGAGGCTACAGAAGAGACCGAAGTCCTCATAGTCTGGCACGATATAATCGATGAAGACTATATTAAAGATATGCCTCACTTAAAAGGAGTACAGAGATACGGCGTCGGCTTCGACAATTTAGATATTGACTACCTTAAATCGCGGGGGATTGTATGTTGCAACAACCCTGATTATGGAGTAGACGAGGTATCCGATACGGCATTGTCTATGATTTTAAATTTCACCCGCGGCACGACCAGTTACAACGAAAGGGCAAAATGCTTATATAACACATGGCAAGAGAACGTTATACCCACAGTTCGAAGACACTCAGAGATGACACTAGGAATAATCGGCGCAGGGCGAATAGGAGGATCACTAATTCAAAAAGCCAAAGCTTTAAAGTTCAACATTGTTTTTTATGATAAGTATCAGCCGAGTGGAATTGAAAAGTTGCACGGTGTGCAGCGGATGGAATCCTTGGAGGACTTGTTGAGCGCATCAGATATTGTGTCAGTACACATACCCAGCAATGACGAAACGAGGGGGATGATAAATAAAGAATTTATAGAGTGCATGAAAGACGACTCGATATTGGTTAATACTGCACGAGGTGATCTGATAGAAAGCTTGGATGTCTTATACGACGGATTAAAGTCTAAAAAAATATCTAAGATAGCCTTGGACGTCCTCCCGGAGGAACCCCCGATTACTAGCCCCTTGATAAATGATTGGCGATCGAGCTTAGGTTGGATTAGGGATCGTCTTATTATTAATCCACATACGGCTTACTACTCCGTAGAGGCTATTGAGGAGATGAGAGTAAAAGCGGCAACTAATGCACTGCGTATATTGAAAGGGAGAACACCTTTAAACATTGTATGAGATCCATTATAATATATAAAGCAAAAAGGAAAAATAATGAAACACAATCCCTATCAAGTAATCACGAATTTCGAGGAAATAGTAGCCGAATATTGTGGATCACCGTATGCAGTGGCAGTTGACAATGCAACAAATGGCTTGTTTTTGTGTATGAAGTACATGGGAATCGAGAGCGAGGAGATCACCATTCCGGCTGTTACTTTTATGTCGGTCCCTTGTGCGATTATTCATGCAGGAAATAAAGTAAATTTTGATAAGAATCATCCATCTATTGTTGATGGGAAGCGTTTACGGGGTCAATACAAGCTCGAGCCCTATCCCATCTGGGACAGCGCACTTAGATTCCGGAAGGGCATGTATATCCCAGGTCAACTTCAGTGTCTTTCATTTAGCGGTCCCCATAAGTTTTTGAAGCTTGGAAAGGGTGGCATGATCTTGACCGATAGTAAGGAGGCATATGATTGGCTTAAGCGCGCAGCTTATTTCGGTCGTAGACCCGTCGACCATAAGGTTGAAGAGTTTGACATGCTAGGGTGGAACTATTATATGCTACCAGAAATTGCTGCCAGAGGAGCTGTGTTGATGTTTGGCATTAAGAATCATAACGAAGACTTGGAGATTGAGTACCAGGATCTCTCTAAATATAAGGTATATACCGAGGCAAATAGATGAAAAAAGTTATTTTAATACAACCCTATTACGAAAACATTTGGGAACCCATTGGATTGGGGTTTATTGCTGGCTATCTTAAAAGACACTACGAAGGCGATCTAGACCTTCAATGTTTTCAAGGAAACTTTGATACAGATGAAACTATTGTAGAAGCTAGTGTTGGGGCTGATGTGGTAGGGTTTTCGTGCACTTCCCCTGCGTGGCCACATGCGCTTAGATTAGCGAAGATGATAAAGGATAAGAGCCCCTCTAGTCGCACAGTAGTTGGAGGCTTTCACCCTTCGGCACTTCCTGCCGAAAGCGCCGCATACCCATACGTAGATCAGGTTGTTATTGGTGAAGGCGAAGAGGTGTTTTTGGAGATTGTGAACGGGAGGACCGACCCCATAATCCAGGGTACCAAACCAGCTATGCAGGATCTTGCATGGCCGGACCGGGAAGTCATAAAAAATTATAGAACGGTAGATTTATGTGAATCTATGAACGGGAAACGAATTGCATCCTTTCAGTGCAATAGGGTTTGTCCAGTTAATTGCGCATTTTGCGCCGAAAGGATTGTAACAGGAAGATTTAATCGTCGTGATAACCCTATTCGATCTAGAGATGTAAGCGAACTATGCGATGAGATTGAGCACGTTATTGAACAACTAGATTTAAATTATTTTAAGTTTGTGGATGCTACATTCGATATCTCCGCCGCCTTTGTCATAGAGTTTTGCAAAGAGAAAATTCGAAGAGGAATCACCACTGAGTGGGAGTGCTTGATCCACGCCACATTTGCTACTGATGAGATGTTTGAGTGGCTGAAGAAGTCTCAATGCCATCAGGTAAATATCGGAGTAGAGAGCGGCAGCGACAAGATTTTGAGAGACATTGGAAAAGGATTAAAGACAAAAACCGTCCGAAATGTTTTTGCTTGGGCTAAAAAGCACGGCGTCGAGAGAAGAGGATTTTTCTTGTTTGGCATGCCTAATGAAACTCGCGACGATTTGCGGATGACTGAGGATTTGATCGACGATATCGATCCCGACGTGGTTGGGTTTACCATCTTGTGTCCCTATCCGGGCACCAATTTATATGACCCGGTTTTACACCAAAATGTGGATTGGGAAAAAGCTGATGAATACTCTAATGATTTTTGGTGCACGCCACACTTCACCAACATTGAATTGAAGGCGCAACAAGCATACTTTAAAACCAAGTATGATTTGTTATTATGCGAGCGCCAGGAAGACTCATCGCAAGTGGGAGGGTTTGGAGACATGAGAGACCTAGAAAAGCAATCTACTTCTACTCCTATTGGTACCAATGTTGCTAATGCGCCAGATCATCCCACTCTAGTGCCGATGCCTACGCGACTGGCACCAAAAGAAACTTAGAATCATGAATATACTCGTTACTGGTGGGTGCGGATTTATTGGATCCAATTTCATAGAGTTTTTGTTGGAAGAGAAATCTGAAAGTATCACGAAAGTGGTCAATCTAGATGCTCTTACTTATGCCGGGACCCTAGATAATACCAAAGATTTTGAAGATAACAAAAAGTACTTCTTTGAAAAAGTGGATCTCCGCGACACAGCACGCCTCTGGTCTGTATTTGTGAGACATCAGCTTACTCATGTGGTGCACCTAGCTGCTGAATCACACGTCGATAACTCGATCGAGGACCCCGGCGCTTTCATCACGAGCAATATTGTGGGGACTCATAATCTGCTTAAGCTTGCCCGAGAGTTTGGGGTACAAAGGTTCCACCATGTTTCGACTGACGAGGTTTATGGGGAATTGGGCGACACCGGCAAGTTTGATGAAAATACTCCATACGATCCACGTAACCCCTACTCGGCTTCGAAAGCATCATCGGATTTTCTAGTTAAAGCCTACTTTCATACGTATGGATTTCCCATTACAATTTCTAATTGCTCAAATAACTATGGTCCCCGCCAGCACGATGAGAAGTTCATTCCGACTGTAATTCGTTCTATTGTGGGGGGTAAGAAAATTCCTCTTTATGGGCAGGGATTGAATATTCGGGATTGGATTTACGTCAAAGATCACTGCGAAGGAATTTGGAAAGTAGCCCTTGAGGGCGAATTGGGCGAGACGTACTGCATCGGAGCCGACTGCGAGAAGAAAAATATTGAGATTATAAATATCCTATGCAAAGAGCTGAGTGTAGTCCCAGAAGAATCTCTTGAGTATGTTAAAGATCGCGCCGGACACGATTATCGCTATGCCATTGACAATAAAAAAATTAAAGAGAAGCTTGGTTGGAGCCCTCAGACCTCGTTTATAGACGGCATTAAACAAACAGTAAAGTGGTATAATGAGAAATATTAAAGGAATTATACTAGCCGGCGGGCAAGGTACCCGGCTATATCCCCTCACCAAAGTAACAAACAAACACCTACTTCCAATTGCGGGAGAGCCTATGATCTACTATCCTCTGCGCAAGCTTATCGAAGCGGGAATTGATGATATTATGATCGTAACAGGAGTAGACCACAGTACCGGCATTACTTCTCTATTGGGGTCGGGTCACGAACATGAGTGCTCCCTCACCTACAGGGTTCAAGACCAACCAGATGGTATCGCCGGCGCCCTGCGATTATGCAAAAACTTCGTGGGCGACTCTGCTTGTGTGGTGCTTCTTGGTGACAATATTTTTAAAGATAATCTAAAGAAACAAGTGCGATCCTTTGCCAAAGATGACGTAGATTGCAAGCTATTTTTTAAGCGTGTTGCTGACCCTCGACGCTACGGTGTAGGTACATTTAAGAAAGACCGCCTTATAAATATTGAAGAAAAGCCGGAGGTTCCACAATCGAATTTAGCGTGTGTGGGCATCTATTTTTATACTAACAAGGTTTTTGAGGCCATTGAGAATATTAAGATGTCTGACCGCGGCGAATATGAGATAACAAGTGTGAACAATGTTTTTATTCAAAATAATAGTTGCGGCTATGCCATACTAGAAGATAGGTGGTCTGACGCCGGAACCATGGATTCTTACCATGCAACTAACTGGCTGATGTACAAGGAGAAATAAAAGTGAAATTGCTGCTGACCACTCGGGCAGACGCAACTAGTGTTGAATGGGCTAAGCTAGTTCATCCGATGTTCCAGCAGTATGCACACAGAATTGGTGCAGACTTTCTTGTATTAGACGAGGCTACGGATGTAACAGACGCCACCGGCGGAATCGGTAACGGAGTTTATCAGTATCGGATAATGAAGCACTATGATCTCCATGAATACTATGATCGAATCATAGCCTTCGATACAGACATGATTCTGACTCCATCGTTGCCTAATTTATTTGATGTCGTGCCATACGATCATGTTGGCTCAATCTACGAAGATGTGGGATCCCGTACGCCACAACGAGTGCAGTGCATGATGACGGCACAACGGCAATTTGGGGATATTGGGTGGACCTCTGGATATATTAATACCGGAGTATTTGTGACATCACGGTGTCATCGCGACATATATCAGAAAATTAATGATCAATATTTTGTAGCGTGGGGGACAGACGATATTCATATTGGTTACTTGATAAATAAATATGGATATAAGGTGCACGAGTTACCATACCGGTTTAATCATATGACAATGTTTTCGGAACCCTGGAATGGATCCCCAGATCGATTTAACTCGCATGTAATTCATTATGCTGGGCGTGGGATATTTGAGCCAGCAGTTGCACAAAACAAACTACACCAAGCTCAATTAGATTATAAGAGGATATACGGATGAGAAAATTAATAGTTGGACCATGGGTGGGAGAATTTGGTTGGGAGTTATTCGCATGGCAAGGCTATGTCCGCGCTCTCTCAAGAAACTTTGATCACACGACGGTGATATCCCGACCCGGGTCCGAGGCACTATACTCTGATTTCTGTGATGAATTCGTGACACATACACCAGAGGGGGGTCTGGCGGACTCCTTTTTTATGCATAACCTAGATTTTGGGCAAGAGCTTAAGAAGGTTATAATGAAAAATCAGATTCCAATGGATAAAGAGACAACCCTATTTACGCCCCGCCGCCTCGGTTTCCCCCCACATACTCATTATGAGCAGTATCTGATGATTGGAAACTATATGATAGCTCCCGAATATGTAACTTATGGCAACAAAGAAGATCGTCAATATGATTATATCTTTCATGCCCGCGAGCGAAAATTGAGAGCCGAAGATAACTGGTCAATCGACAATTGGAACAAACTAAAAGATTTATTGGGAGATAAGCGGATCGCATGCATCGGAACTAAAGCAGAAGCTGCGCTTATTGAGGGCACTACGGACCTTCGGGATTTGCCGCTTGGCGACCTATTCAATCTGCTGCATAATGCTAAGTGTGCCTTCGGCTCTTCCTCTGGTCCTATGCATTTGGCTAGTTTGTGCGCTCTTCCGCATGTTGTGTGGTCAATTGCTGACAATAAGATGAGATACGAGGTGAATTGGAATCCACTCAAAACACCCGTTCTTTTTGATAGCAGTGCCGCATGGCACCCAACGCCAACGCATATCTATGAAAGGTTCATCGATTGGACCAACGAGAGTGTATGAGTAAAATTTTAGTAACAGGTGGCGCGGGGTTTGTAGGATCATGCTTGATTCGCGAACTCGCAAAAGACACTCAGAACACCATTTGTTCATTAGACAATTATTTTACTGGAACAAAAGAAAATCATATTGAAGGGGTTTGCTATGTGGAGGGCGACTGTTGCGAGATAGCTAAACACATTACGTTCGCACCAGATGTAATATATCACTTTGGTGAGTACTCTAGAGTAGCAACCAGTTTTGAGGATTATAACATTGTATGGAAATCAAATATTGCCGGCACGCACGCTGTCCTAGAGTTCTGCAAGCATCATAATAGCCGATTAGTATACTCAGGGTCGAGTACCAAGTTTGGCGATAACGGCAAGAATAAGAATTGTTCACCATATGCTTTTCACAAATCTCAAAATACTGATCTCATCAATAACTATGGAGATTGGTTTGGTCTAGATTATGTAATCTGTTATTTTTATAATGTGTATGGACCAGGACAGATTAGAGATGGGAAGTACGCAACCGTTATTGGAATTTTCGAGAGGCAGGCGGAAAGTAGCGAACCTATAACAATTGTATCCCCAGGCACCCAGACCCGCAGCTTTACACATATCAACGACATAGTCAGCGCCCTGTTACTTCTGAAGGAAGGCGGTCAGGGAGATGGATATTGTATAGGAAATATAAAAACATATGAAATAAATGAAGTTGCTAAAATGTTTAGTAATAATATAGTATACTTAGAGCAACGTCCGGGAGAGAGATTAGAATCTTCTATAGATCTGAGTAAAATGCAATCTCTCGGATGGAAGCCTAATCACAGCCTGGAAGAATATATCAAAACAAGGAGAAAAGATAATGACACTTAGCAATCAAGCAATTGGAGCCCTTATGATGGCTCTACAAAAATCGCTCATGGAACAGACAGATATCGTTCCAATGTTGGCCGAGATGGACTTCGTAGTCGACGGAACCAACGAATTAAGCGTAACGAATCCGCCGGTAGTATCACTGAATGATGTAAATTTCCCCGGTACTGAAACCGTCACAGACTCGACTGTTCTAGTTCCCGAGGAATAAGAATGCCCCGCTACCGCTATCGCTGCAGCGCATGCGGTAAGATTCAAACTCTACAGCACTTGTCCGCGGAGAAAGTTACAGATTGTGAAAAATGTGACACAGTCGACACAATGGTAAAGCTTTTGAGTAGATTTACCACCACTCCAAAAACAACGCTGCAGAAGAAGACGGGACAAGTCACTGAAGAGTTCATTACCGATGCTCGGGAAGAACTCAAGCAGCAAAAACGCAGCTTAAAGGAGAACGCCTAATGGAGCTTTATTTATTATTCGTTACTTCACTGGTTTTAAATGGGGTGCTAATTTGGTACATAGCTAAATTACTGCGTAAGTTTGTATTTATATCTGAAAATCTAGCTGACCTATTTTTGACCACCAAAGCGTTTCAAGTATTTTTAAAATCAATGTATAGTATGGATAGCTATCATGGCGAGCCTATGATTCAGGAGCTGATGCTTCGGCTTCAAGAGGTAAGTCTAGAAATAGACGAATTTAGAGACATTTTTGAACATAGCTTAGACGCAGAATTAGAGGAAGAATTAAATGCCACCGCGGAAGAAGAAAACTAGAAATAAAAATTATTATTTTACACAGGTACACGAAGATGCCATTGTAAAGTATGCTAATACCACCGATAGAGATTTAAGATCAAAGTTGTATATAGAATATATTCAACCCGCCTTCGATCAAATGGTTGATAAAATTATTTATACCTATCGGTTTACTACACTGCCTAATATTGAATACCTAAAGGGTGATTGCAAAGTTTGGCTTACCACAATTTTAAACAAATATGATCCCAATAAGGGGTCAAAAGCATTTTCATATTTTTCGGTTGTAACGAAGAACTGGTTTATTCATAAGGTAAAAAGAACGCAGAAGAGGAACAGAACTGAGGTATTCATGGAGGATGTCATCAGTCAACTTGATGAGAATCTGGTCTCTCGCGAAAAAACATATTTTGAGACTCGCTCTGAAATGGAGTTTTGGACATCACTTGGAGGGGAAATTGATACTTGGGACTCCTTCATGCTTAAAGAGAATGAAAAAAAGGTACTTATGGCGGTGCGCATTCTGTTAGAATCAGCCGATCAAATCGAAATTTTCAATAAAAAAGCTATTTACTTATATCTTAGGGAGATAACGGGACTTAATACAAAACAGGTTGTAAACAATCTCAATAAACTGAGAAAAAGATATAGGACATTTAAAAACAAATGGCAAAACGGCGAGATTTAAACTTAGAAGAATACGTAGAAGAGACCACAAGAAATATTCGAGAAGACCGAGCAATGGCGAAGACGCTCCTAATGGATGTTATGGCGGATATGGCGGGGTCCTCCTCGGACAGACGCGAAATGGGACCAATCGCTGCAAAGTTCGTAGAAAACCTTCAACGCTCTAATGAGCAGATGGTGAGACTGGCTTCCATTCTTCAAAGACAAAAGATCACCACTACAGGGTTAACAGCTGACGATAAAGAGCAGCTGTTTGATTTACTTAATGAGAGCAAAGACTGATGACGATCCCGAAGCTGCGCTTAAAGAATCTACAATTTGGGGAACTTAATAATCTCAAAGAAAATGATAGTAATTTCTCCGGTGACCGTCGACGCACCGCCCCCCTCACCAGCCTGAAGGCTGCCGCCGAAAAAGCATATGAGGTCAACACGCTTGAAGGGGTGTCTGAGTTCAATGGAGTTATTGTGGGGGTTCGAAAGATAACGTATCCCACATACGACTATATTGACACTCTTTTGCACAATTCTGTCTCGCCGGTCGATAACCAAACCAGTAGCACCGGATACCGAACAGCCCTTAATTTTCTGTACAGAGTATACATTCCTGAGATAGAGCCTCTTCCCGCACCCGAATCGTACGACGATCCCGTCTTGATGGCGTATAAAGAATACCCAGTAGATATTGTTGGGCACCCCAACATAGTACTGAACAACGGGGACCTAGTAAGAGTCAGTTTTCAGGATGCTAGCAATCTTGCATCCGGCAAGATTGTAAGGAAATTAAATGCGCTCAACAGCACCGTTGTGTGGGAGAGTAAAAAAACCCCACCCCCACCACCGGCTGGCACCAGCACTACCACCAGCACTACCACCGGCGGCACCACCACGACACCCAGCGGCACCGGCGGCACCAACACTTCCGGCGGCGGTTCTACCGGAGGCGCAACCCCCCGGGAGCGAAGACGCGCAGACTCGACAGTGGAGAACGAGCAAGAGGAACCCACCCTCGGGACGTCTGAAGAAACGGAAGTAGCGCCCCCGCCCGGTCCGGTATCGAACGCACCCGGTGCCGCTGAGGCGCGCCGCGCAGTCGCAGCCTTAGGAATTACACCTACAATCCATGCGCCGACACCTATGCTTGGTCTGCCCTCCGGCATTGATCACATAGCTAAAATTCTCCAGATCGCCCCGGCGACGATCCGAGCTACGGTGAACGTAGAGTCCGGCGGCAAGGCTGATATCAAGAAAAACAACCCCGCGGGAGCAGGATCCGGAATGATGCATTCGAAGAACACTTCCAAGCAGATCCGTTTTGAAAATCACCATTGGCTGAAGCTCAGCAATCCGGACTGGAAGGGAGGAGCCTCCAGCGGCTGCTCAGGCAAGGGTCCCAAGTGGGAGTATTGTCGGTTTATGAACCCGTGCTATGGCGGTCGTAGAGCAAAGTATGGAGCCCCGGCATCGGTCGGGAGGGGAGGACCTGTAAAATATACCCCCAAACAACCGCTCCAAGACAAATGTGAGACCGAGGATTGTTCGGACAAGGCGTACCTTCCCAGGAACCTAGGTGTTAGCGGGAAAACCCTTTCCGTCACCGCCGCAGAAACCCGCGGCGCCGGTTATACCAAAGCTGCGATGTGCAAGGATGCAACCGGCGGACAGGGAGCTTATATAGAAGCCATGAAGATGACATCTTTTGGGCTCTATCAAGTACTGGGTGGTCACATGTTGGGCACCAAGCTCGGCGACGGTACCATCCCCTATCCCAACACTAAAGCCGGCGTAGATAAGTTTCTAGAAGAGTGGATCTGGGCAGACTATAACAGGGGTGTTGAGTTATCTTGGTTATATAAACGTATCTGGTATAGGAAGAATCCCAAAGCCCTTAAAGCCGCCC
>Ga0080013_1000997_pt1 | contig 38600 bp, 52 predicted proteins | sample ETNvirenome_6_85_FD_69236 | JGI IMG/M metagenome (GOLD analysis project Ga0080013, IMG submission 69236) | Marine viral communities from the Pacific Ocean - ETNP_6_85 (SPADES assembly) (version 2) | ecosystem: Environmental > Aquatic > Marine > Oceanic | place: Pacific Ocean | collected 2013-06-19 | reverse complement strand
TTTTCTAAGTTTTCACTAGCTGTCACTTGTGCTTCCAATGCTTGTGTTTTTGATTCATCCAAGGCAGCTATTCTAGTTTGTAATGAAGATATTTCCTCAGCAACAGACGCTTCGTTGTAATCACCTGCGTCTAAACCAGCTCGGATAGATCCCAAGCGAACTCGAACTTCCATAAGTTCTCTTTCTATACGCCCAACATCTCTACCATTGGATATATCTAATGCGTTATGATAAATTCTCTCAGCTGACTGGTATGGAGAATCCATAACTAAGCAATTCGCATCACCCATACGCTCCCATCCGCCGTAAATATCAAATTTCATAAGTATCTCCTATAGCCCAGCAGCGTTCTTACAGTAAATAATCCAACGACTTCCTACTGCATAGTTTCCTGTAGTATTTAGTTTAAACTCAAAGCTAGAAATATTCTGATCTGTCTTGTTGAACTCTGTCCCAGCGACCATAAACTGCGGATCAGCACTAGTATCCATATAAGCTGAGTCTTGCACGATGTATCCCATAGTCCCTGACGCTGGCTTCAATACATTAATAGATGAGAATAATGCGCCAACACTAGACGCTCCGTCAACAGCATTTGCCGATACTTCGTGATATGCGTTGGTATTTTTTGTTGCACTTGCTGTCCCAGTCCCAGTACCTAATCCTTCTTGCACTGTATAAACAGAATCGGTCACTCCATTTATTGTCATCTGCATACTAACGTCAGCACTTGGAGCAGCCCACATATAGATTAGATACTCTTTAAATTTTCCAACATTAAAAGTAACAGTGCTTGCTGTACCAGTAAGTGTACTTTCTGCAATTTTCATCCATCGCCCTGTCAGCATTTAGACCTCGACTCCGTATATTTGAAAATAACTACCAGCGTCAAAATTACCTGCACTTGGATAGAATGTAACTTTAGTTATATGGTTTGCCGTATTAGTCCATTCTCCACTGCTTCTGTATATAGCTGGCTCACCACCCTTAAAAAGGGTAGACCGAAGATACATGGTTCCTCTACTTGCTGCTGCTGGTTTAGCAATGATACCGTCTAACGCTTGTCCTTCATCACTGCCAGTGCCAGCGTTGTCGTAGGCTGTGTCCATAAAAGTTTGGCTTGTAGATCTGGATGTGCCGCTTGTAGTGTTATCCCAACGAGAAATTGTGAAGTTATAGTTACTTCCTGTATCAGCATTAAGTCGAATATAAGCTCGACCGCTACTGGTATCTTGAAATGTATATGCCTTAAACCAAAGCATAGGGTAACGTACACCCTCAACATCAAATGTGATCGTACTGGCAGCAGCACTGAGCGTTGAGTCTGCGAGCACTATTAATTGAGAAGTAAGTTTATTGGAGATAGGTACTTCAGATATAAGCCCTAACATTATTGTTGCCCTAACAATATAATCGTATCCCCAGTAGAAAAGTTGCCCATAATTTGACAACCTCCACCAAAGTAAGACCCCTCAGATGTGACTTTATAGTTGAAGTACGCTCCATGAACTTCACGTCCACCGGGTGCTTCACTTGCCATTGGAGCCCAGCCTGCACCATAGGTAGTTGCTAATGGTTTACAGTAGTCTACCCACCCCACATAAAAATCACCCGATAGCATCTGATCGTCATTTAAATCGATACTAGTGTTAGTATGGCTTGCTCCAAAGTTTTCTTTTAGTATCTCTGTCCAGCCACTTGTATTAGCACCTTGAGGTTCAAATTCAACATTCCCATTCGTAGATAGTTTACCTGCAAAAAATAATTTCAAATTTAAATACTGTCCTAAAGTTACATCAAAGTTGACTGTCGTTGCGTTACCAGTCAATCGTGTCTTTCCAATGAGTTGCCATCCATCACAAATTTTATCGTTTGTAATAGCCAATGGCGTACTCAAATTAGGACGTAGCATCGTTGCAGATTTTACCATTACGCTGTGCTTGACCTAACTACTTTACCGAAGATGTTTATTTTAGCTGTTGTTCCAGCAAAGGCTTTTACTATCAGAGCTGTAGATGAATTACCTTTGAGCACTCCACCTTCAACTACTTTCACTAATCCAGATTCAGGTGGTATTGTTACTTCGATATGATCACCTGCTGCTGTTGTGCCACCCCATTCGATAGTCAACTTGATAGCTGATGTATCAATGTTGGTAGCATATAGATCTATACTATCGTAGTGTGCAGCCGTTGAACTACCAGTGTGGATTGTAGTACCAGCACTGGAAGTAGCAGTAACGCTAATCCCTCTGCCATCTGTAGAGCCAGACAGCTTCATCAGTTCAAACGTATCTTGTGCAGCCATGTCTGACTCCTATCTTTACTTTAGAAAACTTAGTGTGTTTTCAGGTACTAATTTAAAAAGCTCAGTTCTTGCCTCATGGACATCACTGTATTCTTGCGGAAGGTCACGTAACTTTTGCCTATATTGTGTTGCTTCGCTCTGTTGATCACTTGTCAACGGACTGTCAGGTAAAACAGTCCAGTCTGTAGCTGCAAGAAAGGCATTGCGTTCTGAGCGTAATTGAGTTTCAAATCTTTGTGGATTAACCTGACTTTTTTCATAAAACTTTTCAGAAGGTTCTATTAATTCACGCTGAACTACACCATGCTCATTAGTAAATTCACGATATTTACCGTTCTCATTTACATATTCTCGGTATTCAATAGCCATCAAAAATCTCCTAACTCTGGGTGTATCCCTCAACATAGAAAGCGTTATATCCAGAATTGACTTCTACAGTTCGACCTGATGCAGCTATCTCCATACTGTAAGCTGTGATTCCAGTATCAGAAGTTAATGATCCATCATATATCCAATAATATTTTTCCCATAAACCTGTAGTACCTGGACCTGCACTCTGATCAAACCGTGACCAAAGTTCGTTCCAGCCAACAATCGATGCCCTGTTTGTAGTAGCTTTACCTTCAGCAAGGAAATAGACTTGGAAGTGACCAAATCCTGTAAAGACGTTTCTACTTGTATCAACTTTAGAGTCACCAGAGGCAGGTTGACTGTTATAAGCAGTAGTGCCAATTTGCGAAACTGAGTTATTATAATAAGAACTGCCAGTCAATCCATTGACAAGAATATTGTGCCAAGAGGCAGAGCCATCATCCTTCTCAGGAACGGTATACCAGCCACGAATTGATCTGTAATTAGATAGCGATGATATATCTATGATAGTAGCTGAACCAGCACTTACTGTACCCTTAGCTATTTCTGCCCAGTTACCACCAGCAGCAGCCCAAGAAGGAGCAGTGCTAGTACCGCCACTTTTTAAGTATGTATTCGTAGCCCCGATGGCTAATTCAGTGACGGTTCCTGACCCATTTGTATGATAGGTCTTCCAGTTATTTCCACTTAAATCAGTTATAGTGCTAGAGCCAGCTGATGGATTGAATATGTTACTCATGTGTTCTTCCTATCTAAAATAATGGACCCATGACTGCGTTTTGTAATAGCTTAGCTCCGCCTCCACCAATGGTGTCTCGGCTAGAACCATTACCTACTGTCAATTTACTAAGTGTAGTATCGTAAACAAGTTGCCCTGCTGTTGTTTGAGCTGGACTAGATGACGAAGGAGCTGTTAAAGCCGTAGGTGCTACCTCAACAGCAGTTACTTTTCCGTCAGCATTGACTGCAAATATTTCTGCGTCGTCACTATCTTTCATGGAGAATTTTCTACTTGTACTGTTACCACCCAGCACTATTATGAAGTCAGAACCAGTTGTTTGGCGTAGAAGATAAGCGACAGTCTTACCAGCCCCACCTTCTAAGTGTTCTTTGAACTGATTTATATTAGCAGCTTGTACTTCGTTTCCTGCTGATACACTTGATAAAGCCATAATTACCGCCTATGCGTATACCTTGCCTACATTATAAGCATCTTTATTATAAATAGCTACATCGCCTGATGTAGTGTCTGCAATCTCGTAAAACAATACATCGAATACCTCTAAGTCACCATTAGCCCTAGGCTGCATGACACGACCATTGACATTAATAATTCGCCCTACATACGTTCTATCACCACGTCTATCGTAGAGGGTTACTCTTTTCTGGACACCGCCGAATAAGAATGTTTCCAAGTAATTACCAGACATACTAGCCCTGCCACCGCCTGATAAAACAACGCCACTATTTACGGTTACTGAAAACGCCCAGCTCTTTCTTCGTGGAGGGTTGAGTATAGTATTGAGAACCACTGAATTAACTATAGGGCTTGTGCTTCCAGACCCAGTAGTCATTTGCATGTTATACCTAATTTGATTGAACTCTACTTCAGTAGTAAATACAGCAAAAGTTTCACCATCGTTATCAGCAGTAACTATTGTTTCAGGTGAAGCATCATCTATTTCGTATCGTAGCACTGCAGTAGCAGCAGCAGTAAGGCTTGATCCTAGTACACGCCCTGCACTTAAGAACTTCTTGAATAGCTTTGCCCCTACGTTTAATTTCGGACCTACGATAACTCCAGTATTAGTTGTGTATACATAGTTCTCATCATCTTGGGGACGTAAACCATGTCGAGGGTTTATATAATTACCGATGGTACTTCCGTACCCAGCTAAGACGGATGGGTTGTTGTCGGCTACAGCACCAGCCCCAGTGACTAACAACGCATTACAATCATTACTTGCCTGATAATTCCATGTATGTACTGTCTTATAAGGATTTATTTTTATGAGGTATGTGTTGCCAGCTGCGTTCTTTTGTGCCAGGTAAATCCAGTCTGAATCACCAGCGAGAGCCGTTATTGATCCGTTAAGCTCTGAGTTCCCAAGCATTTCATTTGTAGGATAGAGCATATTGAATGTCTCGTTCTGTGGGTCTATTTGCATTAGCCTATCGCCGTATGGAACATAGATAAAACCATCTACCCAGAGCAATGGATTTTTACCATTATTATCCCGCAACATCAGACGACCGCCAGTCCAAAAGTCATTGACATTATCGCCGTCGTACCACCAGATACCTTCTTTTTTGAATACCCATACTTTGTCATCAGCAGTAAGTAATCCATTTACAGTTTCAGAAGTATGACCTACTGGGACAGCAGCAGACCAAGTAGTACCACTACCAGCTGGAACAGTAGCAGATTTAAGATTACCTGAGCTATCTATCTTCCAGAACTGTGGAGTAGTAGATGTGCGTCCACGTGCTGTAAAGAACACCGCATTATCATCTGTAGCTCCTGATGCAGCCCAAGTTGTACCATCAGAAGATACTTGATAGTCAATACTGTCACCTGCTGGTGCGAATAGCTTGCCGTTGAACTCACGCACTGGACCAGTAAAAGCATTACCAGAACCTAGATCATCTACTTCATCAAACTCATCATCTGAAGTATCGTACTTATATAAATATCTACCCGCACATACATACGTGCCTAATGAATTTTCTGCCATGAAAGTAGGAGCAGCGTCAATAGTTGTAGAACTTGCTTTTGTTTTATAGAGTTGATTGAAGGCTGGGCTAAGGTATAATCTGTCTCCGTACGAAGCATCAACATATTGTGAATAGTTATACCCTACTGAAGTAGAGGTAAGTGTAGACAGTTCATCAACACCACATCCGCCTGACCAGTTATCGAAACCTAACGGTACGTCCACTTCTGCTGGTACTTGTTGGTAGTCGAATATACCAGATGTACGTTGCTCTTCTGCAAGCATTGGCTGCAAGCCACGTGACCAAGCTAATCCCATCTCTGATTCGGCAAGCTGAAAGCCCACCTTGACATCATCATATTCCAGATACACGTCATAAGTGCCTCTATCTCTGGGTCGTGTTGGTGTCATACCTTAAACGGTCCTTGTAATTTACTACCTGCTAACATCCTGAATGGGAACTTGGTTTCGTATTCAGAAGCTCTCTCTTGAATGATAGAAAGTTTTGCACTTATTTCTTCAGGCATATCAGAGTATATACCTTCTCGTTCAAAAAGAATTTGAGTTGCGTGTGCATAGAGAATCATCGCAGCAGGCTCGTCTACTTCCATAGTATTCGTAACCTGCGATGCTCTGGTAGTTCCTAATGCAGATATAGGAGATCTACCTACCAACCGAATCTGACGACGAGCTTGCGGAACATTGTCAAACATTATTCGTTGAGTAGTATCGTCACGACGTACTCTAGCGTTAGCTTCGATTGGATAGATGGATCGTACACGACCAGCATCACCGAAGTAAAGCCATCCACGATCAATAAATCCTGTAAATGTTGTACTGTTATTTGCAACTTCTATTCGTGCTGTTAAAAGTGATGAACTATTCCCTACTATATTCTTTTCTACGGTTATTAGTTCCCAGCCAGCACCACCATGATAACTACTACTGGTAGTTCCACTGTCATCTATGAGTTGTATTCGTATTTTGTCTGATACACGACTGTATATCCATGCAGCAAACGTCATCTTCTGACCTGCTGCACCAGCTGCCGTAATATCGTTATTCATATTCGCTACTACTTGGGAGTATGTACCTGCTGTTGATGCAGCTACTACTAACTTCGTGCAGCTATTGTCGTATTTTGGTATAAGTTTATTCGAGCTTTCTTCAGTTACTATACTCGCAGTAACCGACGAAGCAGCCCAATTAGACGTGCTATCGAAGTCTGGATCTGAGAGAAAATTCCATCCGTCGTGGGTTCCGAGGGGGTATTCGATAAAGGCAAAGACTGGTCCTTTCCTAATAGCAGACGGTATATCAAATTCACGACTATACCCATCTCCTGTAATTGTTTCATCAAAAACTAACTTAGCTATCTCAGGATACGCACGTAATCGTGCCTCATCTAAAGCAGTAAACTTCCTTGATGGTTCATATCTATGGATCTCAAAAGCATCACCATCTTGAGGTACGGCAGGGAATGCAGGATCTACAGTAAGTGTTCCTGATGCTGAAGCAAATGATTTTACTCTACGTATATGATACTGATTAGTACCAGATTGAGTTATACGCACGTAGTAATCTCTAAAATAATCTTCCCCAAATGCACTAAGTTGATTTTTGACCACAGTCGTACCATCTGTACTTGTTGCGGAAGTTACATTATCGTAGTCATCCCCCATAAACTGGGATAAACCTGTTAATAAATTTTGCCCAGTTATTGCCATTATGCAGTACCTTGTGTAACTAATAACTTTTTAGAACCAGATGCACAGATAGCAGTTATGGCTCCATTGAACCAGTTGCCACCTGCTACTGACATTTCGTATGAGCCGCCTGAAGCGTTCAATCTAATGCCTGTATTCGCTGCTGCTGTTCCACCAAGATTGATATAAATAACTTCGTCAGAATCATTTACCATTAATCGGTAGGAAGCAGTTTCACTAGCAGAAAGTACAGCTGTACTACTACTGCCTACCGTTACAGCGGTATGTGCTTGTGTGTTGATTATTCCTGGTGATCCAGCCATAACCCACTCCTATCTTTTTTTACTGGGAGGACTATTTGCCGCACCAGTCATTGCTTCAATTTGTAGTCTAACAAGTTCATCTTGTGCTTGTCTTGCTTCTTGTTCACGAGCTGTTTCTATGAGGCTCCACTCTTGTTGATGTCTATGTAACATGTGGTTCTGAAGGTCAAACTCTGAACGAAGATTAGCTTTCCGACACGTCTGTGCTACTAACCCAATAGTATCCATCCACTCTCTCTCAGTATGATCAGCATGTAACATACAAAGCAATGAACCATTCTCTGCTTGAGGTGGTTTACCTGGCATACCTGGCATCCAAAATACTTGTGCACCAGTAAGAGTACGCTTACGCATTACCTCAGCTAATTTATGCTTCAACACTCTGCTTTGAGAACCATCTAGTAATGACCATACGGTGACTAAATCATCAGCGTTCTGTCCATCATTTGTTGATCCCATATACTCCATACTGTACTCGTCGTTGTTGACGATTACCTTATCAAGAGTTCCATCTATCGCAGACTCAGCTATAGCATTTGCTGCTGCCTCTGCAATCACATTGTCAGTAGTCATATTAGTGCCTTTCAACGGTGATTGATGGACCGCTTACCGAAGTACGGTGCATCCTCAGCGTTCTTTCTTCAGCTTGCTCAATAGCATCTTCCAACATAGTAGATGCTTCACTCAATTCCTGTATGCGATCTGCTCCCTGTTTACTTTCACGTAACTGGTCAGCAATCTCACGTAACTCTGCTACCGTATGCTCCATCAAAGATGGTATAGCAAATGGTGGAGCATGAAATGAATCAGCATCACCTAGATCTTCCGACCATATAGCTCGCTTATCATCTCTAATAACATGTATGAATTGCCGTCGCTGCATCCCCTGCCCTTTGATCCCTTGAACATTAAGTTCTTCAAGCCTCAAGGCTGGTTCGTCATTTTTGACGATTGATGCAGCAACGACAAGTTCGTTCATACTTAGTCGCTCACTGAATACTCAACAGAAACAGTGACATCGGTGATAGTACCACCAGTGTCATTACTTGCTTTGATTTCCAATGCAGCGTTAGCGTCGTTTTCATACGCACCATCAGAGTTTGCACCAGCTTGTGTAAATGCTATTGACCTTGTGGTCTTAGCAGCGTACAAAGCTGAGTCAATGCCCACTACCCCAGTTGTGGCTGTGGTTGTGCTCTCATCTGAGTCATTAGTAACCTTACCGATTACCGTTGCTCCACTAAGCAGTTCGACTTTGTACACGTTTGAAGCGTGGGCTGCAATAGCAGCTTCACTGACAACAGTCATATTCAAAATACGAAGCTTATTCGAGTCAGTTAAAAACTCTGATTTAGTTGCACCATTAGCAATTGAGTTGAATGTAAACGTACGTGCTTGGCTATTTCCTACAGCTACCATAATTTATATCCTTCCCTACTATGATGTTGGTGCGGTTGCGTCAGAAAGTAATTCGTATCCCCATTCGTCACGGCGTTCACCGTAGACAAATTCGTCATACAAAAATACTTCGTCTGCACCCCCACCAATATCTGGTCTACGACGTGTTTCAGCTTTAGGTGCGTGACCTTCTACCAAGACGATTGCCATCTGGTGAAAGATACCGCCTTTAGCGTCATCTGATCCGTCGATTGAGATGTTTCCGTCAGTGAAAACATTTGCGTTAAACAATGTTCCACTGAATCCATTACGCACCATCTCTGCTGTCATTCCGTCTACAGAACCAGCACCATTAGAAGCAGTAGTTGTAATACCTACTGTTAATTGATCCTGAATGTCCTTGAGCTGGAATGGGTGCAATACGACTGAGACGTTACCTGGAGGTGCAGGCTCAGTTGTGTTACCGAATATACGGCTTTGCCCCGCAGAAATGTGACCAACAGTAAGGGTAGATCCTGCTCCACCGAGAGAAGTTGAGAATGAATCTAATTGTGTTAGACCATCTTTATCCTTCTTACGTTGGATAGCATTTTGTCCTAGTTGACCAATTTGCGACAATACATTACTAGCTAATCGACGGTATACACGGTCAGTTACGATGGTTTGAATACCTGTAACTGTTGGTGTAAGGGTCAATAGCGAGTCTGACATTTGTTGTGGATTGTCAAGGGTTGCAGTTTCAGCTACACCTGTTGCGGTGAGCTTGTCCAAACGAACCTCGTTCCATCCAGTACCACTGTTCTCTGCTAAAGTTACCTTATCGACAACTGAATCACTCGTCATTGTTCCTTCATATTCTCGAACAATGCGAGCAGCAGCAATTACCGTAGGTAAAGAATCAGCCAGATTAGTAGTAGTAGTGTTACCTGTGGTAGCCACTATATAGCTCCTATCTTATTCCTAGATGTTCCATTACACGCTTCTTTTCAGTAGCGGTAATGCTTTTTCCTTCTCCATAGGCTTGGACTAATGAATCAATAGATGCCGTGTTTGACTTGCGTGAGGGAGTCCCATTTCCAGCAGCCTTTTTTTTCGTTGCTGTTACTTCAGCAGCGTTGGCTCCCTTCATCTGTTCCTGTACCCATGCCAGTACAAACTCAGAAGCACGAATAGGAGAACCGCTTTTGGCTCCTTCTTGCCACACTTGGGCAGGGATATCATCAGCTTTATATCCTATTTCGTTAACTTTCTGTGCGACCCAATTCGTTGCATCGTCCCATATAGCCTGTGAATCAGTGCTTGTTTCTTGCAACTGCTGTGGTTCCTGTTGCTGCTGGTTGTCATTGCGTCCGTTCTCGATTTGTTGGAGGCGATGTTCCAGTTGCCGTTCTCGCAAGGCAATCTTTGTATTGTCATCTACTATTTCAGAAGACAAAAGCAGGGCACTGACATCAGCGAGCTGCTGTTCCAAATCCTGTATGCGATCTACAGTAGCCAAATTATTGCGTGTTTGGTCTAGAGTATCGACTCGTGACTGGATGTTCTCTAAGCGACTGAGTTCACTATTGACTCTGTGCTTAATGAAATCGATATCTTTCGTCGTACTTTCGACACTATCCAAACGTGATATAAGTTGATCAATATTACTAAGAGCTTCAGACTCTTCTCCGCCAGACTCTTCAGGAGCGTCAAATCCGCCAGCATCTTGATCAGGCACAGCCTCATCAACAGCTACTTCATCGACGACTTCTTCATCGACTGCTTCAACTACATCTTGTTCACTTACCATACTGACCTTCCTTATGTGTTTACAGGACTACTCAAGAAATAGGCTTTGATACATACCCATTCTGGAGAAGTGCAGTATCCAACTTTGGATTTTGTTTTCTCATTGTCCTACGCATACTATCCGACAGACGCTCTACTTGTTTAGAGATCTCTTTTAGTCTACGTACTGCTGTCATATTACCTTGTTTTTCTGCTCTTCGCAGTGCTATGGCTAATTCATTGTAGGAAGATATACCTAAATTGCTAAATCTTCCCGCCGATAATTGATTGAACGCCGTATCCAAGGTTCCGAAATATCCTGAATTTTGTATTACTTTTTTGTTCTCGAAGTACCAAGCTGCTTCAGGTGCATGTTCTTGCCCACTCCGTTCGTCTATAATTCTTATTTCTTCTGGTGTTAGTCGTGCTCGCAAATCGTTTTCTAATTTTTCCTGTAGGTTCCAATCAATAATATTAGGAGCCATCTCAGCAGCTTCCATCGTTGCATAGTATTGACTGAGTACACTATCGTTCGTTTCTTCACCTGTCGCACCACGTACTTCAGACTTCAACGCTGATGCTTCAGATGAAAGCTGCGACATTGCATCCCTAAATGCTTTAGCATCTATTTGCCCTGATTCAAAAGCCATAACAAGTTGCGATTCTTTAGATATTCTTTCCTGATCAATTTCCTGAGCACGTAGTATGCCTTGTGATTTAGGATCGTACTTAGCTCTACGCTGTAATTCTTTTTGTGCCAGCTGGAACATCTCAGGATCTTCTTCACGTAACTGATCTCGTTCTTTTCCTGTAAGTTCTCTATACCCTTTATTGAATCTGCGTTGTGCTAATGAATCCTTGAGATCCATTGAGGTCCTATCCATTGCAGTAACACCAGCAATTTCAGCAAGAGTGATTGGAGATATTATCTCCTCTAATCCACCCTCTTGGGCACTACGAACGATATCGCTCAATGCAATAGGAGTTACTTTAGACAACCCGTACCCTAACGCAGTGTCGGTAAATCCCTCCAACGAGTTTATGTTGATTGGTCTACCTCCAAGGTCACGTCCTTCAATAATGTCAGAAACGGTAGAAGCTAGAGGACTTCCTTTTCCACGAGCAAAATTCTTTGTAGATGTCAATGGGTTGCCGCTAAACGCATCTGTCAAGTATCTAATGTTTGATCTATACGGACCAAATAATGAAAAGTCCTTGCCAGCTAAACCTTTAACAACCATGAAGTTAGAATTTACTCTACCATTTACTGTAGGTCTGAAATCTGTTTCTTCACCAGTGATGAACTCGTTGATGAAGAAAGTTGATATCCCCGCTGCCATGATAGCTTTCAACATAGCTTCACGAACAAGCTGTGACTTCAAGGTATTTTCAGATAAACCAGCAGCGTCAAAAATATTCTTGAACATTGCTATGGTGTATCGTGGTGCAAAGACAGAGTATTTTAATGGATCAAAGACGTAGGCTTTGGACGCACCTGTTAGCTGATTGGCTGCTTCGGCTAACTGCTTACCTGTTGCTGTGCTTGTTCCAGATAGTTTCAATGAAGCTAAATCTGTGTTGACTCCCCTGAAGGCTTTGTAAAGTTCAATCCTTGCTACGTTACCAGCTGTAGTAAACGCTTGATCAGACTTTTCCATAATCTTTGTAGCGATCTCACCACCTTCTTTTACCCCCCTGATATTTTTCGTTACCTTCTTGATTATCTCTCTCGATGGTGCTCCACCAACAATCTCATCTCTCCAGTAATCGTCGTTAATAATCAATCCATCTGATAGTGCTTGACGAACCCAAGGTCTGTTGGATTTCATATAATCTGCGTATACAGCTGGATCTTTCAATGCCCGCAACATTGTACTTGCTGCTATCATAAAAACTTCTGGCTTACTAGCCATGACAGCCCACCCCTGAATACCCAACCAAGACAAGTCAAATGTTGCTATCAAACTACGGAGGAATGAGTTTGCTTTTATAACTTTTCTTTGTAATTCAGTAGGTACGAAATCAGCACGTACTAACGATTCTATACTTCGTAATTGCTCTGGAGTAAAGGTCTTACCACGAAGCATAGGAAACTTTTGAATTATATCCTGAGCCAGCGTACCTCTATCCATTGACAATAAATCTGATTGCGACGTTCTTAAGGCGTTCGCCTGTTTAGCTCTGGCTGTATTATATGCTTGCCTTGCTGCATCTATCCTTGACAAATCCGACACTTCATCTCTTAGGATTTTTTCAGTAGCAGACACACGACCACTTACACGAGTCTTGAATGTACCCAACATTCTGTCAAAGGCTTGTTGCTGTGCATTTGTGTTCATAGCCTTTGCTTGATCTCTAACAATAGTCATTTGTTCTGTAAGAGCATTTCGTGCATCATCCCTAGCAGTTCGTGGAGCATCGAGTAAGGCGTCATCCATGTCATCTATTCGTGATAAAATATCTGTTTTTGTTGAATCTATTTCACCTGCTCTCCTTGTGTAATCGGCAATAAGTTTCTCATTGCCTTCTATTAGCGACCTAACATTTTCTAACCTAACACCTTGTATTCGATCATACGGAAGAAGTATGCCATCTAGCGGTGCTCTTCCACCTTCTCTACGAAACCAAGGAAGATCGGATTGAGTTTCCCTAAGTCGTGCAACATCATCAGCGTCTATGATTCCTTCTCTCACCGCATCTTCGTAACTAATCATCCACATGTTCTCTTCTGGAACGCCAGCAATAGAATCCATTGCCTTGTAGTTCATATACTTTGCTGGGTCTTGAGTCCATCGCACCAAGGATTGAGTAAGTTCTTCTGAAGTTCTTTCTAGTGCCATATTGTCATTAGTCAGCTTATCGAGTTCTCTTTCTATTGAAGCTGCTTCTTTTTCTAAACGCTTATACCACGCAGGTAAAGACTTTCTAGGGGAACCTGTCCCAATACCAAATTGCTGTTTACCTAAAGTCCTTAAGGCTTTTAGCTGATTACGCACTTGCTGTATCGTTGCTGTAGTTTCGCCTAGTTCCTGTGCCCTACTACGTGCCGTACGCATTTCTTCGTATACAGTTCTCCATGTAGCATTATCAATTTCATCTGCTTCTAAACTAGACTTTGCTCCTCTAGGCTTTGCTTGACTTAAATATCTTTCAAAATTATCTGCTATTGTTTTTATTTTACGAACAGCTCTTAGTTGTATTTCACTATCCTTGCGAGCTTTCAATGCTTTTCTGTATTCAAGTTTTGATGCTGCTGTTTCTCTGGTGAGTTCATCCCACTGTGCATTGTTTTGCATATACTCTCTACCAGTAACACCGATGTCATCAAAACCTTTACTTATATCATTGATCATTCCTGCCCTTGCAGAACCAAGTACCCTTGCTTGCAATATCACTTCAGGGTCAAGCCAATACATTTCATTAGCGGTTTTATCTAACTGCTCCCCAAGTTCAAACATAGTTTGATATGCAAACGGCTCGTCACCCGTTGCTCTTTTTTGTCTGAACATGCTTGTGACTTGAGCTGTCAAATCATCATCTTTAGAAAAATTTGCTATTCGTGGAAAGTAACCACGTATACCCTCGTCTGCGTGACGCTCCATTACTTCACCAAGCGGAACCAATAAGTCATCTAGAGAATTAGATGGAACCTCTGGCATGTTTGCTCTTTGACGTTCTAAGGCAGTAGTTAGTATTTCTTTTGTCAGCCTAGGAGCTTCTTTAGATTCATTGGCTAAAGCCCTGTACGATATTTCGTGAGCTTCATCGTAATTTTCTACCGATTTCAAAACGTCACGTATACGACTGGCATCATCATTCAAATCTTTATTCTTAGAAAATGCAATCTCATCCAGATAGCCACTCTCGCCTTCAAACAAATTCTTGTTGTAACTAAGATCTCCCAGCCTTACATATCCCCTAGCTGCTGATTCAGTATCAAGCAACCTACCTGGTCGAGATGTATCCGCTATAACTTCAGCCATTTTATTTGTCAAAACGCTGTTAGCAGAATCGGCTGCTGCTTTTGCTGGGAAATATACATCCGCTACACCTGGATTCAAGAAACTGTTACCCATAATATTGCGGAGACCTGGCACATTACTAAGAAGCCGAGAGCTTATTCTGTTGAATTGATCTCTTGTTTGAGTTCCCCCTAGAGTTAATGCTCTTCGTGGATCGTCAACTCCTATGTTGTCAATGTCGGAGAACTTGGTAATGTGGTCCTCGATAGATACGTCATTAGCGTCAACACGATTTCTACCGACCAAACCTGGAAATCTTTTCTGTCCTTTACGCAAGAGCACAAGACCTGCTGCTCCACCAAGCACTGGCTCTGCAAACTTCAACGGACCTGGTAAGTCTAATTCTTCAGCAGCAGTTCTAGCACCTAATCCAATAACAGACTCACCAGCTAATCTCTGTGCAAACGTACCTTCGGGTATAACCGATCCTAATATTCCTGTAGACTCTCGTAATGATCTTCTTGGATCACCAGCAAGTATTCTTCTACCCTTTGATAATATTCCAGTAGCTCCAACTGCTGGGCGTATCGCTCGCAATGCACCTGGTGCTCCCGCAGCTGCAAGTGCTATGTTCACTGGAGCTGCAAACTCAGAAGCGATAGCTGCTGCTGGTCTACCTACACCTGGAATACCACGCAAATCTTCTAGTGCTCTACCAAACCCTAGTGTCCTTAGAAGTTGATCTCCCTCGAAAAATGTATTGAATCCGAATCCACCAGCTTCTTCTGGTTGCGGTTGTTGCTGTCTTGGCAATGGAGGAATAAATCCAGCAGGAACATTTGTATAAGGACTTGGGCGACCATACACGGCGGGAGCACGACCAGAGGACGCACCAGCAAAACCACTTGGTGCACCTAACTGCTGTGCTGCTACACTGTAATCGCTAACCACTTAGAAAACCCTTCGACCACGCCTTGTTCCTGTAGCTCCGAATTGACGCATTACTTGTTGTTCAACATCTTCTAATGTTCTATTTCTTGTAGCTAATCTAGTTCTTAGCTCTTCACGCTCACCACCTGTAAGAGATTGAAGTTGACCTGGTGTAAACAGATTGAATCCAAATCTCAAGGACTGAGGCGTTTGACCTGCAAATATGTCCCGTACAGCGGGAGAAGAAAATCTTTCTCCCCTTGCCCTTATCTCTTGTTGCGTCACAGGTCTATCCATACCAAAGCCAAACTGTGTACCACCGAAAGCAGTTCTTGATGGCATCTCAGCTAATGTTGAGAAGTTTGCATTACCACCAAACATTCCACCTATTTGTGCTCGTGGAGGACCTACTTCGCCAGCATCTTCCATGATTTCTTGCTGACGCTCATTCAATGGCAACACGACCATCGGTGCATTACCGAATGACATGACGAGTTCTTGATTCTCTTTATTCCTAGATGAATCACCTACAACTATAGGATTGCCGAATCCATGAGCAACACCACCGTGTTCATTGTAGCTAAAAAGCTGTTCTTGTTGTTGAGCCTCTCTTACTCCTTCACCACCAAAATTTAGATTACTAAGTGCTCCTCCCGCTGCTTGCAATCCCCTGCCAACAGGTCGTGTGTATTGAGTTGCAAACTCACTACCGACAAAACCTGGAGGACCAGCTAAAATCCCTTGTGTATTTCTACGTCTCAACTCACCCATATCTTGATACGGCATCCCAAATGCGTTCGGAACTCTATTCGGATTTTGAGGGTATAGATCTCCACCCATCCAACTTCGATTATACGAATCCATATTCTGTAATATTCCACCTTGCCTTCGAGGTGGCACAAATTCTTCAGGCACACCTGATCCTGTACCAGGAGTAGGAACAAAATTTATATTAGGCGGTGGAGTACCTGGCATTACACCTGTACCTGGTACAAAATCTTCAGGTTGTGTGATGTCCCATATTTCTTGCGGATTTTCGTCGTCTCCACCTGGAATGAATCCAGGATCTATCCAAAGAGCACCTTCGCTTTCATCGATTGTTTCTGGTGCATCACCTGGTACGAACGCACCTGGATATCTACCTGCCTGAGTTGGCTTAAAACCACCCGCTGAAATATCGTCAATAGGTCCACGATCTTGCTCTCTAGGTCCTCGCTCTTGTGGAGTTTCGTCGTCACCCTCAAGGTAGTCAGTTGGTCCTTTCCCAGGTACAAATCCGCCAGGTCCAGTAGGTCCTGTGGGTCCTGTGGGTCCTGTGGGTCCTGTGGGTCCTGTGGGCAGGTTATCAATAGTCAAGTCCGATACATTTGTTATCGGTCCAGCTGGACGATCAGGAGCTATGCCTGCTAGATTGGCTTCTTCAGCTTCAAGCTCTCTTCGCTGTCGCATATTCCTAATGCCTTGTGCCTCAGCAGCAAGGTCAGCTTTGAATCCACGACCGAGTGCATCTAAGTATTGAGCGTACTGGTTGTACTCGCCCATTGCCTGATTGTAAAGATCTGCTTGAGTTGTTTCTCCGAACGGACTTGTTTCACCACGCTGAGCGTACGACCTTGCAAGATAGTCTGCTGGGTTAGCAAGTATTTCTCGCATACGATCTGATGTTTGTTGCCGTGCTTGATTGAGTTCTTGTGCTATTGAGGCATCAGCTCTTCGTGCCTCTTCCTGCATTTGTTGCAGCCTTCGACGATCATTGATATCAAATTGCGTTCGATTCTCTGCCATTTCAGTATCGAATCGACGAACGCCCTCTGAGTAATCTCGCCTATCACGGAAGTTACCTTCTGCAAATTCCTCGCCCCATACATCTTTTTCAAAATCAAATTTGTCAGAACGCAATCCGAAGTCAGCATCGAACTCAAACATACGCTGTGCATTGTTAAATACATTTTGCTTTTCAGTTTCAGTTTGTGACCTATTGTATTGCTCTGCGTTTTGACTCAACGCATCGTAGTTGTATCCAAGATTATCCTTGTGTTCTCTTGATTGCTGAATAAGTTTTTTGTCTGCTGTTTGTGCTGCGACAGCTATGCCTGTCAACTGTGCTTTTACATTATTAGCATTAATAGCTATTTTCGTTTCGTCATCCATGCCCTGAAGTTCACGACTTAGGTCAGCTTCAAACTCTGTTTTTTCTTTAGCTGTCATCAAACTTTCAGTAGGATCGTATTGAGGTTCGCCTCTTTCATTCTCCGTGACAACATATTTTACCACATCACCTGGATTACCTTGTGCGTCGTACGTTTGACCAAGAACCCACATGGAACCGTCGTTATCTGTTCCTGTTGAAATCTGAACTGCGTTCGTAGTTCCTTCAAAATTAGACTTGTTCATTTGATCTAGTACAGCTGATTCATTACCAGTAGCTTTAGCAAGCTCAAGTATTGATGAGCCACGCTTTACTCCAACCGCACCGTAGACAGCGTCTTGTGCTTGAAGCGGAGTAGCACCTTCTAGGTATTGTGATATTAGTCCATTGACAACTAGGTTTGCTTTCTTCGCATTAACATCTGTAGCACCACCTGCTATATCATCACCAAGTATAAATGATGCCTGCTGAAGAACCATTTGTTTCTGTTCAGGGGTCATCCAACTAGCGTACTCTTCAGGTATAGGTGCATTGGCAACAAGTTCTTGTGCCCTACCTAACCCAGTATTAGGAGCTGCTTTATATGGAAAAAGTCCTGATTCATCTGGTTCTTTATCTTTGCCGAATAAATCAATAACAGCTTTCAATCCCATAGCTCCAGCTGCACCGACCAATGCACCAGTAGGTCCAAGCATCATTCCTATACCTGCACCTGAAGCAGCCCATTGTGCGTAATCACCAGCGGTATCAAGACCCATAGCTGTCAATGCTTCGTCAGCGAAATAGCCACCAAAACCCAACGCTGCACCTGCTCCTACACGACCCATGCCTACACCTGGTCTGAATCCACTTGTAGCCATACGTGTGATATTTCTAGTCGTTGGTGCAGTGTTTGGTAATTGCATCCCTCCGCCAATGTTGACAGTTCCGCCAGTAGTCATTGGTCTACTCATAAGATATCGTGGATCGAGTGTTCTGAAATTAAAACCTCTAGGGTCCATTGCATTGAGAGCACCAAATCTATTCAATGCTGCAGCACCCCCCATTACACCTAATGGAAGATATGCCCCTCCAGGTATTCCACCTTGGTCTACAGGGGCAGTAGGTTGTGCCCAAAAAGCATTTTGTGGCATTGCAACATCACCATCTTGGTAAAATCCGTATCGTCGTTTATAACCTGGCATTATTGACCACCGCTCATATCACTTTGTATACGCTGTATTGTTGACGGTATTGAATTGACTATTGCCATCGCTTCCTGTTGTCGGCGTACACTTTGTATATTGTTTATTCTATCTAATCTCGCAGAAATTTCGTAGAACGATTCGCTGCGTTCTTCCGCAGCAGGCGTTTCACCGAACGCTGCGTTTACTCTTTGCAGTAACATAGTTTGTCTTGCAGCAGTTCGTGCAGCTCTTCGTACAATTCGTTCTCTATAGTTTGGCATTAGAATAACTGCCTTTCTGGAGCTTGAATCATTGCCTGTCTACGTGCCTCACTAACGATAGGCTCTTGAGGATTACCCTGTTCATCTACTGTAGTAGCAGCTTGTTCGTCGCCACCTCTGCCTTGTTCACGCTGTACGTCTTGTTGTAATGTAGCTTGAAGTGCTTGTCTTACTTCTTCACCTGCATCCCCCAAACCAGCCAAAGCCATAAGTAATGTACTCTGCTGTATAGGCGAAGAACGTAATATATCTTCGACTGCACGATCCTCTTGCTCTGAGGTTGGATTGGTAATACCCATCTTGTCCATAGCTGTACGCTCTGACAGACCTGGCATAATCCTGTACATATCTGCCCAGAGTCGTGCTTTCCTTGAGTTGAGTGTAGCTGCATCAGATGTTTCAAAGGTTACAGTGTTGTAGTAGTAGCCGTTTATTTCTCTAGGTCCAAGCGTTACTTCACTAGGCGTTGACTCAAATGCTCCATATAAAGTAACTGGTGCACTAAGGATATGTTCAATGTCCATCAGTACCCATGCGTTTATTTTCTGACACGCCCGCTGTAAAGCATTTAAAGGTCCACTTAGTTTAGTAGCAGCATTACGAAATAGTGTATCTGCTTCCGTTGCAGTATCGACACCGACCATAGGCATACCACCCATAGCTCCGAACTTGGATGCTGAATCTGCGTAGCTGTTTACACGTTGCAATCCTTGCATCAACGTAACAGGAGCCTCACCCCACTTAAGTAAATCAAGCTGCTGGTCAGGTCGCATATCAATATGACTACCTGGTCCTAAGCGTATTTCCTTTTCACCATCTTCTAGCTCGCCCATATTGACAGTGACCAATGCTGGGAACACATACATACGCAGCCATGCTTCCATTTCAGTCAAGTATCTGGCTTCTGAAATAAGAACTGAACGTATGGGCTTAAGTATAGAGACATACCTATCTTCTGGTTTAGCTTCCGAAGTCACATCACCAAAACCAGGATCAGCAATGATGTACGGTATGTACCCGTCGTACACTGGATACTCATCTGTTGATACTGGTGATTCCCAAGAATACGGATTGACGGCTTCATGGCAACGCTTGCCATCTACCCACACAACGAACTCCCCTGGGTCATCGCCGTTAGGCTTTGTCCACATTTCGACGTAATCAACTTCACGCATCATATCGCCTTGACCGTAGTCCTCTTCTAAATCTGGGTAGGCTTTGACTAAGTTACCTGCTTCCACCTTCGTAGCTTCGTATACATATTGCGGGTCCCAAGGTGTATTGGGATCTTCAAATATTGTTTCTGGTGCTAAAGATTCAAACTTCCACAGAAACTTAGATCGGGCTACCTTCTCCAGTTGCCTTCTAAATTTCCGCTTATCATTTGCATTTGCTTCATCAGGTAAATCTGGTATGTATGAAAAATCTATTGTTTTCTTAAGTACCATTTTTCCGAGCATCAATTTTTTTGTAAATCTTTTTAGAGGATCACCTTGTTCTTCAAAGACACGAGTTCACCTCATATCATGGAGCTGTCTTTGCTTTTCAGCTATCTCTCTTGACGCTTCCATACTTTCATTGACTGGTCGCATTGGAACAAATGTTCTAGGAGTAGTTAGAATATGATCAGCTGCATTAGTAATTGCATTGTACGCTGTTGGCGGGACTGTAGGTTGCAAACCCTCATCGACCCATTCATCGGGAATGATATTGCTTGCGTATTTACCACGCATCATATCTTCGTCTGTATTCAATTCGGTTATAAACTGACCGTAGACAGTAGAACGTAAGTGCTCAAATCTATTGTATTGTTCGTCTGTCATGCAACACCTGTCAAGAATCTACGCTTACTAGAATTGCTGAATGTTAAATACTTTCTATTATTGTTTAATTTACGAGGCTGCCTTCGCTTTGCAAGAAGCACAGCAAGCCCAACTGCCATAACGCAGTCATCGAAATATCCTGGAGGGGCTGAATACTGAATAGTACCCCCTGCCATGACTTTACCTTCAAACAGTTTTAACTCTCTGTTTAACTGCTCGTCGTCATAAGGAAAGTGTACACGCCCATGCTCGACCTCTGCAACAAGTGTTGATACTAATTGTGCTTTACTTTGATTTGTAAATTTAAATGAAGTTATGTGACATCCCTCATCTACCAAGATATCTCTAACAGCCTCACCCACTCCTGTCGCATCTAAGTGAATTGTTTGGCATTTGTATTCCTGATACATACTTGCAATGCGTGGACCAAGTGCTGTGTATGACATGCCATTGAATCTGTCAGATGCCACTATTGACATGTCTTTGATATCAATAACGTACGCTACTGTGTAGTCGTGTTGCTTCGCTACATCTAATCCCATCAAATACTGTTTACCTTTTTGCCATGGCTGTTGTTCTCCATTAAAGCAATCATCAATATTTTTAAAAATCTTTCCTTCAGCTTCAGCCCATTCTGCTAAGAACCTTTGACGGAACTCAACCTCTGGATACTCAAGTCGAGCTTCTTCCATAACGATTGGGTCGATAGAAGGATTAGCCGTAGTAGGAACCGAAAATGAGTAATAGTCTGCATCTTCTTGTAATGAGGACTGTCCACGTTCCCAATATGATCGAAACCAGTTATTACTCTGTGGCACTCCTATTGCGATTAGCCGTCCATTTGAGTCGGTTAATGCTGGCATGAACTCGTTACGTGCACTGTCAGTAACATCGTGTGCCTCGTCTACAATCGCAGCTGTTAGTCTGTCACCCTGTAGTGATACTTGGTTATCAGCAGACTTTGCCTGTATACGTGCACCATTAGTCAGCTCTATCAATCTTCGCTCTTTATTATAGTAAGCAACCATAGCAGCGTTAGGCACAGTTCGATTTGTCATTTCGTCAGCAATGCAGGAACGCACAAATGGTTCCCACACACGCATAGTCAATTCATAGTTAGGGGCAATGATATATACTAAGGGTCTATGCTCGACACCAGCAACGACCGTCTTTGGTCTCATTAGTTCTCGCCATGCTTCAGCTACAATAGCTGTAGACTTACCAGCACGACGACCGCAAGCTGCGATTACTCGTTTTTCGTTTCTTGAATGTATGTGTTCTATTTGCCAGTTGTAAGGTTGATACCCACCTTCACCATATTCAAGCAGACTATCCCATATATCTGGTCTAGTGTAATCAGGATACTTATCGTTAAATTGTTTCACCATCGATAACTATTGTATCACCACGCTCAGGCTGTTGTCCCTTTGCTGGACGTGAACCTGACATCGATTCGATATATGTTTCAGCAAAAGTAATATTGCTGATATCTTTTTGCTCTCTTGCCTTACCAAGTATTCTGTCGAAGTAATACATTAATAATCTCGCATCAGGCTTGTCGCCCTCACACGCTTTCTTAAATTGCTTGTAAAAAAATGGAAGGTCTGGAAGTGCTAACTCCTCAAACTTCTGTGTAATGTGTTTATTCATTTCCTTAGTTGCAGCAGTAGTCTGCATTTGCGTCGCAATCGATTTTATTGGACGACCCGAACCTTTGATATATTTACCCTTATCCTTTATAACAGGACGCTTGCCACCCTCTTCTATAGTGAATACTTTAGCCCGTACCAAACCTACAACTTCCTGGTATGTCCTATCCCCGTAGGTTTCATCGCTCGTATCCATCTGTGCAATAAGTTCTTCCGTTGAGTTATCCATGAGTGCATTGTACATAACCGTCGATGTTCCGTCAAAGTACCGTCGATGTACGAACGTGTACGAGTAGGGGTTAGCCGCTTACGAGACGTCATCGCTGAGTGTCCCTTCCCTCAATACGACGCACCCCTACGCCTTAGACCCGCACCACCCGACGCATCGCAAACGACGACGCACACGACAATAATCGATGTTAGCATACGTGCAAACGAGAATACGTACGCACGATCCGCCATCGAAATCTTTAAGAACATACGTGCTAAAAGCACACATCGAAAACACGACCCTATATTCATTTATTCGCATGGGCTAACAGCGGCAAGCAGTGCGGACAGCACGACGATCCGATCCGCTCGTTCTCTCTCTCGTGTATAGCGGTATAGCTAAGAATGTTTCTGGTTGGTTTGGGTCGCTAAAAAATGTGGCTATATATAGGCAGCTTTTGACTTGCAATAAATCATTCAATCAACTACTCTTATAACTATCAATTATAAGTAGTGGTTTAAAGGAGTATCAAATTGACTACATCAACGAAACGAAAAGCACCAAAGCTAACAGCAAAGGAGCGAGTAACAAACGAAATGATTAAGCGATTGGAGGATTCAATATCCAACGGAGATCCCGTCGCTCCATGGCTGAAACCATGGCAGGCAGATCGCTACGATATAACCGTTCCATGGAATCCAATAAGTAAACACGAGTACCAGCGTTCTAACTTTATCCTACTTAGTATTATGGGAACATTTCACGAGTCTAATATGTGGGCTGGCTTTCAGCAGTGGAGTAAAGCGGGCTACAAAATAAATAAAGGCTCTAAGGCTACTAACATTATCCGTCCAATGTCTTTTGTTGATGAGAAAACCAAAGGCACGGACGAAGAAAAAACAATCACATTTTTTAAGGCTGAATCCGTTTTCAATTATGATGCAGTGACCTACGCTGGCGAGGGTCTCGACCCTATCAAGGCAGCAGCCGAAACTAAGCCAGATAAAAAGACCCGCTCATGGAATCCAATAAAGCGAGCTGAAAAAATTGCCAGTGATTATATTGCTAGGGAAAATATCAAGCTCAATTTTAAAAACGTAGACTCGGCATTCTATGCGACCGCTGACGATTCAGTGACACTAACACTTCAAGAGAATTTCAAATCGTCAGCAGATTATTATGATACTTACTTTCACGAGCTAGGACATTCTACAGGTAGCAAGTCCCGATTAAATCGTTCAGACATTACAAAAAATTACAGCAATGATCGGGCTTGTCGAGGACGTGAGGAATTGGTAGCAGAATTTACAAGCTCAATACTTTTGAGCCATTGTGGGATAACTGATTTTGAAACGGGAAAGAATCAGGAAACAATTGATAATCAGTTTGCTTATATTCGAGGATGGATCGAAGCGTTCAAGCGTGACAGCTCTTTGATTCTAGACTCTGCCAGTCGAGCGATAAAAGCATCCGAATTTATAGAGGGGAGTTAGGTACTAAAAAATCGAAAACGGACGCTTAGCGTCCGTTCAGCGTGTACGTGGTGGTCACGTTCTGAAGATGATAGCCAAATAGTATGATAGGAGATTGAGAAAATGACATTTACAGAAGAGTATTACGAGTCTGAAGATCTGAATTGGAACGACTTAACAAACAGTCAGCAACAATTCCTAGAGGAAAGGTTGATCTCGAGTGAGGTATTAACTCGCTGTGATGAATTGATAGATGATGCATACGACAAGGAGTGCTGTATAAAAGAACACGACCTAAATTTTTCTAACATGTGGTACGACCCCGCACCAGAGGGTGACGAGCAATACGAAAAATATATATCTAGTTACTTCATAATCACGGAGTGGTTAAGTTCTGAGATTGATGCCATTGGCGGATGCGTAGCAATGTATAAAGGCTTGCATATTTGGGGGCGGATTGAGAGCGGGCAAGGCTTAGCAATGAATCACGAACTGAAAGAAATTGCGAGGAAGTTCAAGCCATTAAAGATCTCTGTATAAGTAGTATCTAAATTGAAACGGATCGCTCACTGCGATCCGTAATCGTGTGGTCGCTCGCACGGTCTGAAGATTAGCGAAGATACAAAGGAGAGTTGAGACAATGGATAAATATCTAATAAGGGTAGCCGAGACTGGCACTTTTGCTAGTACCAGCGAGGTATTAGTTGAAGCATCCACGCTAGACGAAGCTGAAGAGAAAGCTTTACAGCTTGCCGAGGATGGAGAAATCGAATTCAGTGATGGTCGTTATATGGACGATCAATTTTATATAACCATAGACGGATACCAAGTACCAAGGAGAATTAGAAAATGAAAGATATAACTAAATTATTATTAGAGCTACAAAAAGACATAGACAAAATTCACGAAGATACATTGGGGCATATTGAAAAAGAATTACCTAAGTATCTACTTGAAATAGCTGAATCAGCTATTGTTATCGATTCAATATTTGAAGAATTAATAGCTTCGCAAATGTCGATAGACGAAGCTCTCAATCAAGTAATTAAAGAATCGGAGGTTAGACAATGAATTACGGAAACATAAACCTAGAAGATGGGACAGAAGTTCCCAATACTTTCATGGTAAAAGTGGAACATTTTTACATCGTTTCAGCTGGTGAAATTGACGAGGTGGAAGAGATGACCGAAGACGATTTACGAGTCTACTTAGAGGACGAATTAACCAAATCTGTCCCGCACTTCGTCGAATGGAATCAGGTTGCAGGCGGGGCGGTGAAGCTGGCACAAATAAAGGTCAAGGGCTACAAGTCTGTCAATAATAAAAGCATCTTAAAATAAGTCGAAACCTGCGACCCTTTATTGGGTCGCTTGTAATTGGGAAGATAAGCGATCCCAATCTGACGAGACAGCTTAAAAAGTAAAGGAGAATCTTATCTTATTTTATGTGGTACTGAGTGCCATGCTGATCGTTTCCGTCGTTGTACTGGCGTTACAGTGCGTCTACATGCGGAGAGAAGATCGGAGTGGTAACAATGGCTAAAGAATCTATTATAGATGTGTGTCACAAGTGCGGAAATGATGTATTCAAGCAGGATGGAGTATGGAGAATAGTTAATTGTATTGAATACGTTATGCCTTTAGACACTGGCAAGCAAAGAATTGTTGGAGTTTCTGAAAATGATATTTTCGATCTTTATCATAAAGATTGCTATGACGAATGGTTTTAATAAATAGCTAGTAAAGGAGACTAGCACTAGACGGAGGGTCGCTGTGACCCTCCGTTTTTTTGTGTCCGTTTTACCTGTACAAACTGCATATACTTCTTATCAATTACCACGCATCAATCCTATCTATTTATGCTGCTCAATCGAGGGTCGGCTTGTGCATGATAAGACGTAACGACCTTGCAAAAAAATACGAGGTGTGGTTAGATAAGTTCTATAGCTTATCAGCTATAAACAATCACTACCTAAGACGGGTAGTCCTGACGCAAAGGAGAACGGGAGGTGGACGACTACGAAACGCTACGACATAACCTAGCTAAGACGCAGGAGCTATGGTCAGAGTTCGTTGAGAAATACAAGATTAGATCGCTGCGTAATAGAAAGCTCAATGCCCAGTGGCAAGAGTTCAACAAAGAAAAGGAGAATGAATTTGAGTGACCCATTCACAGACCAATGGAAAGACCAGCTCATTGATGAAGGATACATAGACCCAGTGACAGCACAAAAAATTGCACTTGATCTCGAAGATGTATCTCAATATTTGCACAAGATATCCAAGCTGATGGGAGGTGATATAGCAGTTTGAAACTAACGCTTATAGTTGATAGTGTATTAGTAGAAAAGGAGTACACACGTGGAAGTAATGCGTGAAAATAATTACATCATCTCAAACTTCATCGGCATCAAAAAACCTATCAGAGTAAACAATACTCTTGGAGATTTTATGAACGCCTTGTTAGAGATTAGCTCGCATGGTTTACCAGACGAGAGTCAGTTATGGATTGAGTTCACAGATAGTCGGGAGCAATCGTTCGAGGTACGTGCCGAGTGGCATGGTTCAGAAACGGTATCGCAACCAACATTAGACTTGGCGGATAACCGCAGGAAGGAATTAATATGACTGAATGGACTGATGTCGCAAGCCTTGATGATGTCAACGCTGTCATAGGTACAACTGCATTTCTTAAAGTGCAGGATAACAATGATGAGTTCAAGATTCCATGTCGGGTTCTCTCTATTGCTCAAGAGTATGGGCAACTGAGAGCTACCCTTGATGATGGGACAGGACGGATTATCAAGAAGGCTGTACACAAATTAGTGATACCGAGTAGCTGATGGAAGAAGATTTAGCAACTCAACTCACAACAGCGTTCGAGACAGTACGCAATGAGCATGACGAGAATGTCAAGCTACGATTGCGAACAGCTGAAGTGGTAGCCGAAGCCGTGATGATGGCAAGGGCAGCTGAACACGAAGCATCTATATATAGAGCAAGGGTTGAGCCACGAGGCAGGAACGCAGAAGAAAGAGCAAGTAATTTACTTCTGGACTTGGAGGATTCAGAAGATTATAAATCATTGATAGACGAGGGCGTTGAGCATAGACGTACATCTAACTCAGCCCAGCGATCTATCGAAGCAATGACTGACGAAATAAAAATGGCACAGATTCAAGGACAACTGCTATGCAACTTAGCATCGAAGATTCTGTAACAACAGGTGGGCATCTAGTAGAGGAAGCTCACAGATTAGGAGCATTGGAAATGCCAGATAAGTTTGAATACACAATCAAGTTTCCCTTTAGGAATTTTGAATTGTCACACACAGTAGAAGTGGTTTACCCAGAAGAGATTGTTCAATATGTAGAACAGTTAGAAGCTCTCTTTGGTACACCAAAAGCAGCGGTCGCACCGCCTGCTGCACCAGCAGCACCAGCAGCACCACCGCCTACTAATCCAGCAGCACCAGCACCAGCTGGTGCACCAGCACCGCAAGCTGATGGACCACCGTTGTGTCCCGTTCACCAGGTAGCTATGCAACCAAGTAAGCAATCACATAGCACTTGGTACTGTAATAAGAGGGATGACACAACGTCGAACGGATGGTGTTCACAAAGTATATAAAGCTATGAGGGTGGGACATCTGTCCTGCCCTCTTTTTTAAAGGAGAATTGAAATGCACTACGCAAGAAGAATGAATATACCAATACAGCACTGTCCAATTTGTAACGCAGAGGTTACAATAGAAAGCTATCCCAGAGCAGGAGTTCGTACATTTTGGGCTGATTCGGGTGAGTATCATGGCTGCACCATACCTGAACGTCGCCCATTAACTGAATGGGATTTTAGCTATGCAGCTCGACCCGCACAAAAGGAGAACTAATGACTTGGACTTGGACAGTAAATGACAAAACCGTAACTGGAATAAAACAAATCGGCGAACATATAATCAAGATGCAGGCAAGGAATATACGTGAGGATAAATTCTCCCGTAAGTCAGCAACAGTATCTATTTATTTCAACACACTACTACTGGAAGAAGATGATATCTCTTTACAAAAACGTGAGGATAGAACACGACTAGCTAACAGTGCTCACAAGCAGATGCCTGAGCGACTACCTCAATGGTCAGACACACAAGCCAAGAGCGACCTGATGAACTTCAGCAGGGAAGTTTGGGACAAGTACATCGGAAACACCACAGTCACCAAGACCAAGGGGTCAGCACCTAAGAGAGTACCTTGGTTACTTCAACCGTTCTGTATTCAATCGGCAGGTACTATTCTTTTTGCACCACCATCAAGCGGTAAATCTTTTATAGGTTTAGTGCTTAGTATCATTCTGGATTCGGGTGTTAATACTCTATGGAAACCTGAACGACAAGCGAAGGTTCTCTATCTAAATCTTGAGCGTAGCCAAGAATCATTTGAACGACGTATCGGGAGAATCAATATAGCACTTGGGCTACCTGAAGATAGGTCACTTGATATGATTCATGGTAGAGGTTTAACCCTAGCTCAACTGAGTACCCAGATTGCATACGCTATTGACAAAGAGAACTACGAACTGGTAGTCCTCGATTCACTTTCGAGAGCAGGGTTTTCATTGGAAGATTCGTCAGACTCTAATGCTGTAATGGATTTACTCAATGGCTTTCAAGTGGCGTGGCTTGCCTTGGCTCATACACCAAGGGCTGATAGTGATCATGTGTTTGGTAGTCAGATGTTTACGGCTGCTGCTGATATCGAGTGGAAAGTCACATCTAAAAAAGATGAAGTCACTAGTGATCTCTACCAGAAATTTGAAAATAAAAAGTCGAATGACTTTGACTGGTCATACGATGAATATTTGTTTTACAAGATGAATGAATTTGGACCCGAGAAGATTGCATTGATTAACCCCGACGAGTTCCCTGAAGATGAAGAGGAGAAAGTTAAGCCTCCAACTACCAGAGAACTCAAGCCATCAGAGCTTAGTTTGATTGAACAGAAAGGTAGGATAACAGCAGCAGAGTTTGAACGTGAGACAGGGCTGTCAAATGCACAGGCTCAGAGGGTACTTAGTAGTAGTAAATACTTGGAGCGAGATGAATCATTCAAAGGAAGGGCTATCTACTATACCCTGATCAAGAAGGAGGAACCCCATACTCAACATCCTTTAAGCATGTGACGTTTCGCCGACGCTACGGTCGGCAAATGAAACAGCTCCCCTACAGAAGGGACTCACAAATGGGTGAGGTCCCATCGTACACCATCTGTCAACCCCCCACGTCATGACTGGTGTTTTGAGTATATTACATTTCTTCATGTAATATACATGAGAAGTTAGGACAAACAATGAACGAAGAACATGCACACCATTTAGTATTGGAATCACACGATGAAGCAGTGGCTCGATGGGACGCACTGAACCTATCAGCGTCTAAGAGAAAGTTCATCGGGGTATGTAAGTATTGTGGTGAATCTAAGGAGTATCCTATATCCCATAACTACAGCCTTGGTGGACAGGGAGGCGGTAGTAAGAACGTCTTTAGTCTAAACGGAAATGAACAATGGAGTAGGGATAATGAAACGCTCACGGATGCGACCGAGTACCAGTCAGATGAAACGCACGAGGCTAAAGCCACGCTCGAAGAAGATGGCTAAGTTCTATAAGGAAGTGCGTGTACCTTACGTCAAAGAAATAGTAGGCGATGGTACAAGACCGTGCCCAGTGAGAAGCCCCGTGTGTTCTGGATACATACAGGGAGTGCATGAGAAGTTGACCAGAGCAAGGGCGGGTGGTATAGTTATAGCCCATAATAGAAAAGACAACCTCATTGGCTGCTGCCATTACTGCAACACATACATTAGTGAGCACAAAGAGTGGAGCGAATCGAGGGGCTTGCTTTTAAAAGGAGATAGCAATGAAGGTGAACCTAATACACCATGAGTCGTGCCTCGACACGCTCAAGAAACTGGATGATGATTCGATTGACCTAACGATCACATCACCACCGTACAACATGAACTTAAGAATCAGATACGGTAAGTACACATCCCGTCAGATAATCAAAGAAGAGTTCTCTACCAAGTACGATAACTTTGATGACAACCTGCCATTAGATGAGTACAACAAATTCCACAGCAACGTGTTAGAAGAACTGATACGGGTAAGCAAGCTCGTGTTCTACAACACGCAACTTGTTACAGGTAGCAAGCGGTCTATGTTCAAGATGATTGGCGACTATGGAGAGTACCTCAAGGATAGAGTTGTTTGGGATAAAGGCTACGGTCAACCTGCCATGCAATCGGGTGTGATGAACAGCAGGTTTGAGGATATATATATCTTTGAAAAAGAGTACCCCATCAGCAGGATGTTCAAGCGTAGTTACTTTGACAGGGGTACGTTAGATAATGTCTGGTCTATTCCTCGACCACGTAACAACGATGGTACAAACCTAGCTACATTTCCTGAAGAACTGGTAGAGAAAATACTTGAGAATTTTTCAGTGGACAACGATGTCGTTTACGACCCGTTCATGGGTACAGGTACGACAGCGTTAGTTGCTTCTCGAATGGGGAGACGCTACATCGGTAGTGAGATATCAAAAGAATATATAAAGATAGCAAACGACAGGATAAAAAATGATCACAAACAACTCGAACTTGCCTGAATTTATTTACCAGTCAGTTCTCTACTGGTCAAAGCATCACGATTCTGGTGCTGACTATAGTGTAACCCAGCTTCTCAATCCACCTCGTATAGCAGAGCTACAGCGGCTACATGGAGATGAGATAGTAGAAGATGCTACTGATAGGATATGGTCCTTGCTTGGTAGTGCCACGCACAAGGTAATCGAGTCAGCAATAGAAGAAGACACTGAGTCTTTCATTTCGGAGCGACGATTCTTTGCGGAGCTTGACGGCGTTTCCATCTCGGGACAATGTGATGTCTACGATAAAGCAACCAAAACTGTTTACGATCTAAAGACTACATCTATTTGGGAGCCTATCTTTGAAAAGGGTGGTGTGCGAAGAGAGCGAACGGAACAATTAAACTCATACGCTTGGTTAGCAAGGCAGGAAGGGCTCGAAGTTGAGAGAGCAGCAGCGGTGCTCATCTTTAGAGACTGGTCGCCGAATCCGCCAGCCCATGTTCGAGGTCAGAATAAAGAATACTACCCTAAAGAACACGTAAGAGAACACCACGTAAATATGTGGAGCGATGAAGATGCTGAAGCATTTTTACGCAAGCGAATTTACCTACACGAACAGGCAAAAGAACAGCTACCATTTTGTACTACTGATGAACGCTGGAATAACAATGTACGTTGCCAAAGATACTGCAACGTCATGCCATTCTGTACTCAGTATCAAGCGATCAAGGATAGTTGACATCATGGTGCATCTGATCCAAACTACGATCTGTCTTTCTATTTGTGCAACAGTGAATGTGTTACGTCATTTCTTCATTCACTATTTCCTCCCAAGGATTGCACCACCTATCGGGGCTGTGTCGGTAACTCCTTTTCGGCACAGTCCCCGTTTTCTTTTAATAGCCCTCACGCTCTCTGTAAGCCTCGTATGGGCGTTTTATCCTAGCGATGAGGCAGATGCTATGCCTCACTATATGAAGTACCGTATCGACCATTTCAATGAGAGATTTGAACAGAGCCTCTGGCCTGGGTACATGCGGGGTAAGGTGATGAGCGTCGCCATGTGTGAATCTTCTCTACGCTGGTATATATCTGGGGACCAAGGGCGTGCTGTGGGATACATGCAGGTGAGAAAAGATTATCATCCAAAGAAAGCACAGATATTTGATTTGTATGAGGACAACCTTAACGTTGCTTATATAATCTACCTCGAGGCGGGTAGAAGTTGGGACCCTTGGTCATGCAAGCCTTAGAATATAATTACAGGTTCTACGTTGAACAATACATGGATACCTTTATCAAGGTAAAATTGAACCATGACGACCTGTTACGGGCAGATAAGTTTGTCAAGGAAAAAATAACAGCCAAGGCTACTGAGTCGCACCATATAGTTGACGGATCTCAAGAGTACAAGAGATCGTACACAGGTGTACTTGGAGAGATGGCTGTCAATAAGTTTCTAGGCTCTGATTCTGTTGACCTTACTGTTGGTCCATCAAGTAACTATTCCGTACCAGACTTGGGCAGCTGCGGTATCAAGTCAGTTGAATGGGGTAAGTACCCACTCATACTGAAAGTATCAAGATACCCAGAAATCATCGTACTCAAGCACAACGACGACACACTCTATATATGTGGCATTGCAACGCCACTGATACTAAACACATTTCAATCACTTGATTGCGTACTAAGTCCTAACGTCATAAGGCGTGGAGAAAAGACAGGCTTTTACGGGTTCGACAAATTAATCAGTCCAATAAAAATAAAGTATGTATTGGAAAGTAGTATTACTGGGAGGTAATAAATGGTAAGAGCACGTAATCGATTTGACGATTTGGATGCAGAGATAGAAGATATCGATCCAGGTAAAGCTGAAAGATATTTATCTATAAATAAAGAGGGCAATAGAAAACCATCAACAATACATGTCAAGAAATTGACATCAGATATGGAAGAAGGACGTTGGAGATTTACTGGAGACCCGATAAGGTTTGATGTGAATGGACACCTTGTTGATGGACAACATAGAATGATGGCAGTAATGGAAAGTGACACAGTACATAAGTTCTTAGTATTAAGAAATGTACCTGATGATCAATATGCAGTACTAGATCAAACGAAACCAAGACATCTGAAAGACATGTTACGTAATGCAGGAGCAACAAATGCTACAGATGCAGCGTCAGTTGTAACATTATATTACGCATTGTTAGATACTAATGATACGTATTATAAATTCTTAGCGAAGCCAACTCCTACACAGGGATTAAAGTTATGGCATGACATGGGAGGAGATGAAACTTTCAAGCCAAATTTAACTCTTGGTAGAATTGCAGCACAGAAAAGTTGTTATAGATCAAGCGTAGCAACAATGCTAAAAATGATTTATGACAAACAAGATGAAGAATATTCAAATCGTTTTTGGAATAATATCATATATAAAAACAACGCTGATCAACAAAGCGATGCCTCTACGAGATTGTTTCTGCATACCATTGAGACATTTACAGACCGTAAATTAATTACAGAGTCACAACCATGGGTACGTAATCGTTCAGGAGTTTTCTCGACAAGAGAATTGATAGGATGGACTACAGCAGCTTGGGATCGTTATGTGAATAATAGAGATATCAGCAAAGATGAAGCAAAAGATCTCTTCAGCAATAAATATATTGATAGATATGTAAAAGAGATCAAGAACTATGTATTGAATAACCCATTACATATATGTACTGGAAGGTATTATTACTAGGAGGTAATAAATGTCAGATAAAAAGAGCGAAGATGCTCCAAGTGAATTAGAAATGCTTGTATCACAATGGAAAAAAATAGTTGATGAAACTAAAAAAATAAATTTTAAAGCTGGTGCTTTATTAAGCACTGCTCATTTGAAGTCATTGAATGGTAATGAAGTTGAAATTGAATTTCGCTTTTCTAGTCATGCAGAACAAATGGCTCATGAAGAAAACGGAGCTTTAATTAAAGCTGCTGCCGAAGCTATTTCATCAATCGCAGGACGATATATAACTATAACCCCATATCATGTGAGCAGATATTTCGACACAAACATTATCGATAACACATTGCAAGATTTGATTGATCTTAGGGAACGTATCTACGCAGTGCGTATACAGGAGTTTCTTGAAACAAACTTATATGAGGTAGCAGAGGGTTGTATGGATGGTGCTGAATCTGTAGCAACTCTTGATCTTTTGGACAGAACCATAGCGTATACTCTAGCTAAAAGAGATAGAGATGCTGAGCGTGAGATGCACGAACAAGGAAACTGGTAGTGATTATATTAGGGGTTGATCCTGGTGTGTACGGGGCGATGGCATTTGTCGCTCAAGATCCAGGTGAAACCCCTATTGTATATAAGATGCCGATGGATGGTTCTGGTAGGCATGGATACCAGCTGTCAGTAATTATGGATTACATCTTTGACAACATGCCTGACATTATTGTAATTGAGAATGTGACTCGCCCCGCCTCGCTTGTCCGATGCCAAGGACTGTTCGAGGGAATCGGGGCAGCTCTCGAAATTGATACATACACCGTGCGACCCCAAGTATGGAAGAAACATTTTGGACTTAGCAAGAACAAACAGGAATCAATAGACCTAGCACTGGAACTTTACCCCGACCTTGACTCTGAGATTACCAAGATATCTGACGATGGAATTGCCGAGGCTGTATTGATAGCTCAATACGGGTGGTTTACTGAATTGCAGAAAAGACTAGAAAACTTTTTTGAATAGCCCACTTGACAACTATCCTTATCAGTGATAAGATATAGGTGTCGTCGAATTGGCGATGTTGTTTAAGGATAAGAATATGACAGGTGTTAATCACCAATGGAATGATAACGACAACTATGATGATATTGATTGGGAGGATCAAAATAATTCATCATCAACCCGCAAGGGGGGCGGTAGTCCTTTAGGCTTCCGTGACGAGTATGAGCAGATGAAGGGTAATTTCAATTACGGTCGTATGCTTAGCAGGGTAATCCAAGAAGCTAAGTACGATCCTGAAATTCGTTTATCTGGAACATGGACAAAAACTATTGCACCGATGCTTAGTGAAAGTGCCATATCGTACAGCGTAACAACTGCGTACAACGCTTACGAAAATCGGCACAATGTTTTCCTTCAGATGACTCAGGGGGATGAGGTTGTATCACTACCTGTTGATGCGAAAGTTGTTGATGCAATGGTGCGACAAATGAAGCAAGTCAAATCAACACCAGAGCAACGCAAGAAAATGAATGAGAGAAAAACTCAAGAGCGATTGCGTAAGGCAAACAGAACGCCACATGAATTTGTGGTTTGGGAAACTGTCGCTGGTAGATGTAAGAAATGTCACAAGGGCAGAAACACTCAAGCTCACTCAGCAGCGGAATCTAGTTCTTCTCGTCTTACTCAACCAGAATGGCTCGAAGAAGTTGGGAAAGTGCTGAGCAAACAACTTGGCAAGAACTAAGTAAGGGAGGTGACACTAAGGGGCAGGCAACTGCCCCTTTTTTATTTAACGCTTGGCTGCCTTACGCCTACCAGCAGCAGCCATCTTCTGGAACTTAGCCTTACCATACTTCTTCCTGCCGATACTCGCTGCTAACGCTTTACTATCTCGTACTCCCTGTTTCTTTAGCTTCCCAGCGAGCTTCGAGAATCTCGTTTTCTTAGCCATTACTTACCAACCTTACGCATTGCCCGTCTATGAGCAGATTTGAATGTCATACCTTGACGCATAGCCTTACGCATCTCAGTCATGTGCTTAGCAGTATGATGAACTTTGTGTCTCCTGAGAGCAGCCTGCTGGCGTTTACTTATTGCAGCCATTATAACTCCTACCACTTAGTCTTGTTAGCCCAGTACGCAGCTGACATTGGACCTCTAGCTATATTCTTTGCATGACGTGCCTTGAATGATTTACGTCTGGCTTTACCAGCTGCAGTCTTAGGTGCTTTACCTGCACCACTAACACCTTGCTGTCCAAATCGAATAGTCTTTACCTTGTCACCAGACTTGGCAACTACTACATGAGATTTTGTACGATGACTGGGAGTACGTTTAGGCTTGTTGTATCCAGAAACGCCAGCTCGTTTTAGTCGTGAATCTTTTGCCATGATTTATTATATCTCCACATTCATTTCGATTGTTGATACGCCACCACGTTCTTGTCCGAGTAGCTTTTTGTACGTTGGTCTTATTCGTAGCTTTACTACTCCCAAAGCCAAGGGGTTCATCATCGCAGCTTCAGGGTATAATCCATGCGATCTGCCATCTCTCTTTACACCCTCGACGAATCCCTTTAAGAATGAACCAGTACATGCAATAATCATTTCTTTGTTCTTGAGGTAGCCAACTGTAGTGTTGAACTGTGCATACATACGTGCAAGTTTACCTGCTACTGCTTTATGGTGATGACCTATCAAATAGATATCAGCGTCAAAGCCTCTTACAACGTGCTCTAGCTGGTTCAATGGACTGGATAGTAGTTTACCCCCACTTCTACCATGATGTGCCCATATAAGAACCTTGGGTCGAGCGTGGGATTTATTGTTTGGTTTGAATGTGAGATTGATGTAGGCACATGTCCCAAGGAATGGAGCCTTGAGAAAGCTAGCCATCCGCTGGTCGGTAGTCGTGCCGTCCTGGTGAATATGAAAGTGATGACCTTCTAGAAGTCCCAAAAATCTGCCTACTGTAGGCTTTAGGATTTTCTGGAGTTCTTCTTCTAACTCTTCTGCTTTCGCATCAATCGCATCAACAACACTATCGTAAAAACCAGACTCCCTAAGTTTCTTACGATTCGACGGCGACTCCATATCGATGAAGTCACCCATGCCAATATACCACGCATCATTCTTTACTCCGTATGCTATAACTTCTTTGAGGCGTTCCAGATCTACTACGTCTCTTTGTTGCTGTAGCTGTATATCGCCAATAGGGATAACAAGAACTTCTTTCCAAGGCAGAGGCTTACTGGTTAGATGCTCAACTGACGATAATTCCATAGGGGTCCTCCAACTAACTGCAGCCTGTCGTGACCCCGCAATCCTGACATGTGCTGCATGTACCAGTCTTTATCATTCGTACACCAAAACATTGATCGCAAAATTCCCCAGTGTATCCCTGCTGTACAGCTTGGTTCATTATGTCTAGTTTAGATGATACCACAGGCTTCTCCTGTGCAGCACTCATAGTAGACAGCGAGCCTTGATTAAAATGCACACGTACTGGTGTCAATAATTCTCTGATGGCTTTCATTTCTGGGTAGGTATCGTTCGCTCCTCGTGACTCTGCATCGAACAATAGACGCTGAGCCTGTGCCAATCTGGTATCTATTTCCTGGTCATTCATTTTTGTGCGTTGTCCCTCACTATTCGATAGATTGCTAAAGCTGCTACGCTGACAAGCGGTGCACTGCCTGCTGGTATCCCAAAGTCCATAGCGTTCTCACTCAAGCTAATCAACGCAGCTGATATAGCTATTACCACAAGGTCACGTAACCCCTTATAAAGTGTTCGTTGCATTATTTTCTCCTAGGTATTTGTATCTGATGTATCTCATATCCGCCTTCATAGCGGATTGGAGTTGATGGACTGCTCAACCAAGCATTAGTCCAAGCTGCAAGATCTCCTTTCTTTATAGGTTCAGGCACGAGCTTTTCTTTTGCTGCACCAAGTAACATTTCTTTATCCCAATTATCACCAGGATCATCAGGTCGTGTCATAGGGCTAATATCACAATGCCCTATTAGATTTTCTTCATGGATAATTATATTGTGCTGTTCAGTAAGCCACTTGAGTATTGCTATACAACTATTGTGTTGTGCCAGTGTCCAGTTCTTACCACTAAAACCTTCAGCACCAATGCCTATAGTATGTGAATTAGGATTGACTCCACGATAGCCAGTCCAGGGTACACCAACGGAAGGGTTTGTCGTAGCGTCTACACGCCCTGCGTGCCACGCTGCTTGATTTACTGGTACATACTGGGTAATAGTTCCACCTTTGTCTATTACGAAGTGATAACTAACCTGATGGACTACTTCTTTTTCGCTCGCCCACTCATCCATAGTTGTACGCCAGCCTTCAATGCTATGGCAGACCACCGTATCAGCTTCAATGCTACCGTAGCCACCGTAAGCCCCAGTAGGAACACGTCTACAATCAGGCATCCAATTAGTTGCTGCCATGTCGAATCCTTATCTTTGATCCCAGAAGCCATATACAATCATCCCTGCTGTAAGTGCCATGGAATACAATCTACCCGCCCATGTACTATGTGAAGTTTCAATCTGTTCAATGTGTTCTTCGGAGTCTGTGACTCTTTCATCTAAACGTGCTACGACTTGAATTAATCCTTCTCGACCATTCCCGAAGATGCCGTTCTCTATTCTTTCTAAACGTCGATCTATGTCTGTGAGAATGGGATCGGACATGATCTACCTTCCAATCAACAAGTACAAGTATCACAACAGCCATCGCAAGGACAGTTGAAGCGTCTATTGGTTATCCTCAATCCAAGCAAGTATTGCACCATCATCAGCTCCTATCTGCTCATATTGTGCTTTTGTAGCTTCTACATCTTCTGCTAACTTTTCTAAGTTTTCACTAGCTGTCACTTGTGCTTCCAATGCTTGTGTTTTTGATTCATCCAAGGCAGCTATTCTAGTTTGTAATGAAGATATTTCCTCAGCAACAGACGCTTCGTTGTAATCA
>Ga0080013_1000996_pt1 | contig 38639 bp, 46 predicted proteins | sample ETNvirenome_6_85_FD_69236 | JGI IMG/M metagenome (GOLD analysis project Ga0080013, IMG submission 69236) | Marine viral communities from the Pacific Ocean - ETNP_6_85 (SPADES assembly) (version 2) | ecosystem: Environmental > Aquatic > Marine > Oceanic | place: Pacific Ocean | collected 2013-06-19 | reverse complement strand
TCGGAGTTTATATCTTTTAGGGTCTTCATCTATACCAAAGTGATCAAACATTATTTGTCTTGTCATAGATATCCATGGGACATAGACTTGTAAGTCTTCTATAACAAATAACTTTAACTTGGTACCATATCTACTTGTCCAATCACCATCATACTCATGATAGAATTGAGGACTTATAGAATAAGTATCAGGATATACTAGTTCACAATCTCCTGTCTTTCTTCGATAAGCTATGTTAACTCTTAATTCGTTAACACCTGCTACTCTTCCTGGAGCTAATCCTATTTGCCTATGACCACCATACCAAATAGGAGTCTTGATCTCGTAGTATCGTACACGATAATCCCCTTTCATTTAATTCTCCTTCATATATTATAACATATTAGTCAAGATTTTTATATCTTATTTATCTTTTTCGTTATACCAATCTGACTCTCTACACTTTTTGCAATATGGTAATCTTTCTCCGTTCTTACCATATCGTTCTGCAAATTCTTCATCAGTTATTTCTCCATCCATATATATTTCTTCGGGACCACATGATACACATGGTTCGTCTCTATCTACCCATCCATAATGATAGACCACATTAAATATAGATTGAGGAATACGAACTGCTAGTCTTGAAGTAGCTGAATCAGACAAGATAACAACTGCATAGTAATCATCATATATATTATTTGGTTTGTGAAATTCTATTCGTATTCGTCTATCAGATCCTGGCTCTGTGTATAATGCTGAGGGATAATCAGGCCTGCCGTCTATAAAATTATCTTGATAATATACTCCTGTTTCAAATAATTCAGGGTGCTTTGTTGGTTCTCCACAACTCATTACTCTTCTCCTTTACTGTCTAACCATGTATAAAATTCTAATCTTAATTCATCTATATCTCCACCATCTCTTACATCAACATCTCCATTTATCAAATCAACTATCCATTGTGCCATGGTTTCTTCTGATATAAAAAATTCCATATCATTTACACAAGCACCTTTATCTTGTATTACAGGGACAGTTCCATCTCCTTCCATATATTTATCTTGCACTTGTTCGACATCTATGTTCTCATCTTGTACATCTTTTATATTTTTAATATGACTGTCGTCAAAGGGATCCCACCCTGCAAACCTAGGTTCGTTACTCATTTATTCCTCCTCGTCATTTAATAGAGTATTAATTTTATCTTTTATAAAAAATAATCTCCATATTTTATTAGCACTACCTTTATAATAGGTTGATATTAAATCTTCTACATCTTTTAAGATTTCTTCTAACATTTTTAATTCCTTCTCACTCATTTATTCCTCCTTATTCAATTTTGTCTTCGCCACAATAGTATTTGCCACATTCATTTTCAAAACTTTCTTCGTATTCTTTTAATACTTTTACAGTATTGACATTCCACCCTTCAACTTCTATGTTGAGATCATCTCCATCTACAAATCCTATACCATTTTCATGAGCATTATGAAAACTTTCCCAATCTATTTCAGCTAGTATTACTTTTGTTTTAGTATAGTGTTGTTGGATTGTAACCTCTATTAATCCATCTTCATTTTGATGCCAATGCAATTCTTCTAAAGTTCTTTTAACTTCACTCATTCATTTCTCCTTTAATAATAAATAGAGAGTAACTTACCCTACTTTGACAATGCTTATCAGCACTCGTGGGATTTATAGTTACTCTCTTAATGTGTTGTTTAATGTCATTTGATGTCATGCTATAGCCTTATTAAACAACACAAACAAATAGAGTATCTATAATTACTTTAATAAAGTTACTTGATAATCGATTACTCAGTAAAAATAGATACTCTCAATAAAGAAAGCTATTGTCAGCTACCACTTATCCTTAGGATTGAGATATCATTAGTGGGGGGTATCTAAACCACCTTCCATCATACAACAATAACTTTTTCAATAAAGAATGATCTAACAGGTGCACACTTAGTTACGGCTTTCATTCTTTAAACATATAGAGAGTAGCTACTATAACTTTATGTAATAGTTAAACTACCATTTACTTCACTACTCTCTTAATAACTGTTGTTCGGGTAAGAGCTCCGAGTTAACTTCTATGCAACAGTTAAACAAATAGAGAGAGCTGTTCGATATGGTTGGTCTATATATTATCAAGTATACTTGTATATATCCTAGAGTTTAACCATTCCATTTAATATACATACTGTATAACTCTCTCTCAAATTCAGGGACTATTTATTTTCTTCTTTTCTTTTGTTTGCTTTCTTTACTCTTTCATTAAAGTCAAGATGTTCTTTCCATTTTTTTCTAAAGTAAAACCCATCTTTAGTTCCTAAAAACTTTTTACTTCTCATGAACTGACCATCTGCTACTTGTTCATCAAACCAGGTAATCCAGTCTGATGCATTCTTTTTAAATGGAGCAATGGTTGCTTTCTTTGCCTCTAAGTAAGCTAAGAAATGATCGTTGTCTACATTGTTATCATCATAGACAAACAACATTGCTGCGGCAAATTCTTTGTTCTTATCTTTAGCTATTTCAGCAGCATATCCTAACCATGTTGCACGATGTTCTGATTCATCAGGATTAGGATGAGCTATTACTCCTGCTTTTAGATCACGATAATTTGTTTTGCTGTTAGCAACTAAAGTAAACAAACTTAACTGTATAACTAAAGGAAAACTATGTCTGTTTCTAAAATTTTGAAACAGAATATAATTAATAAATCTACTTTGATCTTCACTATTGTTATGCCTAGTTATGTAATGTTTTATCCAATCTTCGTAAGTCCAAGATTTTCTAGTCATGTTTAATCTAGCTATGTCTTGTTCAGCACTTGTTCCTTCAATGATCGTATGATACAAAGGAAAGTTGCCTTGCTTTCTAGCCTCTAGTGTGTGACCACCATCTATAACTTCGTTATGTTCATTGGTTTTAACAGGTGAAGCTATACCTAAATCTCTTTCAGCAAAGCTAGCTTTTAATTTGTCGACATGACCATCTGATATTTCACGATTGTAATCCGTGGTATCAAACTTTCCAAAATCATAGGTCTTATATATATAACCTACGATCTCGTCATTACACAAAGGAGTTGGTAAATTCTTTTTCCAATCACTATTAATATTTCTTATATTCATTATTGTACCTCAATTAATTCTTTGTTTGTAAATTCAATCATTCTATCTGTGACATAAGCATTGTTACTAAAGTCTGCTTTTGTCTGAGTAGGATTGTGCCACAGTACATTAGTACAGGCATTGTAAAAATCCCACACACTAGCTTGGTTGCTGTCTTTAGTTTCTTTGGAAAAATTCCTATAGATTTTACCAAAGGTACTATCTGATATGCCAGGTATAACATTGCTTGCTATATGTCTAAGCATACCTTCATCTAAGATTGATCTATCCATCTCAGAGAATGCACTCATCATTCCTGATACTTGCTCTCCACTTGAATCAATCAATCCTAAAATCTTTTCTACATCATCTTCCCATTTAGCATTAGACTTATCATGTAATATTCTTACACTATCTAAGCTATGGTTAGTAACCATACCATTAGTACAGATCAATCTCTCAAGATGTAATCCTGCTGTAAGAGCTTTACTTCCGTCATAACTATTTAGAAAGTGTAACCCTAACCCAACAGTATCTCCTGTCTTGATACCATTTTCTGAATCTATAGTATGGGTCTGATCTGTAGCTGTGTAGTACAAACCAAATGACTTACCATTGTAGAATTCTTTTTTCACTTCCCAATTGAGAGGTGACTCCTGTGTGATATGATTAGCCATATCAAACACTTGCTGATTACTGACTAACAAGTAGTCATCTCTAACAACACCAACCTCTTTCCATTTACTTTTACCACTCTTACCTGTATCGGTTTGAATAGCAAAAGCTGAAGAGCTAGTGCCGTCTGTACCTACTAAAGATACTTTCCTTATATCAGCATAAGGATCTAATTTAGGTTTTGTTCCCATAACAAATTTCTCCCTGAATTAAATTTAATAAAACTAATTTATGTATTGGATTTCATTGTGTCAAATTCTTGTTCAATCCAATTGTTTGCTAAGTTATTGTCACTCATGTACCAACCAAGTAGTATTTCCCTAATCACATTAGGCATCAACTCTCCGTCTTCACTTTCCTGGTGCCACTCAACTATAGCTTCTATCTTAGGCATTAATATTTTATTAAAAGTATTTGCCATATCTTCAACTTCTTTCATTCGTTGCTTTGCTACTTCTTTATAATCCATTTCTAAACCAAATTGAAAATCTATTTTATTATCTAAATCACTCATTTATTTCTCCTCTAATAATTTTTTTAATAAATTAATTCTATCTTTTAGTCCTGACAATGTAATTCTTTCATACACTTTAACTCCTTCTCCATTAACAGCATCTCTATCATGTGTTGATATTAAATCTTCTACATCTTCTAACATTTCTTCTAATATTTTTATACTCATTTATTTTTCCTTTAATAATTACTCATGGCTCCTACCTTCCTGTAGTTTCTAGTAGGCATTAAGCTGTTTATAAACTGTCATGGATCAAACTGCAGATGACAGTAACAGGAACTTCACCAAGAGTATTTAAATATATTGACTAAGCAAACCCCCTACTGTATTATGTAGTAATTTCTTAGCTATCAGGGAACTGATTTGCTTAGTCATGGCACAAACGACAAGTGAACACTAGGTTTATCAAGGAGGACAAAACTTGTCGTCTATAAAATTATTCTTTTTTTCGTGTCCACCTTTTTTTATCTTGTGGACATTTCTTATGTTCACTATACAATTGAGCTTGCATAATACCAGGTTTATTTTCCCAACCTATATTAATCAATTCACTATTTACATTTGTGGTACTCTCTCCACATTTTTTGCATAATGGATTATCTTTTATATAAGATTCTCTTTCTTCTTTCCAACTCTTATTCATATTAAACTCCTTGATTAGTTTTGATTATTTTTTTGTGAATGTAGCAAATCACATGAGGGAGGAACGAGTGAATGTGATATAGTGGAATGGAAAAAAAATAATTAAAACTAATTACCATCGTATGCTACCTCCTTCGCAATGATTTGGATTTACTATATATTCATTATACATACCATTCGGATCTAAATCAGGATCATGTCTGTCACAGAAATCTGTATCAGGCATCCATACATTTTCCTCAGGCATCCACTCCTTAGTTTCCTTGCAATCATTGCAAGAATTAATCTCATCCCAATCTATTTTTATTATCTTACTCATAACTACCTCTTCCATATTTACTTTCATAGTCACTTATATTTGCAATATCGTCTTCGTTGTCTGTCAACAAGTCTTGCCAAGACTCTCGATTAACTGATTCCATACCATTCAAATGGTTACACTTACCATACTGATAAAAGAAATTGCATCTGCATTCTTGTTGCATATCTGATAGATACTCTGGTATCTCAGCCTCGGGCTGTCGCTGAAACTTAGGTCTAGGTTTATTAAATACAAATGCATTTCTTTCTATGCGAGTAGATTTATTAGGCCTCTGCCACCTAGGATCTTTACTATTATAATTATTTAATTTACTCATCTTATTTCTCCTTGATATTTTGATAAGAATCTTTTTTTGAAAAATTTTATGTTGCATATCGGGGGAGGAACGGAGGAGATATGCTATAATAAAATTTCAAAAAAAGATTTGTTCAAAATATCAAGAAATAATATTACTGCTTACTATCACCGTAGGTATCCCTTGTTCTGATTCCCCCTGCGGGGGCTGACTTCGAAGCTTCGCTTCTTCGTGCTACCTAGCCCAAAAAAATCACCTAAGACACAACTTGTTCTGGTGCCCCCGAAGGGGGCGACTCAGAAGCTTTGCTTCTGAGAAATACCTGCCCCCCGAATGCTCGCTTGCTCGCATTCCTTACGGGTACTTTGTACCCTCATTCAAAGTACTTCGTACTTTATTTTCCATGTACCCTGCGGGAGGAAAAATATGCTGTCTACGACTTCTTTACCCTGCGGGTTGGAATACCAAATGCTTTGCATTTGGCAAATTGCTTCGCAATTTCTTACTTGACTCTTGTGGAATATTTGCCCTGCGGGTCATCCCTTCGGGATCCTTGGAAACCCTACGGGTTTCCTGTATTTCTTTACAAGCTTTCTAGCTCCTCGCCCCCTTCGGGGGCTCTGAAGCATAATCGCCCCTTCGGGGCTGCAAAATATTGATGTAGCATTTTAACCAACCTGAAAATTTATAATAAGTCAGCATAACTCAACACAAAAAAGTAGCAAATCAACCTGCTTCGCAGGGCGGAGCGATTTGCTACTTTTTCGCTTATGAGTGATACTTTGGTTATTATAAATTGTCATGGAGGTTAAAATGACAAAATTACATCAAGACTTTGCAGACAAAGTCGATTATGCTTCAGAGTCTGAAGCCGAGAAGCTAGAAAGGTACCTTAGTCAAGGTACAAATACAGGAAAAACTGCTTCGCAGTTTATCCAAGGATTGCTTCAAGAAGCAATGAATCCTCTTACAGAGGATCAAATATCTCTCATCGAAGAGATGAGAAGTCAAGTAAGAAATAACAATTGCAATTGTTATTTGCCAAAATTTATCTCCGATAAATTATGGTATTCCAAGCAACTTCAAGTTGCTAAAGAATCCAAAAACAAGTTTGTTTTTGAAAGCATATTTTCCAATCCTCTAGTTACTAGTAAATGGAAAATAAAAAGTTAAGCTAAAGCTTAACTCCTTTGAATGAGGGAGGGTGCTTCGCACCCTCCCTTTTATTTTTTTTGCAAAAAAAAATTGCTACAGCAAGTGGCTGTAGCATTGCAAATGCTCAGGCATTTGCATAAAAATTGCTCTAAAGGTATTATGGCACATATGGCACACATATAAAAAGAGCAATTTTTTGCATTGCCTGTGGCAATGAGCAAACGGAGTTTGCTACCCCTCGGAGGCAATGCTTCGCATTTGCAAGCTTCGCTTGCTACTCGCTGTCGCGAGTTGCCTCCTCCCCCCACCCTGCCACCCTTCCCTGCCAGCACCCCCTCCCCACCTGCCACCCCCATCCCCGAAGGTATCAAAAGTGGTCTGAGTTAAGAACTTAGCTACTGAGTATGGTGTTATCTGTTTGTCTTTGTATGTGCTAGGGGGTAGGGCTTAGAGTTTCGTTGGTTGGTTTATATATACCTATGACAAAATTTTTTTTGCAAAAAGTGATTGGGTGTAGCTATTATATGCTAAGTGGTATAGCAAATGTTCTCCCTTTTAATTAGGGAGAACAATGCTTTTTGGTAGATGTATTCCCTTCCCCTTTGCAAATTATACTGCAATAGCAAAAAAGTAGTCAAGCAAATAAAAAAGAAAAAAGAAAGTATATAAAGAAAAAAGAAAAATAAAGGGGAGGAAGGGAATTATAAAAATTTAGACCTCCCCTTTTTTCAAGGAGATAGTTGACTATAGAAGTCAACTTCAGTTATTATATTTTATATCGGAGAGCAGGTCAATGACAAAAAATAATAAAAAGAAAGAGAAATTTTTAGAGAAATTTAAAGAAATAAAGACTGTATATACTACTTGTCAAGTTGTCAATGTTCCAAGACGAACATTGTATAATTGGTTAAAAGAAGATCATGAATTTAAAGCTGACTTTGATGAAATTAGACTAGGTATTGGAGATGATTTAGAAAGTAAGGCATTTCAATTAATAGACAAGATGATGGAAAAGGGTGATTATGGTAGACCTGTTTTACTTATAACTATGTTAAATGCTAACAATAGTAAATACAAAACAGCAGATAATACTTCAGATGAATCTAGACAATTAATGGAAGATTTCAGAAAAATGGCTGCAGAAAATAAGAAGAAACCTACTAAATCTAAGGCAGTTAAGGAAGCAGAGGACATAATTAATGACTCAGAGTCAAAGTGAGCTAACAGATTTTCTTTATGAGAAGGTAGGGTTTGATCCTACTGATGAACAAAGAGTAATATTAGACTCAGATAAAAGATTTACACTTGTAGCAGGTGGAGAACAGGCAGGAAAAAGCATGATTGCTAGTAAATTCTTGTTAAAAAAGACATTTGAAACAGAAAATCCAGGATTATATTGGCTAGTTGCTGCAGATTACGGCAGAACTAGGGCAGAATTTGAATATTTAATAGAAGATTTTGGTAAACTAGGCTTATTAAAGAAGGCATCTAAGAGAGTAGATCCAGGTAGAATTGAATTAGCTGATGGTACAGTAATAGAAACCAAGTCAGCCAAAGATCCTAGAACTCTAGCTATGAGAGCACCCGATGGAATCATAGGATGTGAGGCTAGTCAGTTAGATTTAGAAAGTTATTACAGGATAAGAGGTAGATGTGCACCTAAAGCAGCATGGATGTTTCTAGCAGGAACATTTGAGGGTAGCCTTGGATGGTACCCTTCGTTGTTTCAGGCATGGAAGTACGGAGATAAAGACGAAAAATCTTTTTCTCTCCCTTCTTATACTAATAAACACTTATATCCAGGAGGTAAAAATGATCCAGAGATACAAAAACTCAAGAATGAGGCTAGTGATGATTTCTTTATGGAAAGGATTGAAGGTATTCCTTCTCCACCTACGGGAATCGTATTCCAAGAATTCAGAAGTGACAGACATATATCAGAAAAGGCTAGCTATGTACCAGGGGAACCAGTCCACTTGTGGATGGACCCAGGTTATGCAGGCGGCTATGCTATCGAAGCGATACAGATCAGCGATGATCAAGTTAGACTTATCGATGAAGTCTACGAAAAATCTTTAATTACTGAGGAAATGATTAACATTTGTCAGAATAGAGAGTGGTGGAGTGATGTGCAGTTTGGAGTAATTGATGTAGCAGGGTATCAGCATCAGGCTATGGCAGCTCCTGCTGAAGTTTGGTTAAATGAAACAGGATTATATTTAGATTCTCAGAAAGTAAAGATTAATGATGGTACAGAAAAATTAAAATCTATGTTAAAATTAGCTCCAAATGGTGAGCCAAGATTAATAATTAACCCTAAATGTAAAGGAATCTTGTCAGAGTTTGGTGCAGCTCCTAATCCATTTAATGGACAGACACTTGTTTACAAGTGGAAAACAGATAGAGATGGAAATATAGTTGGCAATCAGCCTGAAGATAAGTATAATCATGGTGTGAAAGCTGTAATATATGGCTTGATTAATCATTTTGGTTATGCACATATAGAAAATAGAAGCACAATTCGTGTAAAGAGGTGGTAATGGCACGGAAAAATTATAAGCCTGAAACAATTATAGATAAAGTAGAGAGTCATTATGATGCTACTGAACCATTAAGAAACAGAATGGACAAGGATTATTCTCTTTATAGATTAGATCCTTATGATGCAGGTGATGGATATCAATCATATACTTCAAATGAACCATCTACTTATGCAGACAAAATAATTTCTTTTGTCGTGCAAAGCGAAATGGTAGCAAGAATTCCTAATATATCTGAAAACGAAGAAGACAGAGATGCAAATAATATGAAAGAAAGATTCTTCCTTGGTGCATTAAGAAGTGCTGATGAAAGAATTAAAAAAGCATCTATGCCCTCAATTAAAAATCAACTAGGTTGGTATATATGTATGAGAGGGTGGTATGCAGGTAGAGCATTACTTGTAAAAGATAAAGAAGAAGAAACTTATGTAGATATTACACCTTGGGATCCAATGCATACTTATTGGTCTGCAGGAGCTAACGGACTAGAGTGGGCTTGTTATAAGATTAAAAAATCTAAAGAACTAGTAGAGGCACAATACAATATTAAGTTACCAAGAAACGAACAGTATGATGATGAGGATTGGGTAGATGTATATGATTACTACGATAAAGAAATGAATACAGTTGTTCTTTCTAACGGAAGAGTAGCTAAGAAACCTACACCACATGGTTCACCAAGGGTGCCTGTGTTTTTGGGGCCTGTAGGGTCAGCTCCTATGATACAGGCACTTAATGATATGACTCCTATTGATGACACGATTGCTGATTATGGAGAATCTGTTTTTAAACATAACAGAGAAAATTACGAAAAGAATAATCTTATGATGTCTATAATGTTAGAGCTTACAGCTAGAGCAAGACGGCAAGGATTAAAAATTACATCAAGAGATGGAATGAAAACACTTGACGAAGATCCTTATAAAGAAGGTACAGAAATATCCTTAGCACAAGGAGAAAATGTAGAGCCTTTAGGTTTAATGGAAGTAGCTAGAGAAACAGGTGCTTTTATGGGATTAGTGTCAGGAGAAACTCAAAGAGGATCTATACCACATACACTTTATGGAGATATTCAATTTCAATTGTCAGGATTTGCAATCAATACCCTTAGACAAGGTATTGATTCTGTAATCTCACCTAGAATAAAAGCTATGGAAGATGCTTATACAGATATGTGTATGTTAATTGTAGATCAATATTTAACAGAATCTTTTGATGCTATGGAATTATCTGGACAAGATATGAACAGACAATATTTTAAAGATGAAATATCTCCTGACTCAATTAAAAAGGCAGGAGATATAATCATATCATTTGTAGGTCAATTGCCTCAAGATGATATGTCTAAGATGAGCATGGCTCAGATAGCAAGAGAAGGCGAAAGTCCATTGCTACCTGATATATTTATTAGAGATAAGATACTTGGTTTACAAGATACAGATCAAATAGATGATGCAATTAGAGAACAACAAGCAGAAAAGGTTTTACCTGAAGCTGCACTTTGGACATTACTTAAAGCTGCAGAAGACAGAGGAAGATCTGATCTTGCACAATTTTATTATAGCGAACTACTTACCTTGATGACAGAAAAAGAATCAAGAAAGCTAGAATCGCAAATGGCTTTACAGCAACAATTAACAGGACAGCCCCCTATGGGAGGAGGCCCCACAGCAGATCCTAGAGTAGCACCAAATGCTATGATGGGAGTGCCGCCACCCACACCTACTCCACAAGCAGGAGCAGTAGTACCTCCAGGAACTCCTAGACCAGGAGCTCAAAGTGAGGAAGAAAGAATTAGAAGGGCAGGTCTTAACGGAATGAGAGGAGCATAATATGTCAGATTCAAATTATTATTACGGAGCAGTCGAATCAGATCTTAGCATTAATCCAACATCTGATTTTTTTGATCAACATGCAGAACAACTAAAAGGAAGATTTGGAATAGTTACTTCTGCATCAGATGTTTTGTATTTACCTACAGTTATAAAATTTCCTAAAGAATGGAATGATAGACGAAGAAGAGAATGGTATCAAACTGTTAATTGGAATAAAAATGCTACAAAAAAAGATGTTGAACAATTTTATTTTGACACTCAACAATGGGTAAAAAAATTTGGAGGATGGGAACCAAAAAATATTGATACATTAGATGTATTTGCAGTTCCTGTTATAGATGCTGAAGCATGGGAAAACGATGTAAAAGCATCAGAAACAGGTGATACAACTTTTAATAGTAAATATTTTACAGGAGAAAAACCTACTAAAATTTCAGTAGAAGCAAAACGAGATGATAAAGGGTTTATGCAAAAAGAAATAGGGGCTGATGATTTATTTACAAAAGGACAAACAAATTATTTTTCAACTTATAGGGATGCTGAAAAAGATAATGTACTTGGAAGATGGTCACAATTTGGTGCTATTTCTACTGCTTCACCACCTACTCCAGGAATTGGAGGAGGAGGAGGAGGCACAACTGTTGTTGAAGGAAGTCAATTTACTCCTAAATTTTCATATGCTAGTACTGATACTGACGACATTACTCAAAAATTAACAGGAGCTCCTAAAGATTTTAAAGAACCTAAAAATATTCAACAAGATAATCAACTAATAGCTCGATTAATAGATGAAGCTAAAGCACCTTTAACTGAATACATTTCACAAAAAAATAATATTCCTTTAAGTGAAATGAATCAACTTGAAATAGATTTTGACATGGATGTTGATGGGAATATTACAAATTTAGTAGTAAGAAAAGCAGGAGAAGTAACTCCTTTATATAATTATAGACAAGCAGGATACAATGACGAAGATGATCCAGGAACAAATACTGAAGCTTTAAATTCTTTCAATGGATCAGGAACAGATTCTTTTTCTGTTTTTAAAAGACAGAAACTTATTGATCCTAATTATGCATGGAAAAAATTAGGCTACAAAGTACAGACAGGTGGCGAGCAAGGAGAAGACTCTTGGATAACAGATAAAGATGGAAACAGAATAGAAGGAGCTATTGTAGATACTGATGGTAGATGGATAAATATGCCAGGAAGTACAGCAGCACCTAGTTATGGAGCAACTGTTACTAATGCAACAGCTACTGCTAATGCTGTTAAGTCAGCAGGGTTTGCATCTCCAGGAGGGCTTCCTCCAGGAGCAAGCAATATAGCAGGAGGTGGTGGAGGTAATTTAGACTTGCCATATGATTTTACTCCAATTAATCCTGCTCAAGCATTTGCAACTCAAACTCCTGCTATGGCAGCAGGTTTTGCTTTAGGAACAGGACAATTACCTGGATCTGCTAATCCTTATTTACAACAACCTTATCAAGATATATACGGAGGTTTAGCTAGTGCTTATAATTTGGCATTACAAACAGGAAGATTGCAAGCTCCAACAATAGGAGCTAATCTTGCAGGTACTCCAATACAGGCACCAGGATTAGGATTTTCTCAGTTTACTCAAACAGGAGCAAATATATTACAAGGATTACAATCTGACCTTGCTTCTATAGAAACTGTTAAACGAAAAGTTCAAGCAGGAGGAGGAGTAACTACAGGATTAAATGAAGCAGAACTAAGACTTTATAATCAATTATTAAAAGATCCTGCAACAGAATATAAATTAAGAAAAAATTTAATTGATATAACATCTCCAAACCAAGCTACTGCTGATGCTCGAGCAGAGTTGTTAGCACGGCAATATAGTTTAGGAGAATTAACTATGCCAGGTCAAACAGGTATGACTCCAGGATTTTACGGAGGATTAGGAGGAACTATGGGACAAACTGCAGTAACTCCTTTACCTAGTATGATGACTGCTTCGCCAAGTAATATGGCAGGAACAGGTTCTGTACCAAGTGCAATGCCTGCCCCTGCACCTACATCAAGTGTTACACCAACACCTGCACCAACACCTGCATCTTCGCCTTCAATATCTGCAACAGCAAATAGTGTTAATAATCAACAAACTACTGTTACTGATTTAGCAGAATTAAATCAAAAAATAGATGATGCTAATACTGCTATTAATATGGCTACAGGAACTAATAATTCAGGAATAAACATTCCTGATTATCAAACTGCAGCAATGATGGAAGGTATGAATAAACCAACTCTTGAAGAATACAATAGATCTCCTGGATTATATCCAGGATGGACTTTAAGTAATATGAATACAGTTGTTGCTAGTCAAAGTGCAGATGTACCTACACCTAATCCTTATACACCTGCAATGCAAAGTCCTACTGACACAGATCCTTATAAAGTTTTTAATGTTGATAATGCAATAGCTAGAGGAGCAAGTGGTACATTAATAGATGACAGAACAGGATCTGCAACAGAAGGAAAAATGTTAACAATAAATAACGGAGTTATAACAGAAGCTTATCAAATAGATATGAATTCAGGGCAAAAAGTTAATCTTGATCTTGTTACAGGATTAATATCAGGACAACAATTTGCACAAACAAATCCAAATACAGGAGAACAACAATTTGCAAGTAATATTGTTCCTACAGCAGGAACTGCATTAGGATCAGGCTTTGGAGTTCCTGATGGGTTTGGTGTAGGAACTTATGATCCTAATACTTTTTCAACAAGCAATCCTATTATGGCTAATGTTCCTGCAAATGTTACTCAAGGTTTAGGACTAGGAGCAAACAATAATGCTTTAGCTACACCTGCTCCTTCAATACAATATCCTTTAGGCCCGCCTATGTCAGCAGAAAGTATAAATGAATTTTTAAGTATGCCAGGAAACAAACCACCTATGGGAGGGTTGCCTCAAATAAATACTCCTCAAGCTATTTTAATGCAACAAGGATTAAAACAAATAGCAAATCCTGTTATTCCTATAGTTGATAACCCTTGGCTTAATATGGGAGGAGTAATGTAATGGCAAATCCGTTTCAAACTTTTACTGATTTTTCTTATAGTCCTGAAATAGGATCTATGTTATCTAGTAATTTTTTAGAAAGAACTCCTACAGCAGCTTATTATAGCTCTCCTACAGGAATGGCTTTTTCAACAGCTTCTCCTAATAGAAGAAGATTTTTTCAAGATAGTTTCCAAGATATTTACAATCAATATCTTGGAGAGCTTGGATCAAGAGCTAGACAAGGAGAAATTTCTCCATTAAAATTTGCTGACTATTTAGAAAGAGATCCTTTTACTGAAAGATATTCAAGGTTAAATCCAACACAAAGAGGTATTTACAGCCAAGACTATTCACCATCAACTAGATTTATATATTATTAATGCCACACATACCAGGACATAATCCTTATTCAGGCTTTGTATCACAAGGAGGATTTGCAAGTCCTTACGGGATACCTGCCACAAGTAAATTATTAACTCCTCCGCAACCAACTACGGCTGTTACTCAAATTCCTAAAACAGAACAACCAACTCTTACTCAAGCACCTCCTACTAGAATGCCTGAACCAAAAGAAAGAGGAGGATTCTTTGATCCTTTGATTAGTAAAGAAGCTGTTCAAAGAAGATTGCCAGGAGTTAAGGGAACTGTATTAGGAACTATAGCAGAATATACTACTAGTCCTTTTGATATAGCTGTACTGCCAACATGGGCTATTGGAGGCCCTGTTATATCAGGTGCCTTAAAAGGAGCCAAAGCATTATCATTTTTTCCTAAAGGATTAAAATGGTTTCCTAAAGTATTAGGATCAATCTTTGAACCATTTCCAGGAACTAGAGGATCTTTACCTGCTAGATTATTAGCAGAAACAGGGGCTGCAACAGGTGGTGGTTATTTAGGAACTGAAGCTGCAGATGCAGGAGCTGAGATTGGAGGAACTCCAGGAGCTATATTAGGAGCTATTGGCGGTGGCCTTCTTGGAGGAACAGCAGGTGGTTTATTATCAGTAGGAGGAATGAAAGGAATAGGCAAAGCTATTTCAAAAGCTAGAGGAACAAGTGAAGTTCCAGGTAATGGTAAATTTAAAGGAATGGATCCTTTATATCAAGCAAATCAATACTTCCCTCCTAAATCACAAATGGAATTAGAAATGGAACAAATAGAAGTATTGGCTGCAGGAAGACCTTATACTCCTATTAACGATATAAGAGATCGTGCTTTAAGACAAATACAAGTAGGACAAAGTTATTTTAGAATGCCTGTATGGTTACAAGGAACAGGATATTATCCTGATAGAGAACAAGCAATGTCAGACTTTTTAAAATTAATGTTACAAAGTCCTGAAACATTAGATGCATCAAGTATAGAAGATGTAGGAAGAATAAATGGATTTGAAGAAGGAGGAGGATGGGATAGTAATCCTTATTCTATTGTAGAAGATGTAAGAGCAAGTACAAGAAGTATGAGTCAAAGTTGGATAGGAAAAAGAATAGAACAACTTCCTGATGCTGTTAAAAATGTTATACATAGAATACATAGAACAGGAAATCCTATGTCTGCAGCTAAATTTGGAGTAGAAGTTTTTGAAGTAACCAAAAACAGAATGGAAAAAATAGTAAAAAGTAAAGCAGAAAGATTATATGATTGGGCAGGATTACCTAGAGCTCAAGAACTTTTTGGAGAGTTTGATATTAATGCAACTAAAATTGATGAAGCAACAGGGCAAAGAGTACCTAATATAGATTCAGGAAGAATTAAAGAAGGGTTTTGGAATAATGAAGAAACTAGAAATAAAATAAAACAAGCATGGATAAAACTAGAACCTGAAAAAGATATAAGAGAAATAGATGCAGTATTAAATAATTTAAGTTTACTTAAAATAATTGAAAACACATTGCCATTAGAAAATGATTGGAGAGCTTTTGCTGATGTTTTAACTGAAGAACAAAAAAGATTAATAAAAAGATATTCTCAAGCAAATGAATGGGTGAGAAGATACGGAATGGAAGAAGGTCTTCATTTTGGAGATGTTAATTGGCATCTTCAAAGTTCAGTAGAAGATGGTGAGTTTATGGATGTTTTAGGGTTTACAGATGAAATGTTAGAAAGAATGAATGAAAACATAACAGATGTCGAAGATCCAACAGGGGCTTTAAGAAATGAATTTAAAAATAATGTAATTAACTATGCAAACAGAATTCCTATAATGAAGTTTGATCCTAAAACAAGAGAAATAGGGGACATTGCAGTAATAGCAAGAGATGGAAGTATTTGGAGATTAGGTAAAAGAACAGGATCCGAATACTCTAGAAGATTTTCTAAAATAGAAGTCGGAGAAGCTGAAGGATATGTTTATATGTCTGCTGATACTGCTTTTCTTATTAGTAATCAAGCTAGATTAAAACGAATAGAATATAAAAAACTAGGAAAACTTTTAGCAGAAATGGTAAATAGTGGAGATTATGTAGATTTCAGAGAACTTGAAGCTGTAGAAATAAAACAAGGAACTTATGAATATTTATTTAAACAATGGAGAGATCGATTTCCTGAATATACAGATGAAGAAATTACTAGAAGACTTAAGGCAATTAAAGACGGAGATCTTACTCAGTTACCTGAACAAGCTTTGTTAAAGGAAGCACATGAAAGAAATAAAATTGTTATTAATAAAATAATAGATAAATTAAATAAACCTGGATTTAAATGGTCAAACTTAACCCCATTAGAAGTAGAAAAAATGAAAGCTATGTGGCAAGAATTTCCTCATTTGTTAAATGATAACAATTCAGGAAATGCTATTTCAGATATATTTTCAGATCCTGTAGGAAATAAATTTATTAAAAATTTAAACAATTTAGAGCAAGAAGGTTTTACATCTCAACACCTTAAAGAAAAATTGTATAATCTTTTAAATATAGATAATGATGAAGAAGCAAGATTTTTAGTTACATTTGCTTGGGCAAGAAGAATAATGGGAGATGATATTTTATTTTCAGGAAGAGATATTAATGGAATAGAAGTAAGTAAGTTAAAAGAAGTTATAGATGGAACTAGAATTGGAACCTTAGAAGATACAGAAATTATTAGAAGACTTATAAACAGATACAAAGATACAACTTCTGAACAAGGCAGATTAAGAACAAAAGAATTAGAACTTGAATTAAAAGGATTATTAGACGAAGCTCAAAGAAATAAAAATAAATATTTTCCCTCACAAGTTAAAGCAACTCCTGAAATAGATCCTTTGTATAGAGCTGATACTTATTTCCCTACTAGAGAATGGTTTGATGATGGACTTAATAATATTGTTGCTCCTCGTATAAACGAAATACAAGCAAAGTTAACAACTATCAGAACTTTTGAACATTCTTACAAACAATATGGAAACAAAAAATCATTAGACTTTTTAGGTGAAGATTGGATTCAAGGACTTAGATATAAAAAAGAAAATACATGGATATTAGATAAAGCAGATTCTGTATTTGCTGACGATATTGCAAGACTTATTGATGATACAGAATTAGACGATGCAGCAAAAGTTTTAGAAGAAGATAAATTTAATTTATGGAACGAAACTTTAGATCAAGCTGATGTATTAAAAACTAAAAAACTAAGGAACATGGATCTTAATACAGAAGCTGATATAGAAAAATTTAAATCAGCTTTATTACAAATGTTTAGAACAAGCACAAGAGCTTTAGACGGAAGTGAAACTCAACCAGGATTAAATGATATTATCTTAGAAGCTGAAAATATAATGAAGTTTACAGGAGCAGGACTTGACGATATAGTATTTTTAGATCAACCAATGTTGGAAGATTATATTTTTAGAAGAGTTCAAGATGCTTCTCCTACTACTTATGATAATTTAATAGAATTTAGAGTTGGAATAAATAATGCATTAAAAATATTTGAACCTACTACATGGCAAAAATGGTGGGTAGGTGTGAATACTGTTCAAAGAATGGTAGCTTTAGGCTTTGATGCTTCTATATTTATGATTCAATTATTACCTGCTTGGTTTAATCATCCAGAGATTGGCCCCAAAGTATTTAAAGCATATTGGAGAGCATTAATAACAACCTTTAAAGATCCCGAAGGAGGTAAGTTATTACTTTACAATTACAGAATGCAACCTGAGAACCAAACAATAATAGCAAAATATGGAGCAGATTTATTGTTATCAGAAGATAACGAAATATTTGAAGCATTAACTGCAGGTGGCTTTGGTGAAATGATAACTAAAACTGCAGGATTAGGAAGAGTAACTATTGGATTTAAAAATGCTTTTGATCATGTTTTAGATGTAGCAGGACTTGAACTTGTAAAAGGATTAGATACTATGGTAGATCCTACTAATCCTGAATTAGCTAAAAGACAAATGAAAGCTATATCTGATTATGTAAACTCAATGAGAGGATTATTTAGTTCTCAAATGGCAGGTGTTCCTGCATCACAAAGATACTACGAATCTATGTGGTTATTAGCTGCTAGATACAGAAGAGCAGTAGCAGCTTTATATGGAATGGCTTTATCAAGAGATCCTGAAAGAAGTTATTTAGCACATAAAGCTTTAATTAATGTTACAACAGGAACAGCTTTTGCAGCAGTAGGATTACAAATGATGCAATCATGGGCAGCAGGAGATACTGAAGAAGAAATTTTAGATAAAGTAGAACAATTAATAACTCCTACTAAACCAGGATTTTTAATGTTTAATGTTAATGGACAATCTGTTGGGCCAGGGTCTAAGTTTGTTTCAGATTCTAGAACAATAGGAAGAGCTTTTACTTTTATGTTTAAAAAAGGAACAGGGCAAGATGTAGAAGATTGGCAAAACTTTATGTCATTAAGTGACGACAATCCAGGATTGCTATGGGTACGAAGTCAATTAGCTTTAGCCCCTACTTCAGCATGGAGTATATTTACAGGATCAGATTTTACGGGAGAACCTGTATTTAGAAAAGGAGAAAGTGACTTTGAAACATTAAAAAATTTCTTAGGGCCAGCACAAGATGCAGCAGTTCCAATATGGTTATCAAGTATGTTATTTGAAAACGGAAGTAAAGATGGTGATTGGGGATCATCAGGATTACGAGGAGCAAGTGAACTTGTTGGATTAAGAACACATCCACAAAGTGCAGGAACTATATTAAGAATAGCATCTTATGACAAAATGTCTAAACCTTATAGTGCATTAGAACCTTTTGAAAAAGATTTATTAAGACATTCTTTGGTAAAGGAATTAACTCCTTTACAAGAAGAACAAGTTAGAAAAAGTAAAAGTGATTATGCTATTTATTTTAATAATATAGAAAGAATTAATGAAGAGTTCCAAGAAGGATTAAGAGCTTTAGTATTACAACACCCTGATACTCCTGAAGGTAATAGAGATCTTTACACAACTTACAGAGGAATGAAAAGTCATAGAAGAGGACAGTTAAAAGAAAGAGGGTATGATGTAGAATTTAGAGAAACAAATCTTGAAGAAGAGTCAAATCCTATTAAAATTGCTTTAGCTAAGTATCATCAAATTTATGATAAAGCTATTATTCCAGGTACTTTTGTAATTAATTGGGATAGATGGGATGAAGAGTACGACAAGCTTATGAGTTCTTTAACATTAGAACAACAAGTAGCTATTACTAGAAATAATGATGACTTGCCAATGCCTGTAGAATTTTTAGAAAGATTGAAAAAGATAGGTAAAAAAGAATATGCAAGGTTAGTTCAAGCACAAAAACTAAGAGAAGAATTTTTTATTGCAGCAGATAGACCTGATTTAGCAGAAGAAATTCATAATTGGTATTTTATGTTAGAGGATTGACGAATATAATTTATTTTGGTATTTTTATATAAGGAGGACAAATGGTAAACGAAAATGAAAATACACAACCAGAATTAAACATGGTAACTGAAGAGAGCACAGCTCCTGTAGCTGAACCTCAAGCAGAACCTATAGCTGAACCTGTAGCAGAACCTGCTGTAGAATCTGAAACAACAACTACAGAATCTACTGAAGTTATACCTGCTGCAGAATCTTTGCCACCTAAAGTTGAAGAACCTGTTGGAACTTATCCTACGGGAACTGATTTTAGTGATGGTGATGAGATGCAAAAACAACTAAATGCATCACAAGAAAGGATAGCTGAATTAGAACAACACAGAGCTTATAGTGAAGTACAACAACAAGCTATGCAATATCAGCAACAATTAATTCAACAAGGTTATACTGTAGAGCAAGCAAATACAACAGCACAACAATGGCTTGGAACAAGACAGCAACAAATTCAATCAGAACAAAATTATAAACAAAAAATAGAATTCCAAGAAGGGCAATATAAAGCATCTTTACATTATGGGAAAAAATTTAATGTAGATCCTGAAGTACTATTAAAGTACCAAACCCCTCAAGAAATGGAAGTAGCAGCAAAGCATATGTCTGAAGTTAGGGCATTAAAAGAAGAAAATGCTAAGTTAAAGCAAGGCAAAGTTCCTACACAGAACTTTGACACTAATACTGCACCTGCAGATGCTAGTTCTAGTGAGGAAAGATTATTGGATCTTTACAATTCAGGAGTTCGTAATCCTGAAACCGAGGCAGCAGCTCGAAGAGCAGCAGGCATCGGATAAATTTATAAACCCTTAACAAATAAGGAGTAGTCGTAATGGCACAAACAGCGACAACAGGTAATTTAGAGAATGCGAGTAAGATAATTATCGCAGCAGCTAGATATACCGAGGAGCATAATGCTCCTGCTATGGCTCTAATAGAGAGCTTCAGCCTTCCTAAAGGAGCTAAACAAGTAACAGTTCCTAAAGTAGGGCAAATGACCGTATCTGATTTAACAGATGGTCAAGACATTGTTGACGAAGAAGAAATTGGAATGACAACTGTTGACTTAACAGCAGCAGAAGTTGGAGCCAAAGTTATCTTAACTGATAAACTTGTTCGTGAACAACAAAATAATGTATTCACAATAATTGGTAAACAATTAGGTGATGCAATGGCAAGAAAGAAAGATACAGATGTACATGCATTGTATGGATCTTTAAATGGTGGTACCACTCTTGGTGGATCAGCAGCAATGTCATTAGCTAATGTTGCAGGTGCAATAGCATTTGCAAAAGCAAACAAATTTGGAAGTCAGATTTATATACTTCAACATCCAAATGCTGTTTTTGATATAGCTAATGCAGCAGTAACTTCGTCACAATATGCAATTCCACATGGTTGGTCTGAAGACTTACTAGGAAACTTTTGGAGTGGTATAAGACCTTTAAATGGAGTTCCAATTTTTGAAGATGGTAACTTAGCAGTATCAAGTAATAATGCAGTTGGTGTTATTGCAGCAAAAGATGCTTTAGCAGTTCTTAAGTCTGTAGACACCAGAACAGAGAGGCAGAGAGATGCTTCACTTAGAGCAACAGAGGTAGTTATTACTTCTGATTATGGAGTTTTTGAATTAGACGATGCAAAAGGTGCTCCATTAACTTTTGATGCACAAGCTCCTGCAACTTCTTAATAATTAAAAATGGAGGTATTAATTGGTTAATCATAATTACGGATTAAAAGGTAAGAATAATAGAGATGAAATTAATAAACAAAGGAAAGATATGGGTGTAGATAAATTTGAAGGATTACTGCCTGAATGGCAACCTAAGACTTCGTACTATAATCATATTCCTAAGTTTAATACTGAAGGTAAATTGTTTAAACCTTGTGGTTCTGAATACCCGAAACAACCAAGTGATGCCGACACACAAAAAAGAAGAGGAAAAATTGGTTTGTTTCCTATAGAATGGGATGGTAAATGCAGACTTGAAGCCAAAGGTGACAAGTGTGTATGCAAACCTAAACAAGAAAAAGTAAAGGAAGAGGTCAAGGTAGAGAAGAAATCCTCTATCTAACCTCTCCTTCTTTAGTATGAGTGTAATCTTTGACCGAGCTTATACGACTTTTTAACAATCGGTTGAAGGCGGGGTGTATAAGATACCCGAATTAAATAAAGGAAGGAAGTGTAATGGCTTTTTCAAACATAATAAACGGAACATATGGTCAGGAGAAAGAAGAGACTTCAAGTCAAAAACTTGAACTTGGAACTCGAATGGTATTCCGTGACGGAAGAGAATTTAGATATGCCCATAATGGTGGGACAGCAGTCGGTGAAGGATTAGTTGTAGCAGCAGAAGCTTTAGTTACACATCATGGTTCAGACGGGGATCTAGCAGTTGCAACAACTGCAGCAGGTTCAAGAACTATTGATGTAACAGTTGAAGGTACAGCAGCAGCAAAAGATCTTTACAAAGAAGGTTATCTGTGGTTTAACCAAGCAGCTACATCAGTACATGAATTTTATAAAATTAAAGAACATGATGCTTTTGGAAGTGGTGGTGCAGCTACAGTAACAATAGAGGATGAAGCAGGACTACATCAAGCAGTTACTAACGGAACTGATACAGTAGGAATGATGAAAAATCCCTATGACAATATAATTGTGGCTACAGCAGCAGTTGCTGAAAGACCTGTTGGTGTAACAGTAAATAACTTTACTGCTGATTACTATGGTTGGGTTCAGACTAGAGGAATTTCTGTTTTAAAAATCGATGCAGCAGCAACTTGTGCATTAGGAACTCCTCTTGGAACAAGTGCGGCTCATGCAGGACAAGTATCAGCAGTTGGAGCAGATACTACAGGCGGTATTGCTAGAATACACAGCTTGGCAGGTGTTGATAACGAGTATGCAGTAGTTGTTCTTTATAACTTAGACTAACTATGCAGATCGTAGGTTCAGAAACTTATGATAGAAGATTAATACTACCTGCGGGTGTTACCCTTATAGGGGAATACGGAACAGGTAGTATTAAATCCTTATCATTTAGTTTCTATGACACAGTTACAGAAAGAAGATCGGTACTTCACAATGTGCCTTATACTCCGCATGATCCTTACTCACACAATGCTATTGAAACAATGATAGGTGAGGCTCATGAAACATGGTTAACACAAGTAAGAGCACAAGGTAAAAAGAAACCTAAGATGACAGTACAAGAAAGACAGGAAGCAGGGAAAGTATTAAATGAAATACGAATAAACAAAGAAAAAAGAAATGAAAGTACTACAGGAAAAATATATTTTGGAGGAACAAAAATTGACAGAAAAAAACTTAACAGAAAATTCAAACGGAAAGCAAGAGCAAATCGACGATAATGTAGTTGTACTACAAAGTGACATAGCAGAAGCTATGAACGAAGATCCTTTGTTAAAACTTAAAGTTTTAAACAAAGCTCTAGTTCGTGAGAATAAAAATTTAAAAGAACAAATTAAAATAATGGGCGAAGCTCAAGTTAACAAAGCAAAGAAGGAGGAAAAAAATGCCACCAATGGGTAAAGGTACATACGGAAGTAAAAGAGGAAGACCACCTAAAAAGAAAAAAGCTATGAAAAGAAAGAAGAAATAAATTATGGCTGCTGATCCAAGGTTAAAAAGGGCAGGAGTATCAGGGTTTAACAAACCTAAACGAACTCCTAATCATAAAACTAAATCTCATGTAGTTGTAGCTAAGTCAGGTGACCAGGTAAAGACTATTAGATTTGGGCAACAAGGTGTTAGTGGGGCAGGTAAAAGTCCTAAGACAGCTAAAGGAAAAGCTAGAAGAAAATCATTCAAAGCTCGTCATGCAAGTAATATAGCACGAGGTAAAATGAGTGCAGCATATTGGGCAAATAAAGTAAAGTGGTAATAATATGGCAATAACACAAGGTAAAACATTAGAAGATTTAAGAAAGGCTATAGGCAGAAACCTAGGCAAAATGGTAACAGGTACTACATCAGGTAGTGGCTCTACTACTACTGCTGTAGATGCTACATTATTTGGAGGAGATGACGAATATAACGGATATTATATTCGTATTACTTCAGGTACTTATGATGGTACTACTAGAAGAATAACAGATTATACTTCTTCTACAGGTACTATGACATTTGCTGCAGTAGCAGGTACTATTGCAGGTAGTGTGACTTATGAGTTATGGGAAAATGGATTTGATCCTGATGTTATAGATGAATATATTAATCAATCTATGTGGGAAATAACAGGAAGAGTTTATGATCCCGTAGAAAATCTAGATGTACATACAGATAGAATTAATGCCAGGTGGGAAATTCCTAGCGGAATAGAGATGATACAGGATGTTTATTATAGAGATAAATTTACTGTAAAAGAATTACTTAGTTGTGATTCAGTATTTGACGAAACAGTTGATAGTGACTTTACTGTTAGTGTAGACACAGAAGATTACAAGAGAGGTTCTGCTTCTAACAAGTTTGTTATAGCAGCAGGAGCTTCGGCAGGAGATATAGCTACAGATTCTATAACCTCTGTTAACCTAGCTAAATATGATTACATAGAATTTTGGATTAAGTCTACAGCAGCTACATCATCAGGTAATTTAAAAATATTATTAGATGATTCTGCTAGTTGTGCAAGTCCTATAGAAACTTTACTTGTTCCTGCATTAACTGCTGATACATGGAAGTATTGTAGGGTAGCATTAAGCAACTCACACAAAGACACAGCAATTATATCTGTAGGATTAGAGTATGACTCTGACTTAGGAGATTGTACTATATGGCTTGATGACATCAAAGCAGTAAAAAATGATACTGCAGTATGGGAAAAACTGCCAAGAGATACTTGGAGAATAGATAAAGAAGGTACAACACAGGGAGCTAGTACTGCTGATTTAGTATTGTCAGATAGAGGTAGGGCATTGGCTTCTTATAGATTAATTAAATTAGTGGGTGGAGATAAACCTGCAGAATTAAGTGCAGACTCTGATACAACTGAAGTTCCTGAAAGATTTATAACAGCTTATGCTACAGCTTTAGCAGCACAAGCAGGATCTGTAAGACAAGAATTAGATACTGATGGTATGAGAACTCTTTCAGGATTTTGGCACAATAAAGCAGCAGAAGCTAGAAATGCTATGCCATTCTTAACTAATGTAAGAACGGTGAGATAATGGCCAATAAGGTTATTAAAAAAAATGAAGTGTTTCTTAATGGAAATTATTATCCAATAACTAGACCTGTGCAACAGGTACTTGCCTCCATTTACCCTGCTAAGGTTGTTATTGGCGATACCACTCGTGATTCGCAAGCTAGAGCAAGTGTAATATCTTGGTCTGACTTCAGGGGTGGTATAGGTGTAGAGAGAATGGAAGGAGCTACAGATGTAGATCGTTCTTGGTTCAGTACATGTAGCCTTCGCTACAAAAGACACCTGGTATTACCTGCAAAAACTACTTCTGTAAGTAACTCAGATGCTACAGGAGAAACTTTAGATATCTTACAAGAGTTTAATGGAAACTTATACGGGATATGGTCTAATAAAAAAATTTATCAATATAATTCAGGATCAGATAGTTTTGGTTCTGCATTAGATACATTGCCTGATGTGGCTACAGATGCATTAGAAGTAAGAATGGGAGGTACATTATACTTAGTTATAGCTCATACAGGAGGATATACTTATACTTCTGATGCTAGTAGTTTTACTGATGACACTAAAGATACAAAGTTTCTTGCATTTTGGAATGATAAATTATACGGGATAGATAATGCAGGACAATTATGGTATGCCTCATCATTAGGTTCTGAAACAAATGATGCTAAATTACCATTACCTGACGGACATGTGACTGATTTATTTGTAGCTAGAAATGCTAGTGGTAATCCTATTTTATATGCTATGACTAAAGAAGGATTATATGCTCATGATTCAGCTAATACTTTATGGGTTGAAACACAATTAGCTTTACCATTTCATAATGAAAATGGTAAAGGCTCTACTAGATGGAGAGATTCAGTTTATATACCTGCAGGATTAGGTATATATAAATATATTAACGGAAGTAATTCTGCTGTTGTTTCTATAGTTGGGCCTGACAGAGATCATGGATTGCCTTCTGATTATAGAGGTACTATAACAAAATTAATGGGAACACATAATGATTTAATTGCAATGGTAGATGGAACATTAGCTCCTACTTCAGTAGATTTATTTGCTACAGGAGAAACTCCTGTAATAGATAATAGTACAGGATATAGTAGTGTATTAGGATATAACGAATCAGGATGGGAAGTTAAATGGGCAGCATCGGGAACTGATCAAGGTAAAAAAATTACATCAGGTTTTGTATCAGATGTAGGAGGAACATTAACTTCTACTAATCCTTATAGAATGTATTGGGGATTTGACGGAAATTTATATTATCAACAATTGCAATCAGATGTTATAAATCCTACACAAGTAGTTAATTATAATTACGAAGATAGTGTAGATGGAATACATTACACCCCTTGGTTTAGTGCAGATCAAGTAGAAGTAGACAAACTAGCATTAAAACTTAAAGCAGAAACAGCTACTTGTAATTCAAATCAAACTATTAAAATTGAATATGCTTTAGATTATGACGAAACTTATACTACTATGGGAACTATTACTAGTAATGGAATAACAACATATACTTTTGGCAATAATGTAGGGACTGCATTTAGATCAATACAATTTAAAATAACCCTTGCTACTAATACTATAACAGCATCTCCTGATTTAATAAGTTTAACTTTAGAATATAGAAAAAAATTAGATACAAAATTTGGTTGGGCTGTTAATGTAGATATAAATAAAGGATACAAAGGGAAAACTCCTAAAGATATGAGAGCAAATATATTGTCTGATATACAAAGTAATACCTTATTAGAGTTTACTTATAGAGATGATTCTTCTACTAATAGAAATTATTATGTTGATATAACCTCGGCACAGGGATTGGAAAGCACAGCTTTTGATGAACGAGGCACAACACAATTATTATTAACCGAGCCGTGATATGACTACACAAAACTTACGAGAACAAGTACCCGAAGGGTGGCCAGGAAGTTTGCCAGAGTATTTAGTTTACAGATCGTTAACTGAAGAATTCAATAAAACAGAAGGCTCTGACTTTACTTATCAATCTTCTTTATTAGGAGGAAGGTTGTTTAAAGGAGGAGTAGTATTAGATTTTTACTTTTACAATCCTCCAGACCTTGCAATAAATGTGCAAGGTGAGTATTATCACTATGGAATGGGTTTAACTCCAATGCAAAATGACAGGTTTGTTAGAGCTCAGATGGCAGGAGAAGGAATCACATTGATTTTTATCGATGAAAATGATATTTTAAATAATGTAGATCATTTTGTAGAGGAGGCACTAAACTACAAAGATCACTCTAGACTAGGATCAGGAGGAAGATAAATGGCAACAATACAATATTCAGGTTGGTTGTTTAAAGATGACGGAACTGCTGTAGATGGAGCAACAGTTCAGTTATACGAACAAGGATCAACAAGTTCTACAGTAGGTAGTTCAGTTACTACAGGGGATAGCTCTTGGGCTGACGGCTATTGGGAAATAACAACAACACAAGAACCTGATTCTACAGGTGCTTATTATGGTCATGATGTAAAAATTACATCAGGATCATCAGTAAGATGGTTAAGAGGTAAAACAAGACAAAGTTTTGCAGAAGTAGATATAAGAAATGCAACAGGAGCTACACAAGGTGGATTACTTGTTGCTAATAATGCTAATACTGCTAGTAATAAAGTGGCAACATTTGCTAACAGAATGAGAACAGGTCAAGCTAATGATGAAATATATTTATCATTTGAAATGATGAATGATGCAGATGTAATACATGAATTTGCCCGTATGACAGTAGTCGCTAAAGATGTAACTAGTAGTGGGAATACTGAAGACGGAGAAATACAATTTGATGTAATGAAATCAGGTAACTTAACTAAGGTATGGACTATAAGTTCTTCAACCTCAGGAGCTACTTCTATGGATATGGATATAGATAGCTTTACTATAGGAACAGGAGCAGACACAGATATTACTTTAACCTTTGATGCTAATACAGCAGACGGAGTTATTACCTGGATGGAAGACGAAGACTACTTCCAATTCTCAGATGATATCTTAATGAACAGTACCGAAAAAATAAACTTCGGAGATACTGCAACTTTCATACATCAGTCTTCTGACGGAGTAATGACTATTGATGGAGAAGCAACGATAGACCTTAATGCCTCTACAGCAGTTTTAGTTAGCAATGATTTGAAATTAAATAGTGACTCTGCTGTTTTAGGATTCGGGGCAGATAACGACACAACCCTAACCCATACAGACGGAACAGGGTTGACATTAAACTCAACAAACAAATTGACTTTTGGAGATACAGGTACATTTATACATCAATCTTCTGACGGTGTTTTAACTATAACTTCAGATACCACAGTAGATATTAATGGAGCTGTTGCCTTTGACGGAGCAATCACAGGAGCAACTAACATCACCTTATCAGGTGAGTTAGATGCAGCAACTTTAGATATATCAGGCAATGCTGATATAGACGGAACATTGGAAGCTGATGCTATCACAATAGGTGGTACAGCAATAGGCTCAATATATGGGGTAGTTGCAGGAAGTTCTAGCATTGTAACAACAGGAGCTTTAGATAGTGGTTCTATTACCTCAGGTTTTGGAAACATTAATACAGGCTCATCTACTATTACCACTACAGGAGCTGCTGATTTAGGAGCTACAACTGTAGATAGTTTAACTTCTACAGGAACAATAACAGGTGGAAGTGATGGGTCAGGAGTAGATGTTGTATTTTACTCAGCAACAAGTGGAGATAATTTAACATGGGATGCCTCAGAAGAAAAGCTAGTTATAACAGGAACTGATGGAGCTAATGCTCTTGAGGTTGCTGATGGTAATGTAAGTATTACTGACAACTTAACTGTTAGTGGAAATTTAACTGTTAGTGGATCAACAACAACTGTTTCTACAACTAACTTAACTGTTACTGATCCTTTGATTAAATTAAATCAAGGGCAAACAGCTTCTCCTGCTAATGACTTAGGACTTATATTTACTAGAGGTGATGGTTCTTCTACTAATACAGCAAACAGAGCTATCTTATGGGATGAATCAGCAGACGAATTTGTATTTGCAAATACAAATGATGAAGCAGGAACAACTGTAGGTAATGTAGATATAGATGATTATGCAAATGTTAGATTAGGAGGGTTAACAGCAGATGATGCTGTGACCTTATCTACTATAGCAGAAGTAGGAAGTGATACTGACAAGTTTTTAATGTCAGATAGTGGAGTTGTTAAATATGTAACAGGAGCTAACCTACTAAGCTATATCGGAGCAGGCACAGGAAGTGGAGATATCACAGGAGTTACTATAACTGCTGACGATACTAATACAGCTTCTGATACAGCAGGTAGTGCAGACTTTACTGTAGCAGGTGGTACAGGATTAACATCATCTGTGTCAGGAACTACAATAACTATAGCAGCAGATGCTGCACAAACAGGAATTAACTCTTTACTTGCTACAGATATAGTAATAGGTGAAGATGCACAAACTAAAATAGATTTTGAAACAGCTAATGAAATTCACTTTGATGCTGATAATGCAGAACGAGTTAAGATAGATTCTACAGGATTAAATATAGTAAGTGGTAGTTTAGAAACAGCTACCATTGATTACACAGATGGCGATTTAGCCATAACAATTGCAGATGGTGGTGGGATAACTGCTGCAGCAGGTATTACATCTACAGCAGCAGCTAATAGTTTTGGAGCTTCATCCTTTAGTGGTGATATTACAATGGGAGATACAGGTCAAGTTATATTTAGTGACTTAGCTCCTGCTTCAGATCATACAGCTTCAGGTATAGTTATAACTACAAATTCAGGAGAATCTGTAGGAATTTTTGATGCAGTTTATATTAGAAGTGACGGAGAATTGGGGCCTGCTGATGCTGATGCAGCATCAACTATGCCTGCCATAGGAATAGCTTTAGAAGCTAAAGGAGATGGAGAGGCAACAAAAGTTTTAATTCAAGGAGTATTAAGAGATGATACTTATAACTTTACTCCTGGAGCAGATATATTTATAAGCACAACAGCAGGAGATATTACAGCAACAGCTCCTTCGGGTAGTGGAGATACAGTACAGAAGGTAGGAGTAGCTTTAACTGCTGATAGTGTATATTTTAATTTTAATACTACTGAAATATTGTTAGCATAATGCCTGATATAAGCAAAGTAAATAATGTTACAGGAGATACCTCTACTGTTTCTAAAATAAACGGAGTAGCTGTTGACGGATTTAGCACAGTTGACGGACAAACCTTTGTAACAAGTAGCATAGTTGCAGCAACAGGAGGTAATACTGTAGCAACTGACGGAGATTACAAAGTACACACATTCACTTCTAGTGGAACATTCTCTGTTTCTCAAGGAGGCTCTGTTTCTATTCTTGTTATTGCAGGAGGAGGGGGCGGAGGCTCAGGTGGTATAATTTCAGGTTCTAAATCAGGAGCAGGAGGAGGAGCAGGAGGTATGCTTATTAACACCGACTATACTGTTTCAGCAGAAGATATTACAGTTACTGTAGGAGCAGGAGGTGCAGGTGGTTCTGTGGTAAATGCTGACCCACCAAAAGGGTCTAGTGGTTCTAATAGTGTATTTGGCGACCAAACAGCCTATGGTGGTGGAGGCGGTGGAGGTAGCAGTAGTGGTAGTACCAACCAAGGGCTTAACGGAGGCTCAGGAGGAGGCTCAGGAGGAAATGAAGACGGAGGACTCGGAACTTCAGGACAAGGTAATAATGGTGGAAGAGGTAGATTTAGCGATCCAGGAGGAGGTGGTGGTGCAGGAGCAACAGGGACAACAGGGCAGACTACAGGAAATGGTGGAGCAGGATTGGCGAATAGTATAACAGGTTCATCAGTCACTTATGCAGGTGGCGGTGGAAGAGGTAGAATTAATGAAGACGGAACTGCTTTAGGAAGTGGAGGCTCAGGAGGAGGCGGAGATGGTGGAACATCAAATGCTTCTAGTGCTTCAGCAGGTACAGCAGGAACAGCCAATACAGGTGGCGGTGGTGGTGGCGGAGGTCAAGGAAACTCGAGTGGCAGCTATGCAGGTGGAGCAGGGGGAGCAGGTGGCTCAGGCATTGTAATAGTAAGGTATCAATACCAATAATATAAATGGGAGACTCCCATGAAACCAAAAAAAGAAATCACAGAGCAAGACTTAGAAAATTTAGAACGGCATATCAACACGACTAAACTCAGATTAATAGATATGCAAAATCAATTCAGTAAATCACTATTTAAAATTCGTGGTACAATAGTAATACTCACTATTGTACTTGCAATTATTTCAATAATAGGGTATATAATATGAACATGAAAATAAAATTTAAAAGACCTAGTATAAAAAAAATTTTAAAAGGTATTGGGAAATTTATCTTAAATACTTTTACAATGGTTACTATCATTGGTGGTGGTACATTAGCATTTGCTAGTTATATAAATCCAACCCCATACATAGCAGAGTATTATCCTCAGTTACAAGTAGGTTATTACACACTTGAATCTCTTTATACAGATGTTAAGTGGTGGCAAGACCAGGGCTACATTGCCTGGGCTATATCTGGAAGCATGATTGCTTTAGGTTTAGCTATACATATAAGAAGTATAGGCAAATTAATTCGTGCAATTAAAGCTAGTCCCAAAGCTATAATTAATTTTCCTGTAAAAACATACAGGAAAATAAGAGCAACAAGAGATTGGTTATTTGAAAAAATAGAATACCTTAATAGTGAAAGTAAGAAATGGCGAACAGCTTTTAACATAGCTAAATCACCTTACACATTACTTCGTGCTATGGGATTTAGTCCTCAAATGGCATTAGGTTTATTAACAGTAGGTGGTTCTGTCGGTGGTGGTGTAGTGGTAAACGAAACTATACTAGCAGAAAGAAACTTTACTAATGGAGATGCAGGAATATATGCAGCCCCTAATAATATACCTTCAGAAACTCTTGAATCAGCTATGATGTTTAGAAAAGAAAACAAACAAGACAATACTTTACGAATTGTTTTAGCAAGTACTCCTGTATCAGAGATAGGAATCTATGATGTGACAATAGGTACAGCATACACTTCATCAACTCTGCCATCAGGTAAAACTGAAGCAGTATTAGTAGAAGGAACAGATGTGTCAGGTGGTACGGCAACTCGATTACAAATTGGAGAACTTATTATAGAAAAATCTAGATGTAAGTCTATGGATTTTTCAGATATAAATGCACACACAATTAATATTATTGGCAATGCAAGTGACGGACAATCTATATCTCAAACAGCAGGAACAGCTAGGATGAGAGCAATAGGTGGAGGTCATCACCAAGCACAAGCTATGGTAACAACAGGTGGTACTTATGACAGGATATGGATTGATGCTCCTAATAGTGGAGTAAATGGAAAGGTAGATAAACTTATTCTATCTAATCTTTGGACAAAAGGTGGAAGTTGTACCTTAAGACAAATGGATATAGGTACACTAACTATAAGATTAAATGAAATAGGTCAAGGCAATGGCTTTGACTCTAAAGAATTTACTGTAGCCACAACTGTGACAGCAGCAGTATGGAATGTTACAGGTAATGTGGAGGTCAGCATAGCTGAACCAACTACACAATAAAAATAATGGGAGAGGGTTTTTGGTTCATTCTTTTTGAAGTTGATAATCATTCTAAACTCACTAGAAAATTTTACCTCTCCCTATAAAACATGGAGGCAACATGAAAAAGAAATTACAAATCGGTATCACCACTATCATCTTAACTACTAGTGTTACTTATCTTATACAACATTGGTTTAAACATAGTGGGCTAGAAGATAAAACACTTAACAAACTAGATGATATTAAAGACATATTCAAATGACAGCAATACACAGATGGAGATGGACAGCCTTAATAGTTTACTTAGTTATATGTATATATGACTTCATGGTAGTTCCTATCTATTATGGGTTTGCACGAATGGGTTTAGATTTGGCTGATTACATGAGTCATCTACAAGAGATAGAGGATCCTCTTGTGCAAATGGAATACCTTAAGAAGCTTGTGTCACAACACGAACCATTTACTTTAAAGGGAGGAGGATTGTTTCATCTATCCTTTGGAGCTATATTAAGTGGGTCAGTACTAGGAGGTAACAAATAAAAAAGCTAGGTACAAGTTACATTATGTCAGGAACTCATAGGGCAGCAAAAGAACGAGGGGCTGTAAGTATGAGTCGTTTAAAAGAAATACAAAAAGCAGTACAACTTGTTGATAAGACTCCACATATGCATGGTTCTGATCCAGGATATATTGGTGGCGAAAGAGCTGAATACTTTGAATGGTCAATAAAAAATTTATTGAAAACAATTAAAAGAGATAAGCCATTAGATATGCATGACGAAACTTGTGGATGTAGGCAATTAATAAATAAAAATAAAAACGGAATTTATTTTGATTCTAGAGCTATTGAATACAATACATTACTAGGATTGTATGATGTTCATTATTATATGATGGAATTTTTACAAGCATTAACTCTTGAACATGAGTGGGATAAATTAGTTACTATAACTAATCCTTATCTAAATACAAAACCTTCAATGTTTGAGTATTTACCTGATGATCAAAAAGTTTATGTTGATATAAATTTAGAAGAAATAATTTCTGCACCATTCGAATGGAAATGGGAAATAAATACTAGATCTGATTAATATAAGGAGGACACAATGAATTGGATTGCAAAGATTAGACCACAAATATTCCTAGCTATAGTTATACTAGGAGTTATAGCAGTATATGCTCTAAAGGTAGGGTATGTAGAAGTGGCAACAGCTACTATAGGTGGCTTGATTGCATTAGGCATGAAAGTATTGGAGGCAGATTAATGTTTACATATGATTGCGAAGTAACTTACATAGTAGATGGTGACACTTGTGATGTCACCATAGATTTAGGATTTAAAATATTTCACAAAGCTAGGATTAGATTGTATGGTATTAATACTCCCGAATCTAGAACTCGTGACAAAGAAGAAAAGTATCGTGGTCTCCAGGCAAAGGCCAGGTTTAAAGACTTAATTAAAGATAGACCTACTAGATTACTTAGCCACGGCAAGGGAAAGTATGGTAGAGTATTAGGAGAAATCCTTTTTGAATCTAAAAAAGTAGAAGACAAATGGATTAATGTAAACAAACAGCTTGTCAAAGAAGGTCATGCTGTAGAATATTATGGAGGTAAGAGATGAAGAATCTCATGCAAGCATACAACTTGGTCAAAAGATATGGTCATGTTATTGGCGAGGTAATTAAACTTCTAGAGATAGTGGAAGCTAGTGGTAAGGATAAGAAGTTAACTACCAAAGAAAGAAGCCAAATCATGAAACAACTTTGGCAAATAGTTTATGCTATCAAAGGTCAAATTTAGTTTTATAAAGGGAAAAACCCTAAAAAACCATCGATTTTAAGGGGTCTTAAAAGTTTTTTATGTACTAAACTATACTAGAAAATTTTAAACGGCCTTTATGAATACCCTATTTTCCCTTCAGTAGAATTTATTTAATCTGCAAACAAACTAAGGTAGATAATATTACTATAAGTGCTATAAGGAACTGAGCTTGCCTGATTTCTTTTTCGATTTGTTTATTTCGCTTATTGTGATTACTGTTTTTTGTTCGCCTTTTTTGCATTTCTCAAAATCTCCTGTAATTTTTACATAGCCTGGTGAATCGTCTGGTATAAGTCCTGCATTAACTATACCATCTAATGTAGCTTTCATTCCAAAGATTAAGTTATCAACATCGACATCCCTGTTATTATAAAACATATACTCAACATGAACCTTACCATCTAATTTATCTACACCTGCTTCTAGCATAGCATCTTTAGTTAACCACATAGCCATTTCTTTTCTTTGTCTGCGAATACTATTTAAAGTTTGAAAGTGTGCTCGTGTGTTACCTCTTACTTGTGCAGGTGGAATATCATATAGTATGATAACTACCTTTCCTGACTCCTCCATATTCTCTTGCCTTTCTTTTAATATAAGAATAATTTACCCCTGCGAGATCTGTCCAATAAGATCCACAGTACTTATAATTATAATCTGTTGTGCAAGTTTTGCAAACACCACTAAAATAATCAGAGCCTTCTTCCAGGTACCCACCTTTTAATATTGCTCCTACTAATACAAGTATAGGATCACTAGTAGGACAATTAATTATTTTATCTTTTCTTACATCCTTCCAAGGTTTAATTGAGTAAGGATTTCTAGCTTGATTATTATTCCAACTATCTTTTCTTTTTCCTCTTCTAATACCCATATTACTTTAACCATTTATCCATTATTCTAGTACGAGCTTTATCATCAGGAAATTTTCTAAGAATTTTACCACACATTTTTCTATCATCTCTTCCTACATGAGTAAGATTAGCCTCAATAAGAACACCATCTTTAGAATATTTTTCTTCTTCCATAAACAATTCAAATAACTTAACTAAATCAAAACAAGCTTTATCTGCTGCTTTCCAACTAGGAAAATCAAATGCATATCCTATAGGAAATTTAATATGTAGCTCATACATATGTTCCACATCTGAGTCTTCGTGTATGGGGCAATCATCTACCCCTGGATCGTAATAATGTTTCATTTGCTACCATAACCTCCGTGACTATCTTGCATAATTTTATTTGTTCTTAATAAAGTTTCTAATGTTATATCTATTTCTGTTTGAGGATATTTATTTAAAGTATTAATTAAATTATTTCTATCCATACCTGGATTTAATAAAATTTGTTCGTATAATACTTCTTCTATATCTCGTTTCAAAAGAGAACTATCATCAATCAATTTACTTTTTATAGTAAATTTATTTGTTATATCATAAGTACTATCTGTATAAAACTTAGCATCAAATGCTACAGGATTCATTCTCTTATGATTAGTTTTAGTATGTTCAAAAGCTATTTCCATTTCATCACTACCTACAGGATGATCACCTGACATTCGCCAAAGGTTTCTAGCAAAAGCTTCTTTGTAAATACTACCAATAGGTTTGTCGTTATTACCTTTAGCTACATGATCAAGAGCTAACACAGATGTGTTGTATGATCTAAGTATACCAGAGAACTCTGCTATAGCATCAGCATCATTTATGTTACCTTGCAATGCACCACCTACACTATCTACTATAATTAATTTAACATTGTTACTATAAACAACATCAGATATTTCATCTTGTACTTTATCTAACGAGCCTCTAACTTTCCTGTATTCAAACTCTGCTTGATCAAGATATTCATTTTGATATTCATCTTTGAATCCTTGTTTAACTGCTACTGTTCGTTCATTAAGATCATCTCTTTCACTTTCCCAATCAAGGTATAATACATTACCTTGCTCAGGAAGAAGTCCTTTGTGTGCTATACCTGTCTGCACACAAAGTGCTATTGTTACAGCCATATAAGATTTACCTATACCTGCTGATCCGTATATCATATTGATTTGATTCTTTCTAACGAATGGATATAACACATGACGATCTTCGTATATGATAGGGTCATTACCTATGGTTGCTGAATCAGATACTTCCCAACTATTAGAATCAACAGTAACAACAAGTTGTTCTATTATTGATTCCCAATTAATATCAAATGTATCTCTAGCTTCTAATGCTTTAACTACTGAATTAATAGATTGCTGTGAAAATAAATTCCAGGATCTTTTAATCAAGTGATGTCCTTGTCCTGTCTGTTGAACTCTTTTAGGAGTATAACTTATAACAACATGGGCATTGAGTGCTGACTTGCTTTCATGTACTCTGCTTACTTCGGCTTCAACTCCTTCTCTTTCCCATTCTAAATAAAGTTTACTACCAACTTTATCTGTTTTAATATTACTCATTTTTCTTTATCTCCTTTCTTAAATCCTCTAGTATTTTTTGAAAGATAGCTATATCAGTATCAGTTCTTTGCATTCTATCTTCAAACAATTGATGCTCTGTATCATGAGCATTCATTAATGACCTTCTATCTTCTTTTAACCTATCTATTCTTTCTGTTACTTCATCTTCTCTTAGTTGTAACCTTTCTTTATAATAATTAGACATCTATTCCTCCTGTTTTATTTTTAAATTTACTTAATTGCTTAGGAGAATTCATAAGAAATTCAAAGTCTTTCTTATTTTTCTCTACTAACTTTTGCATTTTTGCATTAGCTTCTTTTGCCTCTCCAAATGCTAATCGTGATCTCATATCAGCACTAGCTATTTGATCATATAGTTTTAATATAAGTTCATTCTGTTCATGGATCATTCTTATTTGATCCATGTTTTCTGTAGTACAAGTACAATGCTCATGCAATATTAAATCACTCATTCAAGTCCACCTCCTGCAGGATATCTCTTGTCTAGTTCAGCAATTAAACTATCTTCTTCTTGTAAACAAATTCCTTTTAATCTTTTAACATCTTCTTGATTAACAAATTCATCTACTAATTCTATTGTAGCATCATAAGTTTTTACTCCTTTAACTGAAGTACTTATATTAATCCTAACTCTAACTCTATTTTTTTCTTCCATATATTTATCTCCTTTAATATGGCGAGGAAGTGGTTGGTTAAACTTACTAGTTTCTCGTCTAGTAAGGGAGTCCACAGCCAAGCAGACTAACCACTTCCTCTAATTTATTTATTTTTTTGTTACGATTTTATAAATCACAGATAAGGAGTTGAGTGGGGAAGGGAGGATCTGTGATAAAATAAATGAGTAGAAAAAATAAATAAATTATTTTCCAAACTCATTATTTAATATCTTAACAAACTCATCTGTTACAGCATTAATCCAACCTAACTCTTCTTGATCTATTTCTCTTAATGATTTGTCTGATTTAGCTACAGCTAACTTAACTGCTACAGCTCTATCTATTCTATCACTTGTAGACATTCCGTTAGATGATCCGTTTGTTGTTACAGGTGCAATTGTGTTTGTTGCAGGTGCTGTAGGCACAGCAACTTCATTATTAGTAGCACCAAATGCTACTATTTCCCAATCCCATTCATGATTTAACATTCTTCCTTCATCATTGTAACCTTTTTTAACTACACCTTCTCTAGTTTGTTGCAACCTTCTTCTTCTTAAAGAAACTGTTTGAGTTTGACCAGGCTGTAAGTCTTTTGCTCCAGGCATACTCTGTAATATCCAATACTTTTTAGAATAGAATTGGTCTATAGCTTCTATCTTTGCAGTAATTTCAAACTGATCCTTTCCATAATTATTGGAAGGAACAATGCTTTCTACTACCATATCAGCAGACATTTCTGCAGCAGGAGCTTTAGGTTCAGGTGGGCTTGTGTTTATAATCGCAGGTATTTGATTCATGTTAATCCTTTATTAACTTTGTTTATTAATTTGTCGGAGTTTATATCTTTTAGGGTCTTCATCTATACCAAAGTGATCAAACATTATTTGTCTTGTCATAGATATCCATGGGACATAGACTTGTAAGTCTTCTATAACAAATAACTTTAACTTGGT
>Ga0080013_1000995_pt1 | contig 38653 bp, 45 predicted proteins | sample ETNvirenome_6_85_FD_69236 | JGI IMG/M metagenome (GOLD analysis project Ga0080013, IMG submission 69236) | Marine viral communities from the Pacific Ocean - ETNP_6_85 (SPADES assembly) (version 2) | ecosystem: Environmental > Aquatic > Marine > Oceanic | place: Pacific Ocean | collected 2013-06-19 | reverse complement strand
TCTCTTTTCTCTGCTCCTTCATTTCCGTGGATATGGAATTAACAGTGGATTCAATGTGCTTCAGTTGTTCAGAACATAAAAAACATTTTTCTTCATCAGGCATTTTAACTCTCAAACTCCTTGTCAAGTTTTTTCTGGTCGAATATGTCAAAGGGGATGCAGAAACTTTTTGTCCAAATAGTTCTTTCGTCACCTATTCCTTTGCGCATTTCAATTTCCATCATAAAATTCTCAGCCATTGCTCCGTTCTCCAAGCACGCTTCCTCGCTGTCGTATCCCATTATCCCCTTGTAAATGAGGGGGTTGCCTTCTTGTACACTCATCAGTATAAGTAAAAACCATACCTTAATCATTTCCCTATTAATTTAATAGCCATATGACAACTCCAAGTACCACTATGCTCATTGTTAGTGGCAAACATTCTTTTAGTTTTGATGTTTTTAAAGATTTTATTGTCATTTATTCATTCCTCTTTTTTCTGCTTAAACCATTTTTTCTATTCCAGCGTTTTCTCCAAGCCCATTGACTGACCTTGCTGCCGTAAACTTCCAATAGGTTTAAGATGAAATTTCTAATCATAGCTGAAAGATCCGCCTTTGGTTTCATTCCACTATTTCTTGTTAATTGCGCTCCCTTTAATTGCGCTCCCTGTTAGGATCGCACCGAAAGCCAAGTGAAAAAGTCCACCACCCATCAAGGTGAATGGTTGATGCTGACCAGTCAGTTTCTTCATAAGTTCCAGTTGTATCAAGGGGTCTTCAACTGTGTTCAGTATGTTTATGAACTGTGATATGTCAGGTCTGTTCAGTCCGTACCAAATGGGAACGAACATAAAATCATAAAAACAAATGACAAGGTAAAGTATCAATGCCGACCATCTCCACCTCATTGTGCTTTTTGTCAAAGGGTCTATGTTCATTATTGCTAATCCCCACCATTAGATTCTATTTTGTTTTTCTTTTTTCTTCTGTAATTTTTTAGAGGATGTATCAGTCAAGATATTGATGACATTCGCTAATATTTTTGAATCAAACTCTTTTTCAGCATCAGAACAATTAGGGTGCGTGCATTTTGATTTTAAAATACCGCACTCACAGAGATCACTCATAACTATCCTTTCTGTTGTATTATGTCACCGATTAAATCTTCTTCAATCCAATCTTCCAAACCCATAATGTTCATTTCAATTCTCTTAATGTCTTTCGCCAGTTCCTCTAATCTCATTTCCAACTTCACCAGTCTAGAATCCGTCAAAGAACTTTTAATCTCTGACATGCTGTTCTCAATTACATCAAGTCTTGACTTCGTGGTGAAATAAAAACCAACAATGGCGAACAGTATCATACCAACTTGTATTACAAGTCTTACGTCTAACAGTTTAGCCATTGGAGGTTTTTCTTTTATTCTTCGTTTAGCCATTTAAGTATCAATAGCTAAAGTTAAGTTTTCGGAAATTTATCTTTGACAGCTTGACGCAGAACTTGAAGATTATCCAAATCGTCATCTAGGATTGCGTGTACGCACTCCTTTATGCTTGGGTATTCTTCTTGTCTGTTTCTTTCGTAGTCTTTGCTGTCAAAGTCAGCTTGAAGTTGTGCCAAACCATCTACGCACTCTTGTTCCGTTGGTTTGGAATAAGGGTTGTTAATCATTCCTTCTTCGTGAATGTTTCCTTCATAGGAACTATCCCAGATTTTAGGGTGTATGATTAAGTTAGCATAAATCTTGTTCTTGCTGTCTGACCAACCAAACCATCCTCCAGCATTAAGCTGAACTAAAAAATCCTCTATGTGGTCAGGTCTTCCTGTTATTAAATCCATCTTATGTGTCTCCTTTATTATTCATTTTATGTATCAGCTAATCTAATTACGTGAATATATGTATGGTTAATATCTGTCGTACCATAAAAATTTGTATTAGCACTACCTGACCCGTGATATATTTTAAATTTACAAAGCGATGTGCTAGTAACATCCCACGGAGCAGAAACATAACATCCTGAATGTCTTGTACTTGATTCACCCCAAGTATTAAATCCTGTATCTGAAAGTGTAGTATAAGCACTATTATCAACAGTTACATCAATACGCATTAAGCCATACCTATCATCATCAACCGAATTTCTAGCGTATGTACCAGTCGAAATAAGCCAATAACCCGTACTGGGAAATGTAAATACTCCAGAACTTTCAGTTAAACCTGTTCCTAATACTGAATAGCCATCAGTATCAGTTCGTTCCCAATTTGCAGTAAAGTAACCATTTCCAGTTGTATCTGATGTTACTCTCCAAGAGTCTTGTTCAGTAATTGCACTGCCACCAGCAGCAGCAGCCCATTCAGGTGCAGTCGCACCAGCGTTCATTGTAAGAACATCTGCTGCACTACCCTTTGCGAGTTTCGCTAAAGTTGTACTTCCAGTTGCATAGAGAACATCTCCAGCAGTGAAGGAAGTCAAGCCAGTTCCACCACCAGCTACAGACATTCCGTCTGTAACAGTAAATGTATGACCAGTCGGAATGGTTACTGAAGTTCCAGTACTACCTTCAATCTGGTCAACTTTTATTTTTGAAGCCATTTTTAATTTCCTTTTATTGGTTGAGTTATTTTAATTATTTGGATAACCAATAATCCAAACAATAATTTTACTAATTGAGTTAGTAAAAATTCTGTTAAAGTTTTTTTTATAAAATTATTTTAAGCTACTAAAATCTTTAATGTTCCGTTTCCAGCAATCGTCCAAGTTTTAGTATCGGCTACTGTTATGTCTCCCATTAAAAACATATTTTTTGTTGAAACTGTTGTTGTCGTAGCGTTATCAGTAATTTGATTATAGTTGGCAAATGCACTTCCTTCAGTTGATATATCTCCGCCTTCAATAGTTTCAAAGGATAATTGCGCACTTCCATTTGTTTTAAGAAACTGTCCTATACTGCCGTCAGTCTGAGGATATTTCAGTCCGTCAATGATTACATCACCACTTCCGTTAGGCGTGATTGTAATGTCGCCATTGCTTGTTGATACAATGTCATTTCCATTAACATCTAAAGTTCCACCAAGTTGAGGAGTTGTGTCGTCAACAACATCTGACATGTCCCCAGAACCATCTGCTCCTGATTGTGTAAAGTGAACACCCACTCCGTCACCATCTGAAAATGATCCAGAACTGACAACGTGAGCCACTGGCACTTTCGTATAGCCGCTGGCATCGGTTACGCTGCCATTAACTTTGAAAACCGCATACGTTGATGCTGTTCCTTCTTTGGTAACAGTTACATATCCTTTTGCTATCGTGTTGCTTACATCATCCCAAGATTGAACAAAGGCAGAAATATCAGCCGAGGCATCATCCGCATCATCAACATACAAGACTGTCGCACTTGCTATTGTTGCGTGATTCCACGCTATTTTTCCAGCTCCATTATCTGAATCTGCTGTAGCGTTATCCCAAGTCATAGAGAGTTGAGAGTTTGTTCCGCTTGCTCCTGTTGATCCAGTCGAGCCTGTTGATCCTGTAGATCCAGTTGATCCAGTATCGCCTTTTAATCCATAAGGAGAAAAATGAACCGATAAACTGTCGGCTGCTGAAAAAGTATTATTGGAGCTTAAATGAGTGACGGATAACGTATTGTAACCTGATCCGTCTGTTGATGATCCTGTAATTGAAAACCTTGCAAAAGTTGTTGCATCATCAGTATCAACAATGTGTAAATATCCCTTGATGGTAGACGTACTGTCATCCCAGGTCAATACATCCGTTGAAACATCAACTCCGTTCGCCTCCGCATCATCAATGTAAATCTCTGTGACAGAGGCATACGTTCCGTTATTAAATCGTATGTCGCCACTTCCAGGATCTGCATCGGTTGTGGATGTGTCAAAATTATAATTATAACTTGGTATTGCTCCTTTTGTTCCTTTATCGCCTTGCCGTGTAAAGTGAACGGACAAGCTGTCAGCCGCGGAAAAAGTGTTGTTCGATGCTATGTGCGTTACAACGAGCGTATTAAATCCAGAACCATCGGTTGATGATCCTGTTATTGAAAATCTTGCGTATGTCGAACTGTCATTAATATCTGTAATGTGAAGATAGCCTTTTATCGTTGATGTTGAATCATCCCAAGTTAAGACATCCGTTACAGTATTGACTGAATTTTGATCAACGTCATCTATATAGATGGCTGTTGCCGAGGCGTATGTGCCATTATTAAATGCTATCTCACCAGCACCTGGATCAACCGCACTCGTTCCTGTGTCAAACTTATAGAAATAACCAGGTGAGGCTCCAGCATCACCGCATCTGGTGAAGTGAACCGACAGCTCATCACTGGCACTGAAAGTATTGTTCGATGCCAAATGAACTACTGTAATTTTATTATAACCAGAGGCATCCGTGACCGCCGCCGTTACCTTAAATCTCGCGTATGTGGTTATGTCATTCATATCAGTGATATGAAGATAACCCTTTATGGTTTCTGTTGAATCCCCCCAGGTCTGAACATCCGCCGCCGTTGACCCTCCATCCGCATCAGCATCATCAATGTAGATTGCTGTCGCGGAGGCATAGGTTCCGTTGTTGAATCGTATGTCACCAGCTCCAGGATCGGCATCCGTTGTGCTGGTGTCAAACGTGTATCTGTATCCTGGGATCGCTCCATCCTCTCCGCTGGGAGTGAAAGAAAGAAAAACCTTGTCATCATCCGCTAAAGATCCAGCTCCGTCAATGTATGTTAATGGTATTTTTGTATAACCGCTGGCATCCGTCACCGCTCCGTTAACTCGGTACACGTTCCACACACCAAGGTCCGTTGCCTTATGAACCCTTAATCTTCCTCGGTTGGTGGCGTTGCCTGACACATCATCAAAGGATTGCACCCAGGCTGATACGTCTGTTTCATTATATTCCAAATCATCAACATACACATTGGTTGCGGATGACAGGGTTGCGTTATCAAATCGAATGTATCCGCCTCCTGGATCAGCATCCGTTGTTGTTGTGGAATATTGAAACAAGGCACTGTCGCCTCCAGCTGGATTAAAATCCGATAAAACTGTTAGATCCCCTGAACTGTCAAATCCAACCGCCTTGTTCGCTCTGTTAGTGGCTGAAGTTGTAAATTCTGGAGATGTGATTGTGTTTGTCCGTGATACCTTGAATGATCTGTTCGTTTGTTCCTGTAAATCCTGTGCAATGATCGTGAGCTTGTCCAAGGCATCTTCATGCGTCTCCGCTGGGAATGGATCATTGGCGACATAATCCGTGCTTTGCGTTTGTGTTGTTGATCTCCTCAAGACTAAAGTCGTGCCGTCTGCTGGAGCCGTCACCATCGTGACAGTTCCGCCTGATGAATCCCCAACTCCTGAAATGGAATAATTGGCTGATCCTGTGCCTTCTGCCTTTACTGTTTCCACTCCAGCACTGGATCGTTCAATGACCTGGATGTCGCTGGATGTCGGAATGTAGAATGTATAGGCGAACGCCGTGGTTGAGTCGTTTCCGCTATACGAATTTTTTGTCGTGGTAGACGATATTGTCATGTGGTCCTATGATGTTTGGGAAATAAAAAAAGCCGACTTACAGAAGTCAGTCAGCTTATCCTCATTTCATATATTAATTGTCAAGGTTGTTCAATATTTTATTGAAAAAACTTCGGTGGTCGTTCAGGCGTGATGTTCCCTGGTCGCCACCAAAAATCCGTTCCTTGCTCCTTCCTTGTTTTCTTAATTTTTCTTCGTTTCTTTGAATGCCATTTTGGATCAATCATTGCCTGTAATTGGTCAAAAATCAGCCGTTCAAAAGCCAGCCGCGCATACCACAGGGATTGTCCTGGAGTATGCCGTCTTAAATACTTGGAGAGATCAGCTCCGAGATTCATTTTTTTACTTGTCGACAGTCCTTCAAAAAGATTGTCAAAAACCAAATCCAAGGTATCGAGAGCATGACCTGGAACCGCGCCCAGGACACCAGCAGCTCCGCTAGCCGCACTATACCTTGAGCCGAAAATAAGATCGCCAAAGTATCCGAGTCCTCCTCCGTGGATCATCGCATTGATCCAGTATTTAGGATCTTGCAATTCATCCAGGCTGCTTATGTCTTTTCCCTTTAATATTTGTTTAAACTCATACGCCATGGCTCCCATCAAGGTCGTTGTAACGACCAACGGCACTAAATATTTCGCCTTGCCGCCAGCCGTGCCTCTGTTCAAGCCACGCATGATGTGCAAGTGATGAAACACCATGGGAAACATCTTGAACTGCATGATGGATCTGACCAACTCTCCAGTTCGTGTTCCTGGCTGTGTTTTACCAAGACCGATGATCAGTCCTGACGTTGCCGCCTTTGCGTTCACAGTTGGAGTCGCATGATTAATGAAATCATTTCTTGCGTGCATTAATTTTTTAGCCAATTCCTCGGCTGCATCCTTTGTCAAGTCGGATCGGTTCAATATTAAGGTTGGATTTAAAAACTCCGCTCCTGGTCTTGGTTTCCACGTTTCCGTTTCTTTTATTATTTTCCAGGACTCCGCACCGATGCCAAACATTTCCAAATACTCCTGGAATTTTACTGGCATTTTTTTAAAATCCTTCGGCAATAATGCCAGTTGAGCCATGAACTCCATGCCAGCGGCATTTCTGCCGCCTTGTGTCTGCCAGTTCAGTCCTGATAATTTTAAACCAAAATCTGATAATCTTCTCATCACTTCATGCTGCTCGGTCATCTCCGCCGTGAATCTTGCGGAGGCGGATGCCACATCCAAATAGGATTCCGCCACGACAGAGCTGTTGGCGGCAATTCTTCTCAGCTCGCTTTTTGGCAAGGTTAATATCTGCCTCAAGTGAGCCATCATGAATTGTGTTTGCGGCAGTCCAGCAAATAGAGCCGTGTGCCGTGCGAAGTTAAAGTCGCCCAGTGCCAGGACTGGAGCTGAAAGCAGTTTAGTGACAACTTGAAATCCTCTTGCACTTGCTAACCACATAGCCATACCTTTATTAATTGGTGCGTGGGTTGACCCCTTGAGATACATGTACATCCCCTCCGCATCATCAATGTGCGTATTCATCCTGTTTTGTAATTTCTTAAATTCTTTTGCCGATAATTTTGTTGCCTGAAGATCAACTTGTTTTCTTACATATGATGCCATCCATCTCATGTGATGATCAGGATTTGGAGTTAAACGATCCATCAATCCAATATCCCTGGACATGGTTTCAAAATGTCCGACCATGATGTCAAAGACGGAACTGTTGCCGCCAAATCGTTCATTGTGTTTCAACCAGGAATCAGCGTTCTTAAAAATGAAGAAACGATGATCCAGCCGCTTGTTGTACATCGCCTGACCAAAGCCGTGATGATGGGTGTTCTTGTGCGATCCCTGGAATACGATGTTATTGTATGCCTTAAACATGGCGATTTCAAAAGTTTCCTTGGTGAATGGTTGACCAGTTGTATAATCAATCATCCTCTCCAGGTCGAGAACATCGGATGTAAAGTCATCCATGTTGACGTAGAAATCCCTCCAGGTCTTATAATCCACGGCTGCCACGGCTGTTTGTTCGTGATGCTGTGGAATGTAGTTGCCTTTGATTTTTGGAATGGCTCCGCCTCTTTCATTATATAATTTTCGCAGCAGCTCATTGGCTCTGATCCAGGCGGTTGCCATTTCCATTGCGAACTTGTTGCCGCTTGATCCTGGCTCAATGATCTCCCTTAACATGGAATGCTGACCAGCCTTGTTTCTGACACCGCCAGTAATGGTTTGATGAAACTCAATTAACACTTTTCCAAATTCCCCAAAATGTTCATCCTGGATGATACCCCTGAAAAATGCAATGGCATCCTCGGCACTGTGTATCCGCTGTAGTCCTTGCAGCACTTCCATGCCGCCAACCACTCTTTCAAAAACTTCGCCAGGATTCATGCCTGATGTTTCAATAAGATATTTAAATGTCGCTTGTTCTTTTGCCGTTTTAACAGCCAAATCAATTTTTCTTCCTTTATTATATTTTAATATATTAAAGGTATCCAAACCAGCTTGCCGTGCCGCCGTTGCCTCGGACATGCCGAGATCCATGTGTTCTTTTTTTCTTACCTCAAAAGTATCAAACATGTCCGCTTGCTTTCGTGCTGGGATGATGCCTTGCTCCACTCCTGATATAATGCAATCCTTTAAGCTCATTTTATTCCTGGACAGTCTTTTAAGAACTTGATGATCTTGCCATCCTCCTCAACATCATCAATCACTTGTTTTAATGTTTTTGTTTCCACAATGTCCTCTCCTGTTGCGCCAGTCCTGACAGTCGCTATTTCATCCGTCAGATCCAGCTGTTTTCTCCCCTCCACATCAAACAATCCTTCATCTATCGCTTTTTGTTCAGGCAGTCCTTTTTGTTTGAGCTGTATTTTACTCCACGCCTCATCATACAGTTTCTTTTCCTGTACTATTAATTTTAATCTTTCCGCTTTTTGTTTCGCATTCAAATGATTGTGTTTATATTTATTATATGAAGAACCTGGCAGTTTTCTCACTCGATCATAAATTGTCAGCAGATCCTTGTGATGCATTTGCAATTCAAATGCCAAGCCATCTTCCGTCACCAGCTGGTAATGGGTGGCTCTGTATCCATCCTCCCTTGCTATGTCTGTAAAATAATCCTTTTTTTGAACGACCCTGAAATTGTTTCGCAGCCATCCCTCAAAAGCCAGTCCGTCAACAACTTCATCCAAGTCCTCAAGAACAATCCGACCCCTAGCCAAATCACCGATAAATCGTATGTCATAGTCCTTGCCAAAGTCTTTTTGCCTGTCTTTCAGCTTTTTCAGCAGCTCTGATCTTTCTTTAATGTCTACTATAACCCTAGCTTTTTTAAATTTAATCGCTATATTAGTAAGGGAGGCTTCAATATTGGATATGTGCTTGTCAGCCAGCTTATATAGGTTGTCGACACTGTCTGATATTTGTAGTATCTTATGATTTATGCCTGAAATTGTCTTAACATCACCGATCAAGTTATCATCGAGTATTCGAGATGCAGACGGAGTGCCTTTAGCTTTAGCCAATACAGAGGATGGCGGAGAGGCTGTTGTTGTTTGGAAAAATTCTTCCTGGGTTCTCTCTAAGGGTTTTACTGTGTCAGATGTGATGCGATCCCCTACAGCAGCTCCAGATTTTATTTCTTCTATTTCTGCTAATTGATCTTTTAATCCTTTTATTCTTTCTGCTCTAAGTTCTCCAATAATTGCTAAATCTTGTTTATCCTTAACAGCTTTTTTAAGTTCTTTTCTTTCCGATTGTAATTGTTTAATTTTTGTCTTATTTGTTGTTTTTTTAAGTTCAACTTCAATTTCTTGAATACGACCTGGCACATCAAGAATTTCTTTGTCTGTAATAATACCTGATTCTAAATCTGATATTTCTTTTTTAATTTCTTCTACTTTTAATTCTGCTTTGACTTCCTCTAAAGTGTCATCCGCTATCTTAACAGGCTTTGGTCCGTGAGGATCATCGTGTGCCTCCAGTTTTTCTGTGATTACGCTTTCTTTAGGTTTTTGTCGAGTCGGAGTTTCCGATTGCGTAGCAAGTGCAGCGCGTTCTGCTCCGCTTGCATCAATCCCCTTGTGATCGCCTCGTTCAATTGCGTTGAGGACAGCTGCTTTAAAAGTTTTAACTGCTTCGGACTTGCGACCATCCTTCCAAAGTCTTGCCGCGGCTGTAAGTTCGTCTGAGAGCTGACCTTTTCGGTTGGCGAGTTTTTCGATTTTGTGTATTGCGATTGCATTCTGTTCTGCCTTTTCTATATTATAATCAGTATCTAGCTTATTCCTAGCACTTTTTGTAATTGTTTCATCATTGTCTACTAAAGCCTTAAATATTCCTTTTTCTTTTTTTAAATCCCTGAGAGCCGCCGCTAAAACCTTTGCTCGCTCCACGATCAGGTATTCGGTTATCATGCTCTCTCCGAACATGTCCGTTGTTCTCTTTTTAGCCACTCCAGCACTTTGAGCCGTTAATATCATGGTCCTCGCCTCAACCGCGCTCGCTGGATTGGCTTGGGTTAATAATTTCAGAGCCGCTATGCTTTCACTTGGATCTTTAATCAGGTATCCGACCTCCGCCGCAATGTTATCCTTGATGTTTCCTTTGAGCCAATACTGGAAACCTTCATCTCCGAGCCTGTACAATCCCATCGCGTTGCGCCAAATTGCCTGGCTAGGCTTGATCCTTCCCTCCAGCCTGGCGGCTGTCAGGGTTTCTCCGAGCTTGAACAATATCCTGGCGACATCAGCTGATTTTGCCGTTCCTGACACGATGTTGAGAGTCATCGCCTCCACCATCGTATCCGAGGCTGTCCAGCCGTCTTTTTCTCGCCTTATTGTCGCCGTTAAATAAACATCCTGTTTTGGATCTTGCTTCTTAATCCGTTTCGCCAGTCCTAGCCGCTGATGTCCGTCAGCAACAAAATATTTTCCGTCAGCTCGCTGCCACACCATGACCGAGCCAGCCGCATCATGATCCCATTTTTTCACTCCTATGAGTTTTTCCTGGACACCAAAACTATCGCCGCCAGTCTTGAACTGGAAGGTGCTGGCATCCACTTCAATTTCATCAGGATTGAGCCTGACATCCCTCATGACTGGTCTTGACTCATCAATGTCAAGTGCCGCCGTGGGGGATTCTGATATTTTTATTTCTTCATTTTTTATGATTGATTCCGTTGCTCCATTCACTCGTTCATTATGTTCCGACTGACCAGCCGTGTTTTTTTCCAGCGGATTGTCAATGTCATCCAGGATCTTATTCTCTAAATTCTGCGCCGCATTCTTGTACGAAGGATGCACCTTGACCGCATCAGGCAATGAATTGAACAATGCGATCATTTGAGTCGGAGGCAGTTCATTAATCCGATCCTTGATGTATTCAAACATTAATTCAGGATCTACATTTCTTTTTGCTTGTTCAACCCATGCAGTTTTTGTTTTTCCATCTTTATCTTTATAAGTTCTTTTAACTTTTTCTATTCCAAAAAACTTTTGAAATTCCTTACCGATGATCTTATTGCGTATCTTCGGATCCGTCTTGGCTAAAGCCATTTCTGCGGATTTTACGAGAGCAGCCGTGCTTTTCACCCCAGCCGTCAAACCGCCAGCGAATATTCCGCTTGCCAGTCCGACAGTTCCGATGATTTTAGCCGCATCCCCCCAGGTGTAATCCTGTCCTAGTTTTTGTCGATACGGAACGACATTCTTTTGTATGAGCGTTTCCGCGCCAGCTCCGATGATCGCCTCGATGGCGGCTGTCCTCAAGGCTGCATAAACAATGCCGCCTTCCCAGCCGTACATTAAACTTAACGGCAGACTCGCAAGTATGACTGGATCTTGAAATCCAGCCTTTCCTGTTCCAACAAGCATGCCTCCCCACTTATTCCAAGTGCCATCGGCGTACATCATGGCAAGAGCCAGGTCTTTCTGCGTTTCAGCAGCCTTCTGTTGCCGCAAGGAGAAAAAATGATCGTATCCCTTGAACTCCTTGACTCCCTGTGTGTCTGTTTTTTTTCTTTCCTCCAACGTCTTGGCGACAAAATTCTCCAGGTATTTTATTTTCTGCTTGTAGGGAGCTGGAACTTTAGATCCAGTCAGCCAGTTCAATCCCAGGGGATCGAAAAGAGTTTCATTATAAGGATCATCCACTTCAGGAATCTGGTCAGTGAAATGAGGCATCACAACACCAAGCTTATCCCACATTTCTTGCTGCACCAATTCCCAGTCATCAACCAGTCCGTTGTATTCGGACACGGATCGACCAGAATCATATAAATCATCGTGTGCGGCAGCCATCACATCGCTGAATGTCTTTGGTGCTGTGATCGCAGTTAATCCGTTTCCCCTGTACCGCTTATCCGTTCTGTCCGTGAAAAAACTTTTTGACGGCGGAGCCTTGCTCGCATCAAGAAAACTGTTTTTTATCTCCGTTTTCTTCTGGGGAACGCCGAACGAGGAAAAAACTCGCCAGTCATCCATTTTTTCATGTAATTCTTTTGTTATGTCTTTCTTTTTTATGTCTTTTTTTTCAACTGGATCAGGAGTGATGAAATCCATCAGCTGATTCTTTTTTTTCTTGAGGCTTTCAGTTGTACTGACTAAAAATTCATCGAGCTTGTCCGCTCCTGTTTGCAGCAAATCATCAGATTTTTTTTTTAGATGGTCCGCCTCCTTATTTCTCTTTAGATAATCCGCCTCCCTATTTCTCCTGGAATTAAATTTATCTCCAAAATCCCTTAAATTTTTCTCAACTGCATCCCAATCTCCGTCAGCAGCCTGTTGAATAAAATCCATTCTTGTTACTTTATCAGATCGGTAAAAACCAGTTCCATGTTGAAAACCAACCGATGCCACGACTGTTTGCTGTTCAGGTTCTAAATCTTTAAATTGCACTGTTGGATTTAAACTGTTGTATGTTTTTTCTACAGCTTCAGCATAAAATTCCTTGCTCGCTAAATCAACCTCCATCACTTCATGATCATTCAGTTTTAAATTCCTTGCGACTTCTTCCGCCTCCGCTCCTGAAATGCCAAGATAGGGTGTGAGCTTGTCAATGAGCTGGGTGCTTAATCCAATGCTGGCAAGAAAGTTCGTGTCCTTCTCCTTGAGATCAAATCCTGTGGCGATCGTCACTCCTGAATTAAGGTCTGGAACATATCCCTGGTTCGCACCCTTACCTTCTTCAGCTGCAATAAAATCCCAGTCTATTTTAAAATTACTCATCTGTGATACAATCCCATAGTTTTATAAGCACTAATATCTGATGCAATTTGACCTCTTTCATTAGGATTTCCAGATTCTTTCCACGCCTTTATGAGATCAGGCAAGATGCGGTTGATGTTTAAAGTTATGTTCTCCTGTCTTTTGTTTTTATAATATTCCCTGGCTGGGTCGCCTGGAGCATTAAAGAGGATGAAGTATTCTCCGTAGTCCGTTGTCTCCAAATGAATCTTGTCATATCCCTGTTCCTTGAATAATTCTTCCGCCGTTATTTCTGTTTGTTTCCCTCTGTCAAAAGGCATGTTGTTCATGTACGCATTAGGTAATCCAGTGAACGTAATGCTCTCCTGTGTTCCCATGTACCGATTGCTAATAAGAGCGGTTCCCTTGAACAGCATCTCATCCGTCATGTAATTCTCCAGTAAAAATTCAAGTGACGGCTGCTTGCCATCCAGGTGTCCGTTGTGTTTTTCCTGGGGAATGATGATAGGCTTGTTGTTATACTTCTCAATGCCTCCCATCTCTCCGTCATTGGTTTGAACCATTCCAGCCGCCATTTGAATAGCCAGCCTGTAGGTTTCTTGCAGATCCGCGCTTTCAGGATTATCAATGGCTTGCTGTCGCAGAATTTCATTATCTCCGACAAGGCTTGCAAAAATGAACTTGGATGCCTCGGTTATATTACGGAATGTTTCATCGGCTGTATCCAGCATGTTGCCAGTCATTTCCTCAAAGACATCCTTATACCCATGAGTATTTGTTGTTAATTTAAGGCTGGCTATCGTAGCCGCCTTTTCAGGATTCCGCATGTCCACCCATCCGTTGACCAATAATTCGGTTGACGAAGTGGAACCGCCGTCATTCAACGACATCAGCATTCCCAGATGCGCCATTGCTGGACTGCTGTTTGACAGCTCCCTGAAAGCCGAGTTGGACCATGTCCCTGAAATCATGTTCACGTTCCTGGCTAAAGTCATTATTTCTTCCTTGTTGCCGTTTTGAAACATGTCCTTGATCTGCTGCAAGTCGGTTGTCCTGAAAAATTGCGGCTCGTCAAGATTGTATTGTGTTGCAAGACCATACGCAAATTGTCCGTACACTTGCGCTTGCTCCATGAACTTATTTGGATTTTTCTCCATCCAGTCAATCGAAGGAGCTGCCAATCCAAAAGCATCCGCAATTTTAAAAATATCACTATTCCAATGCTGCTCCATGAAACTGACGAGCTTTTTAGCATGTTCCTCTAAATCCGCAGTTACACGAACCTCATTGCCGTTAACGTTGATTACCCTTTTTTCGTAAAACTCCGTTCTTGAATCATCTGTCAATATCGCAGTAATGCTGTTTGTAAAATCACGCACTTGTTCAAGCGGCAGTTGTTGCAAGGCTGTGATGGCGACATGGTTGCTTTTTGCACTTTCTAATTTTTGTAATTGTAATCTAACTGCATCGGATTCAGGAATTAAACCATTATCCTCCAATTTTTTCATCAAATCTATTCCATTATTCATTATTGTGGAATATTGTGCCATACTGCCGAAGTATTGAGGATTGGTCGGATCTATGAAATTTGTAACAATGGAATTGAAATTTGTCTTTTGCGTTCTTAATCCTGTTCTAATGGCTGAATTTTTTGATGCTATGGTATTCCTGGCAATTCTTTGAAAGTACAGGATTTTTTCAGTTGTGAGTTTATCCTTGAAAGCTGTAGTGTTCTCTGACAAATACAAGAATCTATCAGGCTGCTCGTATGCCATCCTTTCGCCTTCCACCTCAAACACCTCTTTTTTTAATTTAGCGATGTAGGTGTCAGGAGTTTCTCCTGACGGAAGCAGTCCAGCATTATAAGCCTCATAAACAATGCCGTTATCTCCGAACATCTTGCTCATAGCCTTTAATTTTTCCGCACTATTGCCGTGATGATAGTCGAATGTTAAATCCTCGATTTCCTTATCAAAAATAACTTGTCCTTTATTAATTTCAGTCTTGCGAAGGGTGGACATAACCGACAGGGAGGCTGTTGAAAAATATTCCTCCCAATCCATTAGTGCGACACCTTCCGCCACCTTGTCATTAAATAATTTTATTTTGTTCTTGGCGATCCTGTTTCCTTCTGAAAAATATTCTTTCCAAGCCTCATTCGTATTTGGATTTTCTGCTGAATTTATTGCCAGCTCGTTTTCAATTTGTTTCATATCACTCATGAAAGACTTAACTTTATTACTACGTTGTAATTTCAGTTGAGCGATGTCCATGTCGGTCTTTAAATCTTCGTTCAGTTTAAAAACCTTGTCCGCATAATCCGTGTTAATTTGCATCTCATTTAATTCAGTTTCTGATGCAATCTTATGCAATGTGCTTTTTAAATCTTTTTGCTGCTTATGGACATCCGTTTCAAACGCTTTTTTCTGCCTGTGCTTTGCAACCTTAAATTCTGTTTCCCCTCGGTACAGCTGGGAGCCTATTCCCAATACTTGCTCGCCGATCTTGGATGCCGTCTGATACGGCAGCATCGCCGCAGCCGTTGGATCAGGAATGCCTGAAGTGACTCCAGCTATCTTTGTTACTTGTGTCTTGCTTTTGAATGTGGGAATCTGAACCATTAATAAAATCCTTTTTGAGCCAACAGATTTCTGTTTTCATTATTAAGAACAGTGATCTTTTGGTTAAGATCGCTTGTAAGCGACATCAAGTTTTTGGAGTTGGTATTCATGGTGTCAACAATCAATTTATTATTAGCCGCGCTTGAATTGATGATCGCTTGCGCGTTAGCCGCCTGTGTGTTGATTAATGTCGTTGATTGAAGTGCCTGTTGATTGATCATCGCTTTTGCTCCGTAAAAGCCGACCATCGTGCCAGCCGCGCTCATCCATGCGGCTGATCTCTGTGATCGCGCCTGGAATAAAGCCATCTGACCTTGCATCCGTGCCAGGACAGCTTGCTCCTTGTAGTCATAGCTGTCAACCTGGGAGGAGTATCTGATGTTCTCCCTCTCCAGCTCCGCCTCGGCTAAATTATATTCGAGTATCTCCAGGGGGGTTCCAGCCATCCTGACTCCAGCAGCCATGTAAGCAGCCTCGGTTGATTTCTGTTGGAGTGCGAAATCCCTGTCAAACCGCCTGACGTTGTATTCGCCGAGCTTGATGGCTTGATCCGCCTTGTCATCCAAGACACCAGCGTTGCGTTCCGCCATTGTGTTCTGATAATGACCAGCCGCCATTGCAGACTCGCCAGCCAATAAATTGCCAGCAACACTTATGCCAGCTCCTATTCCCATTACTACTACTGGCGACATTACATGATCCTCGCAAACCTGATATAATCTTCGTTATTCTGATATTTTCTCATTAATCCTTCTTCTTCCAAGCCAAGCCATTTTGCAAATTTATGACCAAGATGAAAATCCTTCTTGACCGCCGTTTGTAATCGTTTAACATCGTTGTCTTTTATTAATTTCTCCATCCCCTTCTTGATCGCCTTCGCCGCTGCGATGCGATTCTCCCAAATTAACAAAGAACCCATGACCCATCCTTCAAAGACATGATCCCACACTGGTATCACTCCGCCTGAACAGATGATGTCATCATCCTTCATGGCTGTGAATGACATGCCAGGAACTTCCAGTCCGTTAAGGTTCTCACGAAACTTCTTATCAATCTGTGTCATCGGATCATTCATGATCGCATTGACCATGATGTGTGCGTGTTTTTTCTTAAAATTGATTATTTCTAAATTAACCATCATTCACAGTGATGCGAGGATAGATTGAAATTAACGTCAGAGGCAAGGGTTGGGTCTGCCTCACATAAATGTGTCCATCCGTGTTGAAGTCATCACGGAACTCCACTTGCTTGTCACCAGTGAACAGCGGCACTGCCGTGTCCATTGATGCCGCGCTTGAGCGAAAAGGTATCCTTTCCATGTTCGTTAAACTGGAACCCACCTCCACGCCCACGCTTTCATGCACGCGCAAGGTGATTTCATTAATTCTTTTAGTCCTGGATTGTGACGTTCCTTCATCCCCCTTGTTTTCAATCCGCATGGTTTGAAGCACCGAATCATAAGGAAGTCCTATTTGAGCTTTTGTCGCAGAACGATCCAACGTCAGTGATCCTCCAGTCATGATGGCTCCGCTTGCAACCGACTTGACTGGATGGGTTGCGCCGTTCGCCAGGATCGTCACGCTTTCCCCCTCCAGGTGTTCCAAGCCAGTGATGGCTGTTGTAGACGTTCCTGAATAAGTCAGTCCGCTGTCAACAAAAAATCCGTCTTTTTGATCCGTTCCGTAATCAAATAAATTCAAATATTCCACATACCGCCTGGTCGTTCCATTGATGGTTCTTTTAACAATCATCCATAATTCATCCTCATTGGAGTCCGTTGGTATGGTCGCCACGCTTTCCACCACCGCAATTCCTTCATCATCTGTTGTCAGCCTGGTCGTGTCCGAGCTGGTAATCTTGATGGGATCCGCTCCAATCTTGGATGTCTCCTTGATCGTAACCACAGCCGCCGCTGGATTAGCTACAGTAAAATCTGCGTGTGCATTAACCGCTGTAAAGATATTATCCGCTGTCGTGTCATTGCTTTCATTCGGTCTGAAACCAAGAGTTTCATCAGGCGCGGTTCCCCCTGATGCCTCGGATGTGAAAGTGACGGATGTGCCGTCTGATTTTGTTATTTTTAAAGTCGTGCCAGTCGCAATGTTGCCATAATCCGATACAGTGATGGTCGCCTCGCCAAAGACACCGCCTAATTTATGACGATGCCATCCAACCACTTCCTCGGATCTTGCATAAGTAAAACCCAATAAATATCCATCAGATCGTACACACCATAATACACTATCAGGCTCTTGCTGGTATGCCATTTCCGTAATGCCGCCTTCCGTGACATGCTCCGCCAGCAAGGTCATGTCCTGTGCCTGGTACTGATCAATGTTCAAATTGTATGACAGCTCCCTTAATTTTCTTTTAGCTCGCTGCAAGAACATCGTCACGTTGGCGATCTGCACCGCATCGACATTGGCTGATCCGTGGCTGGACTGCTTTTGGATCTGCACGTTTGTTGGAGTAATGGGAGAAGTCGTGCCTGATGCACTGACCACAAATTCGCCTCCCACTGTTCCAACAATCAAGGATCGCTGCGCTGACAAGTATCGTATCGCATTCACCTTGTTTGATGCAATCGTATAGACCATCGCATCGGTGTCGCCTGTTCCAGTCGTAAAATCCTCCAATGATCCGCTGATGCTGAACCACAGTGTTTGAGGATTGTCATTTGATCCAGCGAACACCAGTCGCTGTTCAAAAAAAGTCACCGCACTCGGATATTTATCAGTTGTCGTGTTCAAGACTGGACTCGGAGATCCAGACAGGGATGGTGTTGATATTGTCCAGCTCGTATGTGCTGATCGCGTCAGTTTCCTGATGGCGTAACTTGGATGGACCAGGTACATCGTATCCGCGCTTTGAGCGAACTTGACAGTCGGTATGTCCGCAGTCGCATAAGGACTGGTAATCTGATAAATCTTGTTCGCCACACCGCCTGATGTATAGGTTTGATAATCCGCCGAGCTATCAACATTGTTTCCATCAACGTCTTGCAGCTCAAACGTGTTGGTCGTCTTATTGGCGACCTTGAAGGTCCTTCCGTTCACCTGGACCATTCCTACAACGCTGGAAATGATGACAAAATCGCCATTGGAATATCCGTGCGAGGATGAAGTGACAACAGCTGGATCAGCTTTCGTGATCGCGGTTATCGTCTTATCCCCTTCGGTTATGATTCCGCTGTCCTTGAAAAATCGAATATAAGCGTTTCCCAGCTCCAGGACATACGTCTGCGTTGTTGAAAACTCAAAGGGAATCAACCTTGTCTGAGCCGAGCTTGTCTTTACTTCGTGTACGAATTTCGTGCCTGGTCGCCTGGTCGCCGCTCCGTGAGGATGAACAACCATGTTCTCCAATGTCTTTACGCCGTTAAAATACTTGCTTAAATCCGTTCTTCCATCCAAACGAGGAGAAAGTTCCCCAGCTGTAAAATTACTGAAAGCGACTGTCTGCCGAGCCATCAGTACCTCGCATTAATGAAGGTGCTTGCATCCAAAACTTCCGCCGTTCCCTCACTTGCATCCACATGTCTCGCCTCTCTTAATTTTTCCTTGAATTGTTCTTGCATTTGCGTTGCGAGTGATGTTGATGAAGTGATGGCGTAGCATAATTCCGCAGCCAGTCTTGCCGCAATCGTTTCCTGGAGCAAGGTGTCATATTCGTTCACATCGGTTATTTTCGCAATGTAAAGTAAATAGACAGTCGCCTCATCGGTTACAATTTTTCTTCCCTCAACCTTGAATTTCTGTCCGTCATCCAGGTCAGAGGAGCTGCCGTCATGATGTCCGCCGATCTTTAATATTCGCAAGCAGTCCGCTGGCAAAGTGTATTGCTTGGCGTATTCGTGTGTCGGCGTGTCCGTGTCCTGTGCGAGCTGTACTCGCTTGATCAGACAGTTCCAGGCGTGGGAGCGAAAGATTGCATCCCTGACAGGATCATACCGCTGGTTCAGCAAGCGTGCATTTTTTGAATCTTCCGTGATGTCTGTAATGTTATTTGCTCCCAGCATGTTGAGTGCCGAGTTGCATATCTCTACTTTTGATGCCATGATTTCCTTAAAAAATTAGATAAAAAAAAAGAGGGGGATGAACCCCCTCTTATTCGACTTTTAGTCAACAATGTAGACGATGTAACCTACCAGGTCATCACCATCCGCTATTGCTGTAGTTGATGTAGCACGAAGAACAACTCCGTCTTTGCTTTCAAAGACATGAGTTCCACCAGTTGCTTTTGTCGCAGCCAAGGCTCCTTCCATATCGAAGTAGCCGACTGTGTCAACATCTTCCCCGTCAACCAATCCGTCAGGATCAGCCGCAGTAGTGGTTCCGTCTTGCGCCGTGTACGCATCCCATCCAAGATCCAGTGTCGCTGAACTTGTTGTCCAGTTCACATAAGATCTTGACAGTGCTAATAACACCCTCACTCTACCAGCTGGTAGTTCGCCAAGAGCAACTGAAGAACTTGCATCCCCAGCACCATCCTGGTCGTGAGTGAAAAACATGATTCTTAATTTACCATGTTCCTCCGTAGTCTTATTATTGGTAACAGGAGTTGCAGTACGATTAGTATATTCAGTTGATTTCTGAGTAGTAACAGCCATTTATATCCTCCTATTATTCGTTGCACGGAATTTGGACTACTTTTTCTTCTTCCATTCGAGTAGCACCAATGCTCATGGAATAATAAACTTGAGTGCTGTATGATTTATCAGCTCTCTCATCTATTCTTGCACTAACATCCTTGCCTATTGCGAGTTTAATCGCATCCTCGGTGAAAGCGAAACATAGCCTGTCATCCGTATAGGTTGAGTCAAGATTAAGCCTGTTTGACATAATGAACTTGAAACCAAGGAATGAATCAATTTGACCCATCGCTAAAGCCTTCACAGTATTATAATCAGAGTTCTTAACCTCTGTAGTGTTAAGCAAATCCTCTATTTGGGTTGCTCCACACACTACATATCTTTTTAATGATGGATCCACATCTTTGAGATCCAGTTTCTTCTTCGCATCCAAAAGTTTTGCAACGTTCAATCCAGTGGCTTGATCTGATGTTGCGTATTTTTGAGTGCTAGGCAAGCTGGTGGATGTACCCCCAGTTTCGCCTGTATAAGCAGTCGCATTCATCGCTGTGATGATAACGTCATCAATTGATCTTCCCATCGCCGCTGCTGCTGCTTTGGCATAAGTTGAAGTAGGATCAATCAGCATTCTTACTTTGTCCTGATCGTCTATGAGATCAGCCCATTCGTAGTCAGCCAATGATACCCTTCTTCTTGTATGGGGAGTGTCAATCTGCGGAGTGTCTGCGTGCCTGGAAGATCTCACTTGAGCAGCGGTTATACCGACTTGATCAAAATAAGCGTTCTTCCCAGTCACAGATTCCACATCCACAGCTTCACGCAAACGACTACCAAATTGTTGCGCTAGCAGTTGTACATTATTTGAATATTGCTGTACAAAAGCGGTGGTAATTTCACTTGACATAATTGCCTCCATTTAGTGAAAAGGTTATGTGTCGAGTAATTATCTACGATGTAGGTTAATCTTCATTTAGCGGCTGATAGCCGATCTTCTGTTCAGATTGTCAAACTGGATGCTCTCGCACTACCCAGTTGAAACTCCAAGTTGCATATTGCGTAATTTAAAAACTTCGTCAACAACTGATTTGTGTTCAGGATGATTTTTTAGCCAATAAGGGGAATCCTTGTCTCCCATGATCTTTTGGATTTCTCGTTCCGCCTCATTCGGTGTCATCGCGCCAGCTTCCTCCTGACCGCCTCCCATGCTGTCCTCGCTGAAGTTTTCCGCCATGCTTACAAGTGATTTAACAAAGCCTGGATGATTGCCAAGCGGCGTGCCATCCTTCAGCATGACATCAGCCAAATCATTTGCAAAATAATTTTTAAAAACAGAGTTAGCCTGGTTCATTTTCTTGTCATAAGCCAAACCCCACTCCTTTCGTAATACTGTTTCATTTTCAACCTTGTTCAGCTCCAAGTCTTTTTTCGCCGTGTCCATCGCACCCTGTTCCAGCTGCGAGTAGTAATTCAGCACTCCTTGCACCTGGCTTGGGAGCAGATTCAGCTTATGCGCCTCGGCGATGAAATTCTTGACTGGCGTTTCACTCGCTCCATCCTGTAAAGAATATTTCACGTCATACTTGTCAGGGGAAGTTGGAACCCCCAGCTTCGTGTAAACATCCTTCCAGTCATCATCGGTTGCGTGTTTTCCTGGTATGGCGATCTTGTCCGCGCCGACCATTCGCTGCGCCGACACATATCCCTTCGCCAGCTGACCGACATCCTGGATGTTTTCCAAGGATGCCTCATTCCTGACATCTTCAGGCAAGGTGTCTAAAAAATTCGGTTGCTCGCTTGTTTGTTCAGATTGCGGCTCCACCGCAGTTGTCTGTTCTTCAGCCATTTTATTTTTTCTCCTTTGGTATTGGTTTCAGCATTGACTTAATGAAAAGCAACACTGCTCGCTGTCCTTCCAAAAAAGCCATCTCATTGGCATCCTTGGAAAAAGTTGAAACGTGATAAGCGCATCTGTTCTCCAGATCCGCCATCACATCCTGTCCTTCCTTTGAATTGAAAAGAACCTGGTATTTAATTCTTGATTGTTTTAAAATTTCCTCTTGATTAGGCATTATTCACTTCCTTCAACAGCGGAGCCGCTTTTCCACCAGCTTCAGCCATCTGGGATGCCTGATCCAGTTGAGCTTGTTGCTGCGCCGCTTGAGCTTGCTCCTCCCTGATCTGTGCAACCTCCTGATCGGATCGTAAAATTTTTCTCGGAACCCCCAGCACATCCGTTATGTGCTTGACAAGTTTGTCGGAGTCCAGATAATCCATCACAGGCATCATCTGCGCGAGTGGCGTGATAATTTCCAAGGCTCTCAATATCGCCTGAACATCTCCAGTCCGCTGTGATCTAGCCAATGGGGAAACATATTCTATGTCTACTGTGCTACCTTGAAGCGTAACTGGTGGAACAGGCAGTATTTCCTTCCTTAATAATATATTGAAACATCGTGTAATCAGCGGTTGCAGCATCTCCGCCTGGAGCCTTCCCAGGACTGGTGCGAGCAATCGCATTTTTTCCTCATTCCTCTGCATAACCTCGGTCGCCGTCATCCTGACATCCTGTGACATCAGCAGCTGGTCCACGAAGTACGCCTGTCTGATTGATCCCCTCCTCTGATCCTCCAGGTTCAGTCCGACTGGCGTGTTCGCACCGATGTTGAGCGGTTCAATTCGATCCCTTGAACCAGATCTGTAATAATTCAATCCTCCTGGCTGGGTCCTGACTGGCAGAATGAAACTGTCATCAGGTACTAGGAGCGGCGGATCAACCATTTTCTGCGCCGCCTTGATCGTTGTCTCCGACATTTTATTTAACATTTTAATGTCAGGGAGCGCGGTCATGGATGGAGATCTTCCGTACGTCTCCGAGCTGGATTTCAACCATCTGGGAACGACAAACGGAAATTCGTTAAATCCTGAAATGGATATTATTTTCTTATCCTCATGATCATAATAAATGGAAGTGAACGGCATGGATGTGTTTTCCATGCGATACGGATTCTGCCTGTCATTGGGTTTAACGCAATGATGGAGCGTAACCTCGTCATACGGCTTGTCCTCCGCAATCTTTATTATTTTCTTTGACAACTTGTCGCCGAACCGCTGAAAGGCGGCTCTAGCGGTCATCTTAAATTCCCTGTGAACTGTGTCGACTATCCCCTTGTCACTCTCCGAAATATAAATTTCCTTGATGTGCCTGGTGGAAAACCTTAAAAACTTCTGGTCATCCTCCTCGATCATCATGCACGCCGTTCCAAAGGTGATCAGATCAGTGTACAGTTCATGAATTTCCTGTTGGAAGTTAGACCGATCAAGAGCAATGTACATTGTTTGCGTACAGGCTTCTAGCCATTCTCTGCTTTCTTCATCGGATGCCAGCATTTCATTCTTGAACCGCATACTGAACCACGGAGTCGCCGCATTGGTGAGCATTCCGTGTAGGGAGGAAGATAGTAATTCCGCTGCGTGGAGAGCCGTGCCGTCAAAGATGAAAGTCGTTCTCTTATCCCCAGCCGACCTGGATTTCGTCACATCGGCTCGCCTCGGCAGACAATAGTCCGCAATCTCTTGCCAGTGATTCTCCCAGTTAGCTCTTTTTGATTTTAGCTTGCTGAACTGATCCGCTAATTGTTTCGCATCCTTCATATCATTTTTCCTTTATTCTCCCAGTGTTTTTTTCTTGTGTCCAGTCAATCCCAGGACTCCCAAAACATTTCTCGTGCTTGTGAACTTCTTGCCAGCCTGTGCGGCTGAAAATTTTTGTTTATAATCCTGATAGGCTGCTCCTGACTGCAACAGATCCGCACTTGATTCAGCCATTCCCAGTTTCGCAATCGCGCCTCCCACTCCTGGCACGACTTGTCCTATCGCACCCTGAATAGCGGTCTTGATCTTGTTCTGCTTTTGCAGCATATCCATTGAAATGGGTGTTGATGTCATCACGCCTGTGGGATCGCCTGACCCCATCGCTCCTTCTGAAACGCCGTATTTAACCTCATTCCCCTTGGAAGTCGTAAAGACGGAACGGCTGATGTTAGGATCACCCTCCGCATACAGCCTCTCCCCTTCCTCATTGCTTATTCTTACAAAATTTCCACCCTCTTTTCTAAAATAATTTCCAACAGTGGCGTAATCTGAACCCAATGAAATCAGGTAGTCATCCGTGGCTTGTGATGCCTCCGTGCCATAATGCCACTTGTCATCGCCAGTTAAATTGGCGGCGAATGTTGAAGTCGGAGAATCACCGCTCCCCCATTCCTGTCCAGGCGGAGGCGTGTTGGGAACTGTTGTCAGACCCAAGGCGGTTTCCACCGCATTAATTCCTTCAGAAACAGCTTTCTTTTTTTCTTCTTTTTTCTTTGTCGTTGGCGTGGGAGTGTCATATTCCCCACCAGTTCCGCCGCCTGAAGAATAACTGTCACCTTGTGAATTGCTGCTGGTAGCCGTGCTTGCACCCATGTCAGGCTCCCAGCAAGGTTTTCTGATAAGTGTCAGCCTCGCTCACATCGCCTTGCGTGCTTGTCAGTATCGTCTCCGTATATCCTTTTTTCTTCTTTTCCAGCTTCTTCTCCGCCTCCTTCTTCGCCGTGGTCAACTCCCCAGTCACTGGGTCGATGTACTCCTCCACATGCGTTGCTGGCGGCAACTCAGGCGGTGGCGGTGGTGGTGTCGGTGGAGCTGGCATCTTCGGTTTTAAAAATCCCATGTCATATCCTCACTTCCAATGGATTGTAATTCGTTCCTGTCGCCAATTTTTCCATTCTCTTATTTTGATTCAAATCCAGTTCCTGTATGGCGACAGCCGCAACCCTCCAGGCATCCGCATAATGACTGGAGTGATCATGAACTGGCTTTGAAAAAACCTTCTGCTTGTCCATCCATTTCCTGTGATACCACTTCATGGAATCCAGGAACGGCTTGCAGTTGTTTCGGTCAATAAAACTTTTCGCCAACAGGATCTGTCCAGCGTGCAGACCATCCTCTATCGGCAGCTTCGGACACACCTTGATGGGTCGCATCCCCATGGAGAACGCGTATTCCTTCCTGGAGTGTCCAGTGCTTAATTCTCGTTGCTCCACATCATGTGGAAACACATAATTCCTGATATTATAATTCGTCTTTTTTATGTAATCCGCATAGTGGTCCAGGGATTGATTGGAATTGTTATAACAGTCAATCACGAACAAGGCTCTGCCGATCTGCTGGGTGAACAACAGGCAAGTCTGGTCGGAGATCCCCAAATCAAAATACACGTCAACTGGGTATCCTGGATCATACGGAAAATGAGAAATTTTCTTTTCATCCTCCATCTTCTGTATGATCTTGCCGTACACCGATCCTGATATGTTGGCGGTCCAGGAGCATTCAAACTCCTGTGCGTACTGGTCCTCGGTCATCAGCTTCTTCGCCGAGTCCAATTCCTCCTGTGGTACGAGCTTCGTCTCACTCGCCTTGAAGATGCAAGTGAACCAGTCTCCCAACCCCTTCGCCTCCTCGTACAAGTCATAAAAGCTGTTCATTCCAGCTGGCGTTCCTATGAAACACACCTTCCCCAGCCTATCCGCAATCGCTGGTCTGATGATCTCTGGAAACATGCGAGAGTCCATCTGCGCGTATTCATCACAGACGACCATGTCAAAGTATTGTCCGCGGCTGGCATCGACATTTTCCGAACCGAATAACGTTATACGACCATTCGTGGGAAAATCGGCGCGCAACTCCGTTTCATTGTACTTCATTCCAGGGATCTTCCTGGAAAATTCCTTCAGGTAATCCCAGGCGATGAGTTTCGCTTGCACCCTGGTCGGGGAAAAGAAAACTCCCCTGAAATTCTTTTTTTTGCTGGTGAGAGCGAGCTTGATGAGATGGTTAATGCTGAAGATCGTCTTTCCTCCCCGTCTGTGCATCACGCATACGGCGAAGCGGTACTTGTCCAAGGCATCATGCAGTATCTTCTGCTGTGGTCTTGGCTGATAGGGGATCTTAATTATTTTCATTAGTGTATTGTTTCCTTGTTTGTATTTACTTCCAGGGGAATAACCTTTTGAATATTCAATGCAGCTATGATCAGCTCGGCGGCTGCAAGCGCATCCTCCTTGTCAATGAAGTTTGTTAAATCTAATCTTACCAGGTTTTGTTTCTCGTCAAAGAATACGGCAGCCTGGATGTCGTTCATGTGCATCTGAGTGTCTAATTCTCCCATTGTATATAAAAAAAAGCCGCACGATTTTTGGGGATGGATCGAGTCGCGGAAAACCGCCATTTTTTATTTTTTTTCTCAAAAAACTTTTGATCCATTGTTACCCTGTCGGTTGCTCATCCCTTGTATTCCTTAGTTAATTGTATTTGTGTCAGGTTTATTGTCACTTTCTTTGTTCGATCCTCTTAATGCGCGCGTGGACTCTTTGTCTTTAAGTTCAGGACTGCCATCATCAGACCATATAACCTTAATGACTGGATCTCCCACGTTCTCGATTGTCTGCTTGTCTCCGAATATAGACACTAACTTACTAGCCAGCCATCTCGCATGTTGTAATTTCTCGCGGATTAATTGCACTTGCTGCGGCTCTATCGGCTGCTCCAGGAGATCTTGCATCTTATCCAGCCACGTCACGGCTCCCAGCTTGCGAGCCGTTAAAACCTTCTCTTTGAGTTTTTCATCCTTGTGCATCCATTTATAAATAGTTGCCAAGTTCGGCATGTCCTTAGGTCTGCAGATTGACGTTAAGGTATTCCCAAGCTCGAGCAGCTCCAGGACCTTCTCCAATACTTCCTTTGATTTCTTCATATGTCTTATTCCTGTTTTGTTTTAAGTTTTTTAATGAATTGATCTTACCTTCCAATGTCGTCTGACCATAGCTCAGACCGCCGTGCATCCTACAGATGTACCTTCCGTTCTTTTTTAAAATCCCTTTGGCTCTGCACTGCCTCCCATATCTTTTAGTCATCGCCTCACATTGTATTTTCTTGCCTGGTCTGCCTGTCATGATTTTTTTTTAAATTATTTTATTATAATGCTTGACATTATATAACACCTAGCATTATAAGGGGTTGAAAGGATATTTAATGATAAAATATACTAGCTCAAAAAGTTTCTACCTTGGCATCGCCGCCATGGTAATGAACGGCTTAACATTTGATGCCGACTTTGATTCTTTAACGATCAAATTAACTGGCGGCTTTTAATGAACTCCGAATTTATCACTTACGGCATCGTAGACAATGGCATTATGATCATTGGCGCAATGACTGGTTATAATCTTGAAAAATATTTACCCAAGAAATTGCAAAATGGTCTTGGTGCTGTCTATGGTGCTGGACTTGGCAACGCCTTGTCCGACTTCATGGGTGGCATGTCCACCCTGTCTTATGATCTAGCGGCTGGTACGGCTGCTGGATGTTTAATTGGTCTTGTATTCATTCCGATATTAGGTTGGTTCTGGAATGCAAGACAAATCAAAAAAGGAGCTTAAATAATGTCTAATCTTTATGGACACAACAATTTTGACTCCGCTTATGTTGTTACCAACTATCCTTGGGGTTTTCGCTTGAAAACTTTAAGACGATACTGGATAGAAACAACAAAGCACGGAGATCGATTTTGTTACGCGACTTTAAATCCAAAAACCGCCAAATGGTGCAAACCTAAGAAAAGCACTTATTCCGCAGTTATGGTCATGTGCCTTAATGAAAAAGAACATGTAACATACTTTGATATTGCCGCTGGTTGGTCAGAGTTCAAAGACATAAAAGAATTTGAACAAAAAGCGGACCTCCAGCAATTAAGCAAAGAGCAGCTCAGACAGATTTGTTATTGCAAATCTGTTAAGCAAGTTCATTCAAAACTTTCTTACAGCTTTGAAAATACAACCCAGCTTTCCCAAAAAGAAAGGGAAAAAAGGGATAACAAGGAAAAAGAAATAAACAAAAAGATCAATAAATATGGTAATTATGTTTATTCTAAATGCCTTGTAAAAAATAACTTATTATGACCAAAAGACAGCTTAAAAAATTAATGAGTTCGCTTGAAATCAGTCAAGCGGACTTGTGCCGCATATGTTTTAATCAAATTACGCAATCTGACAGGAACATTGTCTCAACTTGGCTAAGCGGTGCGAAGCCAATACCTCGTTGGCTTCCTCAAATGTTAAACTACTACAAGGAGTCTAAATAATGTCAAAACAAACCAAAGATCTTTTATTTGATATTAAAATATCAGTAAAAGCATCACCTGAATATATTGATAGATTAAAAGCTATGAAACCAGTAGAATTTCAAAACCATGTTTCTAAAGCTTGTTTTAAAAACAATGACAGATACCTTTATGATGCCAAGATCTTAAATTGTGGCTTTCAAAAAGATTTAAAAGAATTTAAAAAAGTTTTAATGCCTCAATAATTAAAGCGGAGCGATCCGAATAAAAGAGCCAGCATTCATTGCTGGCTTTTTTTAAAACAATCTTTTGTAAGTCTATCCTTTTCTTACACAAATTTTGTCAACAATGGAACTTATTTTTTCATTTTTTTGATGTATCTGCAAATATAAACGGAGGTATATCAATTCCTCCTCCCATGTCTTTTTAATTTTGTGCCGACTCATACCGAAGGCGCGACCAAGCTGTGTGAAGGGAATTTTTTTAGCGCGCATCCACAGCATCCTCTTGGTGTCAATGTCCTTGACCAGCTTTCCCAATATTTCACAGGCGATCCACCATCTGTCGATCTGCGAAGCGGTGGGAACGATCTTGAAATCCGTCTTATGATAGCTGCGCTGGTACATTTTTTCCTGACGATAATCAAGCCAGGCGGTCGTTCTCTCCTTTCGGAAAGCGGAGGGGAGCCTCCTATCGGTCCTGACAGCCTCCTCAAAGAGGTGGATGAGGTCCTGGACTGTTACTTCAGGCATTCCAGATGCCGAGCGTACTTGTCAGCTCGCACCTGATCATCCTTCTTCCAGCTTTTTCTCAACTTCAGCCATCCTTCCGCAAGGAGGGGGTCGCCAGTCTTTTTCAATATTCTTTGATAAATCATTTCATCCGAATTGTATTTCTTCCTCTTGCCTTCCTTGACATATTTATAACTTGCATTCGTATTCTTTACTAAATTTTTAACAATCTTGTCCAGTGGATTATTTAATGGATTATTTAATGGATTAGTCGGACAGTTCTGTCCACCTTTCTGGACAATATTGTCCACCTTACTGGACAAAGTTGTCCAGACAATCTTGTACCGCGTGGATTGACCTGGGGTTCCCTTTTCCAGTATTTCCAGGTATCCGTTGTCAATGAGGTTGTGCAGTCCGCGCCTGACGGACCGCTCGTGCAAGTTGGAGTCAGCCGCAATCCTCTGATGGCTGGGGAACAAGGCTTTGGTTTTTGAGTTCTCTCGGTCCAACAGGAAGATCATGATGCGCCTGGCTGCTGCGCTGACCCTTGTATCGGCGTTGACCATCTTCAGCAGCTTCCACTTCTCCAGCAGACCACCCATTAGAACAACAGATGTTCAATTTGATTGACAATAAGGGATGGCTCTTTTTGCAGTAAATGAGAGATGGCGTGTGAATGACTGCGGTTGAGAAAGCGAGTAATGCTGTTTTTATTCCTGATGACATGCTTGTAAGCCAAATGGCAGAAGTCCGTTCTTGCCAGGACAAGGTGTTTTTTCCCTCGGTGGCTCAATAAGTCCTGGAGGGATATGCCGTGCTTGACACATACGGCGAAAGCCAAGGCGTGCAGCGACTTGAAGGATATGGGATTGACAGTCATCCTTGGTTCATTGTTTGTGATAGGATCTTTGGTCAGTTGAGCCGTGTGCCAGTGCTTTCCTATTCTTTTCGGCGGACTTAATATCCGCAGTATGTTTTTTAACTGGCGTATTTCATCATGGGAGAGTTTTACGTTTTCAAACATTGATCCATCCAGTTCTTAAACCCAGGATTGTCTCTCAAGATCTGAACGAACCCTCGGCTCATCGCATTGACCACATCCTCCTCCTTCTTATCCTTCAAATTATACTGCTCATAAATGATGTGGCATATTTCGTGCCACACCAGGATGCAGCTGTAGGAGGTCTGTTGTTCAATGATAGATTCATCAAACACTACGAGCTGCTTCCCAGCGTGGTAGCTTCCCTCATCATCAGCGATCTCCAGGAGCTGCTTTTGACAGCGGAGAGCTATGGTCAAGCCGCTGACCTGGAGCTTACTGGGTAAGGAAATCTGTTGGGGTGACTTTGCCATTGGTTGCCTTGAAGATGAGAGCCAGGTTCTTCTGCGTGGGAAAAGCCTCCCCCTTGATCCATCGGTGGACCAGCCTGGCTGGATTGGTGGTGTCCGCAACCTTCAGTTTTTTCGCCAATTCTCCAAGGGATTTGATGTTTTGCAGTATTTTCCATTCCTGGAGTGTCATATCTAGCTTTTGTTTCTAAACTACTTAGCATAATTTGCAAAGTATAAAATATAAAAAAATATATATAGCTATTAATGCTAATAAGACTATAGTTTAAAGACAATGATGCCGTGCAAAATACTGGAATTAAGGAAATCCATCAAGAACAGCGGCTTAATGCAAAAGGATGTAGCCAAAATCATAGGCGTTAACGTCATCCACCTGAATAAAATATTGAATAACAAGGCATCACTGACACAGAACATGGCTCGAAAACTAGCCAGGATCAAGCTCCTGGATTCTACGGAGCAGCGGATACTCTACCCATTAAAATGTAAATAAAATTAGCAATATTTGCAAAGTTCTTGACGAAACTTTGCAAAAAATGCTAATTATGTTCCTAATATGTTTAGGAATTGTTCGTGGTAGATGATTTTTTAGATGATTTAAGAAAGACTGAAGATCCAGTCATCGTTCCTGATTATTACCTGGCTGCTGGACACAACCATTTCTCCCCCTCGCAAGTCAATCTGCCGTTGGATGTATGGCTGCACAATTATGTTTTCAGGGATCAGGATTGGAGGAGAACGGCGAAGATACCCAATCCGAACATGACCGCTGGCAATGCGACTCAAGGTTTTTATAATAAAAAAACTAAAGAATCTTCAGGTTTAAGCTCTTATGTCTTTACTGGTGCAAGCAAGGAACACGCCAGTCAAAGTGGAATTGAGTCCTATAAAAAAAATAAAGTCTTATATGCTGGGGAGGAGCTGGACCGATTTAATAAAAACCTGGAGGTGATGGGTGCTTGCATTAACAACGGCATCAGAGCCTTGGATGAGATTGACATCAGAAAAGAAAAAGACCTGACAACGGAATTGTATTGCGAGCATTTTTTTCCAGGCATTGAAATCACCACCATCGGCAGAACCGACTTGATGGCGACATCGAAGTACCTGGTGGAGCTGAAAACAAAATGGCACACGAAAAAACTGCAAAAGGGATACATCCCCAAGGGAGAGCCTGACTTCAATTATCTGTGCCAGGTCGCATTCTACTGGAAGGCGACTGGGTTGGAACCCATCCTGATCTATCACACTGGGATGCCAGTCGTGGACAGGAAAACAAAAAAGACAAACAATGAATACAAGATTTTCTCGAAAGAGAACTGCGAGCAGCTGACTCCAGCTGCCATGGAAGAATATTTGGAGCATTGCCGAGCCGTGCTGACAGTTCGTCAAAATCTGCTTAAAATTTCATCAGATCCTAAAGTCCTGGCTCAGCACGTTCAGCCTGACTTCAACAGTTTTTACTGGAATGATCTGAATGAGGAACAACTGAGGGAGGCGAAAGAATTATGGGGAATGTGATATCTTTAAAAAATAATGAAAAAGAGATTAAGATCATCCACACCAGGAGCGATTCAAGGCGGATGGACCTGGAGGATGCGATGCTGAAGGAATGCAAAAAGAAAAAAGAGGCGTTCTTCATCGGCACAAGACCAAGACCGAAAAAAGAAAGACCAAAAACATCAGGACTGCAAAAAAGAATTTTTAACTGGATGGTGCTGCAAGATGACTAGGGATTTCAACGACACGCTGGCGGCTGCCGTCAAGGAAGTGGAGCAGTTCAACGACAAGAACAAGCAGAACATAAAAGGCAAGAAATACATGATGGTCAAGGACAGATCCCTGATCTTCAGAAAACATTTCGGACTCGATGCCAGGATCACGACCGAGCAGACCTATGATGACAATTTTGTCCGCTCTGAAAGCACGATATGGATCGGCGGAGAGATTGTCGCCAATGGGTTCGCCGAGGAAAAACGAGATGCCAGTTTCATCAACAAGACAAGCGCAGCCGAGGTGGCGGAGACATCAAGCATCGGTCGCTGCCTGGCGAACATCGGACTTCAGGGTGGGGAGTACGCTTCAGCGAATGAAATGGAGCAAGCGATCCACCAACAGAAACAGCAGCCGAAAGCTGCAAAGGATAAGGCTGGTCAAGATGCCAAAGGCAATCAGGCTGATGGTAGCTCGCAACCTGATCAGTCTTTGCCGCCAGGATGGGGTGAAATGGATAAAGCTAAACAAGTTCATCACTTTTCCGAATGCTTGAATAAAGCGACTCATCCTGGCAACTTGCGTGAAATCGTGACCAGGTTTCAAGCCTGGAAAGCTGGATTGCCTGGCGATGACCAGCAAGAGCTGACGAAAATGTTTGTTGCGAGATTATCAGAGTTAAAAGGAGGTTAAATCCTAATGCCAAAACTCAATATAATGATAAATCCTGGAGATCCGCAGTTAAGGGAATTGTGCGATCAAAAGGAGAATAAGTGTGTTGCCACCTCGTTCATGTTTGACGATGACAAGGAGAAAAGCGGATTCACGTTCAGAGAGGAAGTGTCAATCCCAGCCAACACCAAGGTCCATCTGTCAATGTGGTGCAACAAAAATAAAAACGGCAAGCCTTACTTCGGCATCACCATCGAGCCGTTCGAGGAAGCCTGGACTAAAAGGCAAGCCGCCAAGGGATCATCCAAGAAATCAGATGATGGATTAAAATTTTAATTCATAATGAACCCCTTAAATCAATCATCTCTCTTGGGTGCGGTTGCGGCTGGTAAGATATTATTTCAACACCAGCCGCACCTGACGGATGCGGCTCTGCGCAAAAGAATCTTGCGGTTGCGAATTAACAACAAATTGCCGATGACCAGGCTCGCTGGAAAGTACGTCATCTCCATCAGGAGGCTGGATCAATGGTTGAGGGAGAATAATTTATGAAAATTAAGGGAAGAATAAAACCACATTTACCCATTTATACAAAACATAGAAAAAACAAAGGTCAGTTTAAACGAAAAAAACATTGGAGCGAATTAAGTGAATAAATATTTTATATTATTTAATTTGTTAAGAATAAATAAGATTCAATTGAATTTTATACAACTAACAATATTATTTTATATTAATGATAATAATGGAGAGTTAGCATTACAAGATATTTCAAAAGATTTAACAATACCTTTTACAACAGTTCAAAGAGTTTGTGAAGTTCTTGAAAAAGGATATTCATATTCAGATGCTAGAAGAAATATTAAACTTAATAAAAAAGGGTATCAATTTATTCAACGGGAACATAGTTTAAAAGATAAAAGAAAAAAATTAATTTCTATGACAAAAACAGGACAACATTATATTTCTTATTTTATAGGAACAATAAGAAGAAATTTAGAGAGTTAATGAATAAAACACAATTAGCGATAAAAAAATGGTAGCAACAAAAGATAAGCTGGTGCAGTCAGTGACAGACAAGTTCAATGTCCGAGCGAACAAGGGGATCGTCAAGTTTGGCAACACCTTTGACCAGGCGGACATGGATGATGAGGCTGCATTAAAAAATCTGCAAGAGGAACTGATGGATGGCGTGGTGTACATAGAAAAGATTTTATGGAACAAGAAGAACAGCAGCTGAAGAAACAAGTTTCAGATTTGAAGAAGGAAAACAAGGAATTGAAACAGCATAACAGTTTCCTGGAGGAGCGGTTGGAGAAATCCTATGACAAGAATTTCGATCTCCGTCAAGAGAACATAAAAAAAATGCCGATAATCAAGGAAGAAAAAAAGAAATAATGCGTACTTGTTTAAAGTGTGAAGAAGAAAAATCAGAAGTCAGGTTTTATACTGAACATGTGAAAGGCAAAAATGGAAATACTTGGCTGCGTTATAGAAAATGGTGCAAGGATTGTGTTGTTGAGGATAGAAAATTAATTAATAATATTGAGTATGATAAAATATTACAGAAACAGAATGGTGTTTGTGCTATCTGTGGAAACCCTCCCAATAAAGGAAAACTTAATATAGATCATCTTCATTCAGGTGTTAATAAGCGATCAGGTCATATAAGGGGGTTGTTATGCCGTGGCTGTAATACTGGTATTGGATGTCTGAATGATAGTATTAAAAATTTATTGGCAGCCGTTAAGTATATAAAATTTCATAACAGGCATCCTGATTTTCACAATATTGAATATGACAATTCTTATCTAAAAAAAGCTGCACGAATAGAAAAGAAAAGTCGATGACCAGGAGGCAATCCCAAATATATTTTTTCATTAAGAGATTCATCAATGAAAACAATTTCTCCCCATCCTACCAGGAGATGGCTGACGGAGTCGGCTTGAAATCAAAGTCAGGGATTCATTTCTTGATTGACGGCTTGGTCAAACAGGGGAAGGTAAGGCGAGTGAAATTCACGGCAAGATCTGTTGAACTCGTCAATGGCTAGGCACTGGTATTCCAATTTAAAGCAAGAGGCTTACTCCAAATGGCACAGGAGATTTGACGGCATTGCGATGATTGACGTTGACAGCGTTGAGGTGTGTCCTCAATGCACGCAGCCTCTCGCCTTCATCGAGCTGGCGAAGGATGTCGGTCAGAATTTCAAAGCCTACACCCTGACGAAGAAACTGGCGGACAAGTTCAGCGTGCCGGGATTCGTGTTGTTTTACAGATTGAACGTGAAGGAGGAGATAACGAACTTCCGCGTGAAGCGGATCAGTCCGGAGGTTCGCATGGTCAAGAACAGCATCAAGCCTGACGAGTGGCTGGAATTTATCTTGCAGTTGCAAACGGATCATAAAACAAAATGTTTGGTTAAAGAAATAGAATCTTATGACTTTGACAAGTGGCAAGGAACGGATCCTGACTGATGAATTTAAAAAATAATAAAAAATTTACACAAGGTGAGTTGAAGAATGGATGAAGCTGAATTAAAAAAACAGATCTCTGAATTGAAAAAGGAGAACAAGGAGTTGAAGGCGCAGAACAGCTTCTTGTTGGATCGTTATGAAAACGCCATTGAAAAGAAGTCGGAGCTCCGGCAAGAACTTTTAAATAAAAAACCGCCGGAGGAAATAAAGAAAAAATGATCTGCACTCACCACTGTTTTAATCCGATGGGTCTGGAACAAAAGCAAGTCGTTCCCAGGAAGCTGCATTTTCAATGGGAGGGGAAACAATGCGGAAACTGGGTTTACATCTACAAGCTGGTCGCGAAGATCAGACCGAATGAATTGAATCCTAAAACAAAGAAATATAATGAAGATGCAGAAATAATACCCATTGAGGAAGCATAATGAATATATCAGATTTTTTAATGAAGTTAAGTGACGTTCAATTAGAGGAAAAAAACAGAACGATTCCTTTAGTTCAGATCATTATCATGTATGAATTATGGAAAAGTGATGTTCCTGTTCTTCTTCTGGAAATTCAAAATAAGTATAACTTTGAAAGCTGTACTGTTCATAGAAATTGCACAATGCTGTCCAGTGGTATGAGAAGAAAATACAGACGAGGCAAAGGTTGGATTGTTAAAAATCACAATCCAGATAAATATGATCGGCGTGTCAAGGAAGTTGAATTAACATTGCGGGGAAAAAGAGTCGCGGAGAGATTATTCGGTATTCCGATGCAAATTAAGAAATAAATCATCCAGAATTTAGCTCCTGGAGCATTAAAAGAGGGGGAGCGGTATCAAACCACCCCCCCGGCTATAACGATTATCAAGGGATTTATTTTACGGCTTTAATGATGGAATGTATCCTCAAGCCGGCATCCCGGATGCCTTTTATGACATCGTGCGCGTATCGGTGTTCGCAGATGAGATAAGTTGCGTTTTTAACTCTTTGATTAGTATTCTTATCCCACCACTCAACTGCTTTTGGAGTGTGCGGACAGAACTGCACGATGGTTCCGTGATTTATGATTGAAAAATCTTGACTCATTTTCCATCCCCCTTCTTATCCAAGCCAAGATCTATGACTTTATCCAGGCGTTTCTTTTTTTCTTTTTCGGATAATTGATCCCAGTCGTCAGGGAATGAAATGCCAGGAACTTTCTCAAAAAATTTCTTCTGCCATTCATTGACTGATTTGGAATTTTTTTTACCAGTCGGATTTTCCGTGATTTCAAATAACTTTGAAACCAGGGATACGGTTTTTAACATGTCATTCATCAGTATTTCCTTTCCTGGAAAGGCTGCCATCTAATTGATGACAGCGCTTTCGATTGCAACGGCGTGCTCCTCACCGCGTGGATCCTGGTGAGTGATGTAACCGTCAGTTGTGTCTCCACTCTTATGTCCAAGTCGTTGCTGGATTTCCTTGTCATCCGCCTTCACGACATTTTTCAAAGTGGTGGCAAAAAATCTTCTAAAACCCTTGAAGCCGATATGTTCAACATCATGACTGTCGCAAATTTTATAGATTAATTCTTCCCTTAACCATTTACTGTTAGGAAGAGGGTGAGCCTGGCGTTTTGAAAATTTACCTTCAAAGAACCAGTCATCATCGCCAACATTATGTTTTTCTTGAAGATGGCGAAGAGCTTCAAGAAGTCTTGGTGATAAAGGCACATAGCGAATGCCATTACCGTCTTTTCTTAAATTGGCTGATTTAGTTTTATGAATGTTAAAATGCCTGTCAGCCGCCTCGAAGATCTTAAATTCACCGTTAATGATTTTATTCGGCTTCAATAAAATCGCCTCACCGAAACGAGCACCGGTCGTGCTGATCACCCAAGTTAAAACATATAATCTTTCATCATAATTTTCAGAAAGATCTTTAAGCACGGGAGCAACATTCTGAACTGTTGGTGCCGGTTGGTTGGATTTTTCAATAACTATACCCTTGATGCTTTTCGCTGGAGAAATATAGTTATCAGTATCGGATTCATAGTGCTCCAGGATCGCGGCAAATCTTTGATAGAGCTTGCCTGACCAGCGATTGATGTTTGTAATGTTAGGATCAGCATGACCGATTAAAGCCAACTGAAGATCCTTGCAAAATCTTTTCTTAATGTCCTGGATCTTGACTTTCTTAAGCAGAGTGTTTTTAAATTCAAATCGACATAAATTCTCCGCTTCGCTTATGTAATTAGCCGCCGCTTGCGGAGCCAATCCCAGCTTTGGAGACACATCATAAACTTTAACGCGTTCGTTTAAATGCTTGATGTACTCGCTGGCAGCATGACCAAAATTCTTATCTTCATGCTTTGGAAGTTGAGGTGCGGTTGCAACTTGAACGATTTTTTCAGCGATCTTTTTATGAACCTCTGATTTAGTCGCGCCACGAACCTGGGTGTATTTAGGTTTTCCATTCGGCAGTCTTTCGCCGGTAGGAATCTCCGCCACCCAGGCAGAACCTTTTTTTCGTAGTTTAATATTCATCAGTATTTCCTTTTGTTAACCGTTATGGTTAATATATAGCCATCGTGGCTATATAAGTCAAGTCCGGATTCAGTCCGGATCCGGATTTAGGCATAAAAAAAAACCCCCACATTGCTGTAGGGGTATGTTTTCTGCGGAAAACTGATCGTCTGGAGCTCCAGAGAAAAAATATTTTTTTTGTCCGGATTGTGTCCGGATTGCATCCGGATTATGGGTGTTATTGAGTGGTTTACATAAAGTTCGTGTAAGGTTTTCCTTGATAAATTTTAGGTTCCCAGCTTGGAAGGCTGGTATAATACCTTTATATGACACCCGCGAACCGTTACTGTGCTTAATTAATTCCATTCTTCAAACCAACCCCTCCGGATCAGTGTCCGGATCTCACATTAAAAAATGCGAGTGCTGGCTATATCATTAAATAAATAATTATAAAACTTATTTTTTGGTGATTTTTTTTCTGCTGTATTTCTTCTTGTTCGGCACAATTCTAGGCTTGTACTTGGAGCTCTTCAACTCCTTCGCCACCGGGTTTCTTTTTTTCATCACATTTGCCGCAGTTCCAGGTTCTCATTCCATCATGGGTGAGGCATGGAAACTCCGTGCAATCCTCGCATCCTCTTGGTCTGTTCTTGTTTCTATAATCAAGCTGCTCATCCCTGGTCATGGAGTGAAACCACATGCCGGGAATACTGATTGAAATTTTTTTTCTTCGCCTTTTTTTAAACAAGAAGTTTAATCCTTTTTAATTATCTTCACGCTCGCTTGCTTGCTTCCGCCGACATATAATCCGAACCAGGCTGCGCCGGCTCCCACTATCACGGACACGAAGGCTGACTGCGCGTTGGTCGGTTCAGGTAGTGACATGAACCATTCCGTAGTCCGCCAAAAGGCGATGCCGTATAATGTAATTAACAGTCGTGGAAAGATCCTCCACTGATCAAAATTTTTTGGTTTCATTTTTTCTTTTGGAAAAACTTGACTGCTGATCCGACTCCCTTGATTCCAAAGGATGCCGAACACGCAATGTATAACAGATGCTTGTAATAATCAGGGAGCTGCTTCAAGGCGACAAATCCCCTCTCTATGTGT
>Ga0080013_1000994_pt1 | contig 38661 bp, 76 predicted proteins | sample ETNvirenome_6_85_FD_69236 | JGI IMG/M metagenome (GOLD analysis project Ga0080013, IMG submission 69236) | Marine viral communities from the Pacific Ocean - ETNP_6_85 (SPADES assembly) (version 2) | ecosystem: Environmental > Aquatic > Marine > Oceanic | place: Pacific Ocean | collected 2013-06-19 | reverse complement strand
TTTTGTTTCTTCAAACCTAACTTGTTTCTGTTCAAGAATTAAAAGTGATTTGTCAAGTAGTTCTGATTGGGTTGCTGTTGATTGATATGCTCCAGATAAGAATCCATAAATACCTCCTGATGTAATTATCATTAGAACAAAACATGCTATTGCTAAATAAGCTCTTAATAATTTATTTATGGTATCCCAATATTGATATAATAAAGATGCTACTATAAGCTTTGCGAACTCTAATGCACCAGCCATAATTAAAACTTCTGTGCTGGCTCCTGCAAATAACTTACTTAAACCAAAAACAGAGTAAAATGCTGCAGATCCCGATACAGCTAACGCTGATAACGCTATTAGTAATGGAAAGAGTCTTTTTTTCATTTTAGTTCTGTATATTATCTTGGGCGAATTTAATTTTCTTTCTTATAACTTCAAATCTCCTGTTTGCTTCTTTCGGATCAATCTTCATTCCACGTCTAATAATATCTTGTAATATCTGTATCATATTATCTGCTTCATCTAATTGGATCTTCACTTGAGGTGCATTTTTTACTCCACTCATAACTTTTCTCCTATTTTTGGTTGGTTTGACTATGCTTATGCATAATTATTTTTAAATTAGTATTTATTATAAATATATAATATTATTATTATTAATATATTAATATATTATATTTTGACGGCCGAAGTAGGCCTTTTTTTATGTTCCATCTTTATTCTAATCATATACTATATAATATAAAAAAACTTTATCAATTATCCTAATGTTATTCGAGAAAATCTAATTGTAATTAAATATCATCTTCTGGGTTGAAAATGATTGCATTTTGAATGGTCTCACAACAATATAACCAACCATCCTTCTTTAATAATGTATCAGCTCCAGTCCACTGCTTCATTATATTTGTATCGAAATTTGGTTTTAAATGTTCTAATCTAATAGACCGTTTTATGATAAGTTTACTATCGTTAAAATCTATATAATGTCCTACTTGTAACATATGTTAATCGTTCTTTAAAGGTGGTTTACATCGGCCAATTGCGGGTTGGCATAATTAATTGTTTTTAGTACCGAATTTGCATCTTAACCAGATTCTTTCATGGAGATAATATAGAACAAATTTAGTAAAAAGTTCTAATGCCCCAATCTTTAGGCCTACTAATGGACTACCAGTTATTAGCCATCCTAGGAGCATAGTATCTATGGTTCCTACAATTCTCCAACTGATTGTCTTAAATAAGCTTCTGGTTTTAGATACCATCATGATACCTTACTTGATTGTAACTGTTTTTGGTTTACTATCTTCTGTTAGTGGTGCAAACAGATGTAATAAACCATTTGATAATTTAGCTTCTAATTGACCTAGGTCAAATCTTCTGCTAATTCTCCAACCGAAATTAAATGCTCTCTTAGCAATATTACGTTGGATATATTCATTGTCGTTAGAGCCGGTTTCTTTCTTGTACTCTACACGTAGAATATCACCTTCAATTGTAAGGTCAATATCTTTTTTTGATAAACCTACACAAGCAATATCAATATTAAGACCTTCTTTGGCCTCATATATATCTACTGGATGGTTAACTCTGATTTGATTGAATGGAGCGAAATCTCCGTTATCTTTATCGAAAAAATTCCTAAACAGAATATCGAATGGCGATGTGCCGAATGGTGTTAATGTTGTTGTTCCCATAATAAATCTCCTTAAATGATTTTAAATTAATAATTAAACTTAGTTTTAATATAACCAGCCAACCCGCAAAGTATTGTCCGATTAATCTTTTATATATATGCTAACTTAAACAAATTGGAGGAGTTGAACCAATAATATCATAACACCTGTAATATCGAAACTTATCGACACCAGGTATTTTCTTTGAACTTTTATTCTTTACTAATATATGGCCATCCATCCAGAGTTTACGTACTATCTTGTTTATCCATTTTAGACTATTTGAATTAATATGAATTGATTTATTTATCATTAATACATTTAATCTATCGTTACCCCAGATCATTTCTTCATATGAAGTATCCTGAAGTAAATCTCTAATAATTTTTTTAGATTCTTTGGTATGTAATTTTTGATCCTGTACGATCGGCTCTCGCGTTTCAAATACTTTGGCTAATGCTAAATCCATACCTAATGAACCAGCATCATGTAGAAATTCAATTTTATCTTTAGGTGTTAAATTTAAAAATAAATCAAATTCATTTTCTTCAATTTTTAATTTAGCTATTTCCATATATGAGTCCTCGATTTGTAGGTCCGTCATTAATTTCTTTTACAATAAATAAATTTCTAAACTGTTCTAATGTTAATTGTTTAACACCTGCAAAATAAGCTTCCGCTTGAGACGCGGTTGGCATATTACATACATTAATATGCTGATTGGTTTCTAGATTTGTTTTACTATATAGTCCGAACTTATTCATTTATTATAAATATTACTTATGTCCTTTTTTAATTGATGCTTTAGATACCAATTCAGAAATTAAATTCCATTTATTTGTTTCAGGTAATAGTCCTATGTTTAGAATATCTAATATGTGTTCTGATAAATCTCCTGAGGTGATTACAACGTCTACGCCTTTTGTATATAAATCTATTATACTTTGGTTACCTTGCGTACGATATAATTCTATCACTTGTTCATCGTTAATATATCGTTTATGGAATCCCATTATCTATCTTGTGGTCTTCCCCATTTTCCCATTCTATAAGCTAGGTCTGCAACTTGCATAGCTGAAGAACATGTACGCATTAATTGATTTAATTCAGAGTAGGTAATATCAAATCGTTTACCTCCTATTTCTAATGTACCAATTACAGGTTTCATTTTTGCATACTTATAATCTGTTGGGTTAACATTTTCTTTAAGATCAAAATCAATAGTTGACCAAAGTTTTCCTAGATGACGCGTTCTTTTAGTGTCATGTGCTGCTGTTAAATTTATACTCATTTGTTTTTATTTATTTAAAGATTGTTAATGTAAACATTGAATCTGCAATACTATGATCTAGTCTTACATTTCCACCTAGTTGGCCAAATTCATTTAATGACCAATCTAATACTTCTATTGGATCATATGCTAAGTAAGTATCATCATATGCATCCGGTGTATTTAAACTTAATAATGAAACTACAATTCCTACATCAGCAAGTTCCATCATTTTTATAACTGTATTCTTAAGTGCATCCATTTGATCAAAGTCTTCTCCAACTGGTTCATATACTACTGATAAACCTCCTATATTAATAACCCAATCTGCTGCATAATTTCCATCTAACTTAAATAGATTAGATGCTGTAAATTCACCATCTGGATCTAATTCTTTAGCTACACCAATTAAAACTTTATTCATATCAACACCATGATACTTAATATCTGTTTGATATATTTCTCTAATATGTCTTAAGAAATCACCTCTACCACATCCAATATCTAATATTGATTCTTGAGTAGCATCAAAATTAGATGCAACGAAATCATATACGATTTCTTGTTCTTGTTCATCACGGTATCCAACTACTTGAGGATCTGATTTAAGATAATTATCATCTAAATCTCCTAATGCTTCTTCTGTAATAGGCATATTATCTATATACCCATCTTGTGGAGCAGGCGGTTGTTCAGGAACTACATCTATATCATCTGCTGTAGCTGCTGCCTCTTCTCTAGTTTTAATATTTGATTCGTGAATATCCATACCCTCATCTTCGAGAGTTTCTTCTAGTGGATTATCTTCTTTATACTCCTCCATTGCTTGTAAGTCTTGTTTAATTTGATCTTTTGTTACCATTTTATTTTAACCTTTTTATTTACGTTTATTTCTAGGACCTCTTCGTTTATTAATCCTATTTATTTTACTTTCAATATCTGATAAGTCCATCCTCATTGGATGAGTTCTATTAAATTGTTGTCTCGTTTTACATGCTAATGCTGCATATTCCCAAGCCTTTTCTACATCCGTTGTTGTAGGTAAATAGAACTCCTCTGCAATATAAATATCCCCGGACATGATTTGTACGCCGGTATTAGTATATTCAACTTTTGCATTTGGATAATTATCCATAACTTTTTTCTTAAGTCTAGCCTTTTTAATTTCTTCTCTCATATTAAAATGATCTAGGTCCTTGACATGGAAATTTAAAGTCATTATACTTTTCATATTGACCTACTAATAAAGCGCCAGCACCATCTTGGCCATCATATCTAAGTTTCATACCTTCAGAATAATTAGCTCTTGTATGTCCATGTTTTTTATGTATATACATATTATTTGATGTACCACTATTATTATATCCAGCGGTAAGTCCTGACATTATTGTCTGGGTTGATTTCTTTTCATCAATAGACGTCATGATCAATCCGGACCCATCTTCTGTTCTAATATCATAGGTACGATTATTCATCTTTCCGGCCGGCCTAACATTTGTTATTATTCCAACACGCATTTTAACTTCTCCAGACCAACTAGTAGTCTTAACAACTACATTATCACCTACTTGGTAAGTTACTTTTGTTTCTACTTTTTTTGTCATTTTTTAATTTTTAATTATTATTCAATTTTTATTTAGTTTCGATTACTTTTATAATCTTGGAATTAGATATTGCTTTAACTTCGAAGTCAACTCCTTCACCTTCAAAATCTTTTGTTACCATTGCTTCCGCATGGGTTACAGATTGTGCATCTACTAGATACATTTCTGTTACTCTTTTTACTCCTTTTGCCGAATCTATTACGATTCTAACTTTAGCTGTATAATATGCCATTTTTTTTATTTTTGATTATTAATATTTAAATATAAAAACTTTTTTTCATATATCCTAGACTTTTTCATACTTTTTATAAAATATTTTTTGGTGGCCATTCTCCTGGATCTACTTGCATACAAGTTAATCCTTCTTCTCTCCACATATCAACTACTTTTTGTCTATCATCAAATACTGCTACTAACTTATCTCTATCTTCAAATAAATCATCTAACCAATATTTTTTTAATTTACGATCATCCATAAATTTCCAAGGATGTGATGTTGGTCTCATTTTTAATATATGGTATGGAACATTATGTTTATTTAGCCACATCTTTGTAGTTAATTGAGTTCCTTTACATCTACCAGATAATATTGCAATCATATAACCTGCTTCGGCTAACGCTTGTGCTGTTTTAATAACTGGATGATTAGGTTTATCTAGTTTGATGTTTTCTGGGTTAAAGAATTTATCCCAATCTAATTTACCATTTTCTTTTTCTGAAACTTTTCTTCTTTCATCTATTAAGGCTAATGTGCCGTCTAGATCAAATATAAACCATTTATTCTCTGTTACCATAATTATATAGATTCGTTAAGCCATCCATTATCTAATACTGTTGAACAAGGTATTTTTGTTTCGGTAGTTTTATTTGTTACATAATATACATATATATATCTACCACCTGGGTACATTTGTTGTTCTATTCTTTTGAAAAGACCTTTTTTAAGTCCTCTACGTAACATATCAGCATATTTTTTATTTGATTTACCCATTACGGTTCCATGATAATTTCTATCATAATCAAATGCTGCTTTTGTAATTTCGTTTTCTGTCATAGGTCCATTTTTTTGGAGAACCTTAACCATTTGTTTTACTGAATTTCTAATCATTTTTTATTTTTTATTTATTATAATCTTTTATATCTAATTAACTAATACTAATTAATTATATATAAAGATAAGGTTTTTTTCTCATATATCCTAGACTTTTTCAAGCTTTTTTTAAAAAAGTTATTAAGAACATAAAATAGGGCACCCGAAGGCACCCTATTTAATATTCAAGCTAAATTACTTCTTAACAAAGAATGATGTTAATAATACTAATACAACTAATCCTACAAATCCACCTTCACCTAATGAAGTGATAAGTGCTGTTAGATTAGCTACAACATCCATTCCAAATACTGATCCGCCTGTTAAAACGTACCATAAGATTGTCACTGGAAGAATGGCTAACAATACTGTTCCTAATCCTCCTACGAAATCTGTAATCATTTTAATTACGTTATTCATTTGTTTTCCTCTTTTTTTGTAATACTTGTTTTACGGCATTATGGCCTAATTGATTTAGAGAGCTCATTTACTTTTTTGGAAAATAGACAGAATCTATCTTCGTGTATTATAAACGATTGTGTCCTATAAATAGGACGGGTACTACATAGTAATTAAATACTATTTAGAATCGGTAAGCTAAGCCTAACTTAAACTCACCAGCTCTATCACCCTCTTCATCTTCTTTTAGGTTCATGCTGTAATTTGGTTCAACATACATACCTTTCCAAAGATTAAAAGAGTAACCTACACCTACAGAAAGATTGTCAAATGTTTCTGTTGTTGGTGCTGAAACTGAAATATATACATCTGTATTCCAGTTATAACGACCAAAAAGATCGTATTGAGATTCACCTAATGAATCTTCTCCTGCTGTAATGAACCCAACGGTCCATTTGTCATTTAACGTATATCCTAAACCTAGGTTATCAGTTAAACTTGACATTTCCCACTCAGCGCCTTCTTCAGCAGCTTGGTAAGTTGTTACTACCATAAACTGTGCAGATGCAAATAATGTGGAAAAAGCTAAAGCTAATGTTAAAATTAAATTTTTCATAAATTTATTCTCCTTAATTTGATTTTGGCCACTATTGGCTGTCTGTTCAAGGAGCCCTCTATTTAGTACGCCTCAATTGTAGCGTATTTTCTCCTTAATCATAATACTATTGTATAATATATAAAATATTATTCAAAGTACCAAATGTTTAATCATCTTTTTTTACTTTAGTAGATGCATCACCTTTTGCATCTCTTTTGTAATCTAAATAAGCTCTTAAAACTTCGTTAGGTGTAATTTCCAATGAACTTGCCAATGCCATTATCACCTGTGAAACCACTTTCCTTTTTTGGAAAGATCCTTTTGCACGTTTCCCTAGACTAGATAATAGCATTGCTAGTCGTGCATTGTCCGTAACTGTACCTTTCTTGACTACTCTTGTCGTAGCCTCGGCTTTTATATTTTTGATTTCTTCCTTTACTAATTGTTTAATATATGATCGTTTCATAATATTACCTATTGTTTTGGAATAGGAATAGATCTTCTACCACCTTTCAATCTTTTGCCTTCTAATTGATTAGCAGTATCTAATTCTGCTCCAATTAACTTATATAATATTCCTGCATCGCTTATTAAATCTTGTAATTGTTTATATGCCTCATAGGAAGTAGGACCACCTTTAGCTGCATCCTTCGCAGTTGCTAATGCTCCTGATAATCTATCTACTATTTGATTTCTAATAGATGACCTATTTAAAGATGCAAACCCTGTTACCTTTACCATTGGGTCATTTGGGTCCATATCCTTTGGATCGGCCAATGTTCCAAATTTATACGATTCTTCATTAAGTGCTGAATTTACTTCTTCTCGTATAATCTGTTTTAATCTATTTTTTAAATCTTTACCTTGCATACTCTAATTCCAAAATATTAATTTACCAAGGATGCCTAGTACTGCAATCCATACAGACCAAATAGCACCATTGGCTTTTTTCCTAAAATCAGTATTCCTATTAACTCTTGCTATTGCTCCTGTATCAGGGTCTAATAAGACTTTCTTAATCATTGTAATATCATCTTGCATTTTAGTCTGGCCAGACCTAAGATGTTCTACATCGTTTTTAACAAGTTTAATCTCACTATATAAATGTTCATTCGTCGGTCGTGCCATTTTATTATGATCTTTTAGATTCTAATACTGATTGTTTTCTATAATCGGTTACTAATTTTTTTATTTCACCAATTGACTTTCTTGCTCTTGTTGCTGCTGCTTTATTACCTTTATCGGTAAATTTTCTATGATTTTCTTGAAACGTCTCCCAAAGGTCATTCAATGTATCATATAACTGAGTTGTACTCATAACTGTTCTCCTATTGTTATTAATTTAAAATAAATATGCGGTTACCGTTGAAATTAATCGCCATACTCATCGTAATCTTCTCTTATATCGTAATCTAATCCAACTTTAATATCACGGCCCTTAGATCTTACGTGTACTACCTCTTCAAATGATAACGGAATTAATTTTCCCCATTTTCTACCAGTATGAAACTTACCTTCCATTGGACCATGTTTAGGATGTATATGGTAATCACCTTTATATTCTATCATATCCTCTGTAGCATATTCTCCACCTGATGTCCAAAGTTCTTCTTGTAATCCTGGATCATCTGGGTCGGTATCATCATACTCTTCATCATCTAGATCTGGAATAATATCTTCTTCTATATGATCTGATGCATCAGATTCTGGTTCTGATGTTATAACTTCGAATTGATTTTTAAATTCAAATTTAAGTTGAGATTCATCAGTTATTCCATCTGATTGAAATATTAAATCACCATCTAAATATACTTCTCCTATATCTCGATCTTCATCTAATACTATTTCTAGATCTTTACCATTATATAATGTATCATTTTCTCTATCTTGAAATTCAAATGCCATAACTTACCTTTTATATCTAATATGTTTATCAGTTACTATATATTCAGTATATAGATCTTCATGATCATCTACTACATCATCTAATTCATCTTGAACCATATCAGTATAATGTTTCTTGAAGTCTTCACTGAACATTCCTGGATATTCTTGTTTCAATCTTAATTGATAATCTGATTCGAATTTTTCAGCATATTCCGCTTCTAACTCAGCTCTTAATTCATTTAATTCTTCTTCCATCTCTTGTTCCATTGCATCATCCATTGCAGCCGTTTCACCAAACATTTGCGGATCATTTTCAGCTTCTGCCATAATATTAGCTACTTGAGATGCAGTTAATTGTTGTATATCGAATTGATCTATGAAGGCCTCTATAAGTTTCTTTTGAGATGCAAACCTTAATTGAGTTTCCCAAATAACATGTCCATCAAGTAATACCTTTTCTGGTTCTCCTTGTCCTAGGATTCCTCTATTAATATCAAAATCTAAATTACGTCCTAAAAATGTTTCTTCAGGATCGGCCATATCAGTAATTAAAACATATCCTGTATTTTTAGGAGGCATTCTATGCCCGGTAGGTGTTAACGCTTCTTTAAGAGCTCTCAACTCTTCAGCTCTCTCTCCTGTCATTGGAGGAGTTTGTCCTAGAAATACACTAGGTCCATTTGGAGATTGTTTCATAGGATTCCTACGTCGACGTTTTTTACGTCTTCTCTTACCTAAAATCCCTAAAGCGACTGCTCCTGCTATTAATGGAAACATAAATTTTCTCCTATTATTATTTTAATATAAATATGGAGTTAATAAAGTTTAACTATTGGAATATGATGATAGTTTAGAAGATATCCACCCTGCAACTCGTTTAACGATACCACGTTTCTTAGGTGTATGTATTGTAGACTCAGGTTTTGTATGAATTACAGGTTCAATTATCTTTTCTACAACTTTTTTTGGTTGTTCTTTTGTAATAGTTGATTTTTTAGGTATTATAATAGGTCTTGGTTTCCTAGGAGACATTTTTCTAGGCGTAAAATTAGATTTATTAGGAACATCTTGTTCTGGCTGTGCTACTTTTTCTACTTTTACAGATAATATATTATATTTATCAGTATTTATATTTTCAATAACATAATCTGTACTATTATGGTTTAATAAATCGCCGATTTCAATGTTTTGTTTATCTTGATAGTTAACAGTATCAATATTTCCATCAGAATCCAAAACAATTTGTGCAAATTGCATATCTTTTTTAAGATGAAATTCAGTTTCTGAAATTTTAGTGAAATTACCTAGTATTGCTTTCATTTTTTTATAACTTTATTATTAATAACCTATTATATAACCTATTTGCCTTGTCCTCTGTATTTCTTTTTATAGAACTTTGATTGTTTACAGTTAGATGTCTTAGTTTTGGCATGTACACCTGGTCTTTTCTTATATCTTTTCTTTGTATGTGTAAATGTACTTCGTACAGCCATCTTAATAACCTTTAATATGTATGTTAATCAAACTTAGATGCCGCGCCAGCTGGTCTATCCTCGCCACCTACATCTTGTCCTTTAATGATATTAACGCCAACTTCTTTAAGTTTCATTCCAACCTCTCTAGCTAACTGAGGACTTGATGCTGCTAGTACTGCAGATACCCATTGTGTTAAATCATTTTCCATATCTTCAGTGGATGTCCACTTAATATCAATGTTTGATACTATATCCATTGTAGAATAATCTACTTTTGATCTTGTAATAGGTCTTTCTGAAAGGTTTGGTTCAGCTTTTGTAGCATGTTCATGAGTTCGTCCTTCTAAAACACGTAATTTTTTGGTTGGAATGTCTCTAAATACCTTTCCTGTTCCAAAATCTACGTCAACATAGTTAACTTCACCAGCTTCATTCAAAGAATGAGCAACAACTTTACCTTTTTTACCTGATTTTACCTCTTGTACATGTTTTGGACAGTCATGAACCACATCACCTGTACCAAATTCTGGTTTGAAATGATCACTTTCTTTAAGTGCTGTCTTAATTTCGTTTTTTATCCAATTTTTTACACTCATGATTTCTTCTTTTTTTAATATCTACCGATTTGATTTGCATTACCTCTTTCAAATGCTTGTAATATCTTTTTAATGTCTCCTGCCGTTTCTTTAGAAGACTTCTCATTATATGAACCTCCCCAATCATTTTCTCTATCTTTCTCAGCTTCATTTGCATATCTAATATATTCAGCATAATATCTTAAAGCTCTCGTCATTGCTGACGTAACACTATTCATTGGAACATCATTACCATTAACGGTAGTTATTAAATCATCATACTTACCTGTTCTAACTAATTCCATTCCTTCTGCCACAGCTGCATTAGCTATCTTAACTATTTTTGCAACCATTGCATCAACCTGGTCTCTTGAACCAACTCTTGCATTAATAATATCTCTATATCTATCCAAGTTAGCTCTTTTCCAAGCTCCTGCATCTTTGAAAGTATCCTTACCTAACTTAAGATCAGCTCTTTTTGCTTTCAATGCTTTAGTTCCTCCTCTGAATGATTCAAAATCCATTACATATATCTCATCAGCAATATCTTTAAGTTTTGAAACTTGTAATGTTCCACGCTTACCTAATCCTACTGCATCAGATGCAGATGAATATCTTACACTTCCTTTACTTCCTACTCCTTGACTACCAAAGTATTGAATCTTATTATCTAATGTTACAGCGGCTATTGAATCTTTGCCTTCAAACCCAATAGAGTTATTCCATCGATCGACTGAGAATGGATTATTTTTTCTTCCATTAATAACCCAGAATGCTAATCCTTTCTTTGCTAGGCTCGCATTGTTAACTTTGTTTAATGTACCGGTTGGAAGTTTATCCCAAGCTATATTATGTGTATGTGCAAACTTCTTAAAAAAGCTGTTCCATCTGCCATGCATGCCACCCATCTTAGATATCTTTCTAATATTTGGATCTGCAAACGCTTCTGTCAGTACGTTAATATATTCTTCTCTAATAATTTGTCTTAATTTTAATATCTTCATTTTTATATCCCTAATAGTCTATATTGATTTATTAATAAATATGCACTACTTCTTAATTTCACCGCGTATGAAGTTCTTTTGTTTAGCTATAACTTTGTCTAAGTCTGATTTTTGAATCTTATCCTTCTCAATAACTTTGGGATCTTTATGTCCTATATATTTAACTATATGCCACGGCTTATTTTTCTTTTGTTTAGCATCTAAAAGTTTATACCATGTTACATCAGGAAGTATAGTACCTGATTTCATTCTTAATTTATATAATCGTTTCTTCTTGTCTGTAATTTCAATCACTTCACATTCCTCAGGAGTTCCAAGAAAGACTGTTATTACTATATCACCTACTTTTAAAAGTTTCATTTATTTTCTCTTTGTGATCGCGATAGGATTCGAACCTATGACCGTCTGCTTAGAAGGCAGATGCTCTATCCAGCTGAGCTACGCGACCATTTTTAGTAGTACCCCGACGGAGAATCGAACTCCGGTTACCAGGATGAAAACCTGGCGTCCTAACCACTAGACGACCGGGGCATAAAAGTAAAGGAGGTGCAATTGATCTTTATGCTATATAAATTTTCTCCCGAAGGCGCATTATTGAGATTTTGCTATTATATGGTCTCCTTTACTATTTTACTTAATTGAATAAGTTGCCCTTACTCTATCTGATATTCTAGTATCTAATTCTTTTAATCTTTGTATCTCTTTCTGATACCATAACCATCTTTCTTTTGACATATCTATTATTTTTATTAACATTGCATTCCATTACCGTCTGGATCTTCTTGACTTTGAAATGTATATTTATCACCATCTTCCCAATAACAATCCCAACAACCATCTTCGGCTTTATCAAAACCTAACATCTTCATTCTAAGTTTAGGTACAATTTCTTCACTACATAAGTAACCATATTCTTGATGTAATGACCAATTAGCCATATTAGCTAAAGTGTTAATACCATTATCTTTAATATCATCTAACTCATATCCATCACTATATGAATAACCTTCAATAGTTTGAACTATCTTTCTTAATCGTTTCTCTCCAGCATCACTTCCACCAACAGCAGCTATATCTCCTATAGCTTGACTATATGCAAGGAATATCTCTGACATCATATTTCTTTTCATCTCTAATGCGATTGCATCATTATGATCATACATCTCTTTACTAAATGGTTTTGTAATTTCAATTCCGTAACGGAAGGTTGGGGTTTTTTTGGTTCTTTTAATTTTCATCTTTTATATTTTAATTAATAATCCTTTTTAATTATAATATAAAGATAAGGAAAAAATCTCATATATCCTAGACTTTTCGAAGAAAAGTTTCAGAAAGTTATTAAGAGCTAATATTCAAGTTTACATTATAAGTATTTAATTACTCATACTCTTCAGTATAATACCATTCACCATTTTTATCATGTAATATAGATATTATTTCAGAATGACTATATTGAGGTTTACCTGATAAGAAACTTGGAGTATCTCCTTCAAATTTAACTATAGCCTTAGTACCATTAGAATTATATCTCATCGTTTCTGCAGAGGTTTGTTTAACTTGAGAAAAATTAACAGAACTAACATCACTACTATTTATTATTACATATATCATTTTCTAATCTCCTGATTGTTTCCTATAATCATCTAATGGACTTACGTGATTCCAGGCAGGTTCATTAACTAATTCACCTTCTATATCATTAATTAATTCCATTGTTGTTACAGCTTCACCTTCTTGTAATTCCCAATAGGCTACTAATTCGTTACTTCCGGTTTCAATATAATTACCTGAACCAGATAATAGGAATGGTGGTGTACCATCATTATATAATCCTAGGATTGATTCTTGTGATAGTCCAGTTTTCCATACACCTATGTTATTTATAAGTCCATTAAAATATGAATCAGCACCAGTATTTGTTTTACCTAATTTACCAATATTGGTTGCACTTCCATTATATGTTAAAGTCAGATTTGCATCTGTTGCACCACTTTTTACAGTAGTTAATTCTTTACCATTCATCCAAATTGACCAATCATCTTTTTCAGAAGACCCAAATACGAATGTAGCCATTATCCATTTTTTCTCATACATCTTGATAGGATCTACATTAGGAGATTGTACTGCTGTTTTTCTATTATTTGAACTTTGGCCAAATCCTCCTCTACTATCTGCTCCATAATGATGCATTTGTAATCTAAAATCAGCTGATATATTACATAGATATCCATAGTATTTATTACTAGTTCTTCCTACAGCTAATATAGGTTGTATTGTTGAGCCTGATGCTTCTATGTATATCCATGCATTAACAGTTACTCCATGTTCATCAAAAGCATCTTCATCAAAGTATAAGTACTCTTGAAAATCACCACATGAAATATGATCATCATTTCCATCTAATAATATACTATAATCATTAGAATAATAACTAGCAGTAGAATCTAAATCAAAGGATTCTTTGAACATATAATTTTGTATTTTAGTATCTACTTTAGATTTTGATGCTGTTAAATTTACTAACTTAGCATCTGCTGTTAAGTCTCTATACCATTGTCTTTTATGAGCACCATACCATTTGTCTTGTTTAACATTTAACTCATCGTAATATGATTCTGATATTAATCGAATAGGTTTACCATGCCTATCCATACCTAGTTTAGCACCAACTAATGTTTCAGATTCTGATGGATCATAAGTATCTTCAAACTTTTCTTTAAAGAAATTATACCGCGGTGATTTTTTACGTGATGCTGTAGCTGCTCCATCAACCATCCTATAACAATATTCTATGTTCTGGCTACCAAGATAACTAACAGATGAACTACACATTTTTTCAGACCTTAGTTCATACTTTAAGCTTTCAGTAACTCCTGCATCGCTTTGAGATAACATACCTCTAGCTATACTAGCAGATGCTACTTCTATACGTTTTTCTGATTTGGTTTTTAAAACATGAGTGGTATCATGTGATGGAGATATAAAAGATACAGTTCGATTATCATTAGCAGGCTTAAATGTAACTTCGCCTATATCAACATTAGGTTCTACTATCTCACCACAGCATTCACAGAATTCCTCCAATGATTGAGTTTGTATTCCCGCGGTCGATTTCCTTTGGTATCGTAACATATTAAACTATCCTATTGCTTCAGCTGAGGCTAATATAAATGATCTTATCTCTCCAGCCTTAACAGCATTTAATGCAGACTTAAGAGTAGCTCCAATTAAATTACCTTTAGTTGCAAATTTATAAGCAGCTGCACCTCCTGTAAATAATAACATTGCTATTATTATATGAAATAGAACATTTGCAAATTTCTTAGCTTTAGCCGAATCTTTAACACCTGCTAGTTTTAATACCTTTGCAAGACCTGCTACTACTTTATGATGATATTTATCTCCTGCCGCTATTAATCTATCTCCTGATAAAGATTTTAATCCAGGTATCTTTTTTAATAGGTTTATAAATTTTCCTAATACTCCGATAATAGCTGGCATAGATAATGCAACACCTGCTAATGTTAATCCTAAAGCTTCATCTACCTTTTTAGGTTCTAGGTCTGCAGATTTTATATCCTTCTCTAAATCCTTAAAAGCATCTTCTATTTCTTTATTTGGTTCGTCCGTAAGTTCGTTCCTATCTTTACCTTTCATAAATACTTTATCCATATCTATGTTAGGGTCTTGGAATACATCAGCTTCGATTAGTATGTTCTTGAGTTTTATCATTTAATATAAATATGGAGGTAGCAGGTTAAAGTGTGGTTTTTGAGTTTAGTATTGTGTGGTTAAAAAAAGTTGAGAAAAAGCTGCCAAAAGATTTGGTAGATTGAGATTTTTTTCTTATCTTTATAGTATATAAAAAGGTAGAAATTATGAGTAGATTATTAGATGAAATTATTAAAGAACAAGCAAGGTTAAAAGCATCAGGTTGGAAACCTAAATTCACAGGCGACACCGGTATCAATGTTTGTCAGGTTATGATAGATAATGATATCAAACCACGGAATGAATGGGATGAAGCTTTAGTAGAAACTTTCAAAGAAATCAAAAATGGCAAAAGTACTAATTAACGAATATTGGGATCACGGTAAAAAGAAGCCTATTAGATCATATACAGTAGTTGGTGGTTTAATTCCACCATATACAATGTCCATCGGAAGCGATAAGTATATAATGCCAGGTTGGTATAAGCTAGATAATCATACAGAGACATTACCAAATATAGAAGATATTAAATTCATACCTTATAAGCCTAAAGAAGACAATAAACCTAATATAGAAAGCAATAAGATATATAAGGTAACGTCTAGTAAAGGAGATAAGGTATATGAGGTTAAAATGAATAACTCTGGAAGTTTAGAATGTGAATGCGTAGGTTACGGTTATAGACGTAAATGCCGACATATAGACTCCATCACCAGTTCCCTATAGTAAAAATTTTATTTTGCACTTTTCGCTTGCGCTCAGATAACCACATTGGTTGCGAGTACTAGGTATTGAGCGAGAACATTGCTATGCTCAGCATGGTATACGCAGTATATACTATATAATATGTTCCTATATAAAAAAATTAAGTTCACGATGTAAATATGTAATACGCCCCCTCAGAGCTGGTATATCCATGGTATGTTACCGAAAACCCCTATATCCACCTATTATGGGGGGTTCTTTAAGGGTATTACGGGGTAGTTGAAGGTATGTGCCCTATATATGGTAATCTATAGGTTATATGGTCGGTATTAGCTGGTATGTGGATATATGGTGGATTATTCCTTTCTAATCGGTTTCGTCCTGTATATATTGTATTTACTCTGTATACTGTGTAATGTTCTATTTATATTTATTTTTAGTATATTGTGTTGTATTCGTTATATTAGTTATCTGCTGCTTCTTCTACTTGCTTCCGGACACTTCGTATCCAGGCCGGCCGCTAGTTACCTACGGTTATCTAAACCTTTACTTAAGTTATGATCCGATAAGGAATCAACAAAGCCCTCAACCAATCCTTTAGATAATTAATTTAATATATTGATAATCATTATGATAATGCCTTACGGCCTTATTGAATTGTATGAATCGCACAACTAGTTAAAGGTTCTTATCTAAACCTTTACTTTAGCTGCACGATTCAATATCCGTTCGTCTTACATAGTTGTTACCGAATTCAGGTTTATTACCTTTTAACGGTGATCATACAATAGACGAACGATCTATATAATTGCATGAACAACTAGTAGAAAAACATTCCTATATAAAAAACGTTTTCATCGGAAGAGAGACGTATACCTCACCTTGAATATATCCTATACAATGCCCTGAATACGCTATAGCACTATTATCTATTCGTAAATATTATAGTATTTTTTAATTGATTGGTATAACGAACATTTAATGAATGATCTTATACGATAAAAGCTCTATTAAACTTATCTATTAAAATGGTTATACTGTTCGGTTACCTAGGAATAGACTGATGTATTTATATCAGTATCTCGAAGAGCTATTACTCTTCCTTCACTCCAAAGGTATTAACTATATAAGCTCCGAATTGATATATCATATGCAATACCATATAAACAATTACTATTGGAGCTATAGCTAAAAGAAACCATAAACTTACTAATCCTATTATAAACTTTTTGATCGAATCCATATCTTAATATACTCTTCTTCGTTCTTTACTCTTCTGGTATTGATCTATAAGTAGCAATGCTATCTTCTTGCTAATCTTATTCTCTCTATATAACTTATGTATTAAACTATTCATTAGCTTATTCCCATATCGTATCACCGTTACCACTTACCCACATAACATATTCATCTTGATATGTTCCTGTCCAATCTATATCTTCTTTGGTCTTATCATTACTACTGTTCTCATCTTCCTTCATTTGTTCTTCAATAAGATCATCTATCTTATCTTCGATACGATCGATTCTAATATGTAATGTATCTATATCCAATTCTATATTATTAACTTGATTTAACATTGTGTCCAATTCCATTATATCTTCTTCCGTTGGAATATATACACTATCACATTTCACCGGTACTTCGAAGTTATGGTTTGGACCATATTGTTTATTCGGGTCTATCACATCTCCTCTTATTATACTATTTAATAATATAATAATAATTAACACTCCACCTATTGCACAAAAGGTTCCTAAGCAAAATTTAAAATATTTATTATCTACGTTTATCATAATTATTATTCTCCAATTATTTTAATTACATCCGTTAATTTAACATACCAATAACCATCCTTATTTAACTTATCGGCTGCCCATAACTCTTCAAGTACTTCTATTCTTATACGCTTCCGTAACGGATGGATTATTTTATCCATTTCTGCTTCCATTGCATTTTCATTGTAAGCTTCTACTTGTATATCGGAAGATATTGCTGATGCTTGTGCTGATTCTACCTTATTCATTTGAGAAGCATTATCAAGGGAGTGTTTTGTAGATCTTGGTTGATTGTTGGTTTCTTTTGTTTTACTTTTGTCCATAACTTTACTTTATTTAATTATTATTCATTATCTAATAAATCTATTATCCAAAATATTAATTTGAATATTACATATATACTTAATATTATTATTGTTCCTGTTATCATTAATCTATCCCTTCAAGCGAGCCACCGGCGAGCGTAGGCCACACTTCTTTTAACCACACAACCAACTCCACACTCCTACCCCTACAACCGCCACCAAACATATTGCTAATACTCCTATCAATCCTAACAATCCTAACATGAACATCATCATACTGAATTGTATTTGTTCTTTTCTTTTACCTTGTCCCATGTTTCTTTTTTTTATCTAAGTTGTTTAGGTCCTTAAAGAACTGTTTACTTCTTACATTCTTATCAATAGTTTCTGCGATTCGTGTTGTTATATACATTCCTATTGCTATACCTACACAAATTGCTATAATGTTTATTGTTGTCATATAATTTATTTAATCCATTCCTTATAAGCCATCTCATATGCGAGCGCTTTATTTAAATCTGGATCATCTTTAATAAACGTCTCGGCTGTAACCTTAACTTCTTGTCTAAGATTATAGGCATTGGCTTCTGTTAATATTTCTTCTATTTGTTCTTCGTCGGATTTGCTATCCCATTCCTTTGTTTCCATTATTTTATTTTTTTAGTTGTTTGATAAATGTATTCAGCAATTGTCCATGCCATACATACTAATATAACTCCTACAAATGTAAATCCAAATACTTGCATTATTAATTCCATATTATTTTATTGGTATTTCGTTTGATATCTTTGTCCTTCTATGATACTTATATTGTGGACCATAATCAAATAATAACTCATCGCCTTGTTTTATATCTTTAAGAGCCATGAATTCTATTATCCTATCATCTCTCAAGTATTGCCAGATTATATTAGGACTAAAACTATGATTATACATTATTGCATTTCCTGCAGGAATAACCCAATACCTATTTGCATCTAATCCTGGAGCAGCAAATCTATAATTGGCCATAGTCTCAACATTTTTTATAAACGCTTTACCATCTAAGTATTCATAATCTGGAGAGATTACTTGTTCAGGTACAATTGCTTGTTCTACTATTTGTCCTTCTTCAATTGGCATAGTTGCAAACACACCATATCCATGTATCTTACTTGTATCTATATAACCTTTATTTATTACTCTCATATTTTAATCCGATATAGGTTTAGAATAATGTTTTTCAACAAACTCAGGATAAGTGGCTCCATTTTCCTTATCTTCTAACCTAGCAAAATAATCTGTTGTAATCTCTACTTGTACCCATTCATCATGTCTATCATGATGAGGTCTTGTTAAGGTATAATCTGTAATTGTATTTTTTACAGCATCCTTCTTATGTATCCATATTAGTACTTTCATATTTTCCTTAATTTGGATAGTCTTTGTCATAATCATCTGGCATAAGTGGTGCGTTAAACGCTTCCCAGGCTAACCAAATTAATAATACTACATACACTATTCCTAATATTTTTATAATCATATATTAATATAATAAATTTATTTCAATTATCCTAATTTTTCCTTATTCTTTTATACCATTCAAATATAAGTCCGTCCATCATCTTAATACTACCTGTTTTTCATGACCCACAATTATAGATGGGTCGATTAATGATTCATATCCAGCTTCTTTTGCTCTCTTCTGAAATAATAAATCTTCTCCTAATTCTTTTTCTGATTTATCATTCATATAAAATGGGTCTTGGATATTATTAAATACTTCTGATTGTACTAACATCCAACCCATTCCATTTGCTTTAACTTCAATCAAAGATCCATCTCCTTGAATGTGTCTTGTTGTTAACCAACTATTTCCTATTGAGTGGCATGCAAATTCATATCCATTTGGACCTGGTTGTCTTGATAATAACTCTTTGGTCTTCATAAAATATAATCCTGATACAATTGGTTTATTATGTCTTACTAGTTTATGAAAGTCAATTGGTATAAAATTTATATCACTATCAATCCACATATAGTGAGTAGGATTCCATTCCTTTGCTTGGTTTAATAATATAGTCCTGGCCTTATTAACAATAGGATGGTAGCCTCTAAACAATTTCCATTCTATATAGTTAGGATCATTTAAAGAACTTATTAAGTTTGTCCAATTCTCTAGAAAGAATCCACTAAAATTATTACCCGGTATACAAAATGCTATTTTCATTTAATTAGTTTTTCTACGTAGACGCAGGTATCTCCTTTCGAGAAACCTTTTTCTAAAAGTAAGGGTAGGCTCATTGGTTTGCACCATGCATAAACGTTCCACCCTTTGTAATTGTCTTTTACATATTGCCATCTGGTGTTCCAAAGTCTTCTGTATATTCCTTTCCTTCTGTGTTCTTCTGATACCCAGGCGTCTAGAAACTTTAGTGTTTTGTCCTTTTCCACTCTCATAAAGATATGTCCTACTGTTGTGTTGTCTACTAGTGCCAACCAACCTATCTGGTCTTGTGCGTGCATTTTTAGTATGACAATTTGTATGTCCATTTCTTTTTCTTATGTCTTTTAGTTTTATCATAACTTATATTCAATTATAAATATCATTATATTTAATTTACAAAACTTATATTATATAATTCTTTATCATACTTATCTTTCTTCTTATAATCCTTTCCTTTAGCAATAGTATGCTTTGACCTTACTTCAGATAATTTCTGAATACATGCTTCTTTTGTTTTACAATAAAATGATAAGGTGTTGAATAACTTTATTTTAGTCTCTGCTACCTTCTTTTTAGTCTCTTTACTAATAGTAAGTCTACCAGTTTCTACTCTAGTTCTTTCTGCATTTTCGACATGCACTGTTAATCTATAATTCATATTTATTTTAATTTATTATATTCATCTATTGTTTCCTGTAAATGTAATGGGTCTCTAAATACTCTACTCACTCTTAAATAAAATATCCAAAGGTATCTTTTATATACAGCTGATTTCTTTCCATCACTTAATATATTATATCGTTCCTTTGGAATGTTTATAGCAGACCATTTTATTACAATCTTTCTCATATTCATTTATTTTTGTTATTATCAAAGTATGTTTTTATAAATCCATTAATAAAGTATAATAACCCTATTGGCCAAATTAATATTGCTAACAATCTAATTTCATTATTCCATTCACTTTTATTAGGAATTTTAATTCCTTTTCTTCTTGCATATTCGGTTGATATGTCTACTAGAGCTGTAAATACTACTCCCATCAATAGATATGTTCCTATTATTTTCATAATTATACTATTTCTAAAAATTTATTATTCATTGTCTTTGCTAATGTAACTAAGTTATTAGTATCAATAAAATTACTATCCTTACCGTACATTGTCTGGAAAGCTTCTTTTTGACTATCATAATGACTACTTCCAATAAAGTAACTAATAACTTTGATACCTTCTTTTCTCATTTTCTTTACTTGCTGTTTAGTATGATTCAAAGCTTCTTCTCCACCATAGTTTTCAAACCAAGGCATACCATCACACATATTAACAAAATATGCATCCTTACCTTTAGAAGCTTTAACTATCTCTTTCATTATAGCTGCAAAACATAATCCTTCTGGAGTAGTACCACAAGCTCTAACCTGAGGCATTATCTTAACTAATTTATTAAGGTGGTCTTTTCTTGAATCATATATGATTCCTATAACTGGTAAATATTCTCTACCGTATCCTACGTTATCAGCTGATCTAAAACTAACTACTACATCCATATTCTCAATCATGCTACATGCTTTTGCAATAGCCATGGTTGTCTTCATTGATTGCGTTAATCTTTCTCCATTCATTGAACCACTATTGTCAATTGAGATATGAAGTATTCCTGGATTATAAGCAAATGATTCTATCTTTTCAAATATGCTTTCATTACCATAACCACAAGATGCTAACATTCTATTATCAATCTTACCTGTTCTTAATCTATTGAACTTAGTATCTCTTTGTTCTGCTCTAACCTTTAACTTCTTACCAAGCATCTTACCTAATACCAATCCTGACTTGATTGCTAATTCTTGCTCACCTTTTCTCCAATGGTCGCTATTAAACATTTCTGGAAATTGATTTGCATCAATTAATGTTTGAGTTACATTTTTAATAACATATACATTTTGTTTTTGATCAATTCCTTTTCCGTAATATGATGCTCGTTTATATTTAACTTCTTCTACTTCAATACCAGACTCTTCCATAGCCTTCATCGACCTTGCATCTTTTTTAGATAACTTCTTTTTCTTAACATCTTCATTTAAGAAATCTTTTTGCTTTGCAATTGCTTTTCTCAATTGTTCTCTTTGTCTTGGAGATAACTCAGGCATCTTTCCTCCTGACTTCTTAGCTTCTTCTCCTTCTGCTTTGGAACCATCATCTACTACCGTCTTACCATCTTCAATATCTTTAATCATTTGATCGACATCTTCAGATGACATATCACAATCACCATCACAATCACCATCACCATTACATTTTGATTGTTTTTTGTCTTGACCTTCCTCATCCATTTTATCATCTTCTTGAGTTGGTTCTGGCTTTGGTAATTGAGTTTCAACAAAATTAAATATTTGATATGCAACTTCTAATGCCTCTTGACTAGATTCTAATCTATCTATATTCTTAAGATCTAATATATTCCAAATTGTTCTAAAATTCATAATATCTAATCTACGATTTGGATTAGTTATATTACAAATACGGAACATATAAGATTCCCAATTCATACCTGTATACGCATCTGACTTAAGTCCTTTATCTACAATCTTTGAATTAAAATACTTATCATATAATGCTTCATAGTAGCCTCTATAACCAGGAGCTGAATTGTAAACAAAATTATCAATTCTTCTATCTTCAACTATGTTTAACAAATCTCTAACTTGTGCCATGATATAATTCTTAGCTAACCAAAGCTGATCTTCTTCTGGTCTACCTGAAAAATATTTTTCTATAATCATCTTTACGATATCCATTGGAATCTTTCCTTCCAAGTCTCTCATAACATCAAAATCTGTTAATTTAATATGGCTACCTTCATGTAATGCTAATCCCACGGCTGGATCAAATTCGTTATCATTTAGTTTAGCAGATATGTTAACTGCCTTACCATCGGTATAACTATCAGTACCACTAAAGTAAACTGGAATACTTTCTCCTGTTACAATACTAACAAAGTTTGCAATTGCTCTACGGTAACCTGCTAACTTTAATAAATCTACTCCTCTCGGTTTTTCTTCATAGTCATCAAAAATACTAGTTCCTGATGATGTAAAATCATCATCTAACCAGAAGCTTGAATTTGACCAATTATTAAATTTCATTTTATTCATTTTTTTCAATTTTTAACTTTTATATCTAATTAACTATTTTAATTATATATAAAGATAAGAAAAATATCTCATATATCCTAATCTTTTTGAAGCTTTTTTTCAGAAAAGTTACTCTTTTTTAATTCTATTTTTGTACCAAATTCTATTAAAGCTTTTGTATTTTTATGTACTAAACTTTTAGTATGTTTCCATAATCCTTCTAATTTCATATCTGAATAAAATCCTACATCATATGTATTACATGATCCATCATAATTCAAATCAATTGATCTATAGAAATCATATGCCGATATAATGTATATTGCATTTTGAGCTGGATGATGGAATGAAAAATGAGTACATCTTCCTTTCTTGTTTTTTCCTAAACTCTTAGCTCTACATTGAGTCTTTCCTACTACCATCTTTTTATGTTCTATCCTATATCCATTTTCAAATTCATAATCAAACCCTGCACTATTGGTACTTGATTCATTTGCATTCCATCCTTTAATTCCTAAATGGTTTTCTATTATCTTTAAGCATCCTTGTTCTGAAACATTACCTTGATTAACTGATAATGGCTTTCCTGAATCTTTTATATTTTGTACCATTTCATCTGTAATTTCATTACTAATCTCAACTGGTAACATTACTATTCTTGTATTTTTCTTAGACATTTTTTATTTTTTAAGTTAAGAAAGATGGAGGGTGCCTCTATACAATTATCCAATAATTAGTGTCGATTTTGTATTTGGACACTCCTCCTACTCTCAATCATGAAATATTTTTAGCTAGCGGATGCATATTCTTTATCACTAACTTCTTCTTCATTGAACAAATTTTCATCTTCTTTATCTGCTCCTATATATTTTTGAACTAATTGCTTCATATAAGTTCTTTCTGAATCAACTCCTCCATCATTATCAAAGAAAGGATAAATACAAGTCTCGGCTGCTTCTGGTAATGTAAATCCATCTTCTAACAATCCTGCTATCTCAACACTTAATCTAGTACTAATTGCATTTGTTAGTTTAGGAGATTCATTACTTAATTCTTTTCTAGTTAAGGAAGCTATTTCAGCAACTATATTTGCTTGCTCCTTAGTTATACCTGGATGAAGATCTTTAAGTAATTCTGATTCTTGATCTTTATTTAAAGTATCCATTTCAATAATAGTAAACCTATCAACTAATGCTCTATCCATTGCTCTAGTTGCCGTATACTCATTACCTATATTTGCTGTTGCAATAAATGTAACTCCTTCTGCTACTGGAATGGTTGGAGCATTTTCTTGCTCATCTAATCTTAAATATCTTTGACCATAATCTAATACCGTCATCAATATGTTCCAAGCTTCTGGATGTGCTCTTGATAACTCATCTAATAATATAACAGCATCCTTAGTTTGAATAGCCTTAACAAATGCTGATTGGCTAAATGATGTACCTTCATCTTTCTTAAAATGAGTATTACCAATCAAAGTCGATCTTGGATCTTGAGTAGCACCTAAATTAAAATAGAAATCTGGTCTATCTAAAGCTTCAACAACTTTCTTAGCCGCCATTGTCTTTCCAGATCCGGCTGGTCCTGTCATCATAATGTTTTTAGATCTAACCGCTGATCGTATTAGGAACTTCCATTTAAGATCTGATATCTTTATTGTATCAGGAATAAGGTCTGGTGATTTATGTATAAATGCTAATACCGGATCGGCATCAATCTTTTCAGAAGCTTCTACTTCTTTAATGGTTGGAACTTGGTCATTAAATAATCCAATGTCTACTCTTCTACATGCACCTGTAACATCGTCATATGATATGGCTTGATTGTTATCAAATGCTAATTCCAACATATGCTGTCTAACTGTTCCATTTGGAGGTGCTATACCATCTACATCCATTGCTACTAAAGCTCCTCCTACATTTTCTACTTTTAAATACTTTAACTTCTTCATTTATTAATTTTTAATTTTGGTTCTATTTATGGCTAGAACCTTACCTTTTAATTATATATAAATATAAGAAAAATATCTCATATATCCTAGACATTTCCTTACTTTGTTTAAACTTTTTTTCATCTTTTATATCTAATTAATTAAATACTTTTTAATTATATATAAAGATAAGAAAAATAAGTCGTACTACCAAATCTTTTGGCAGCTTTTTTTAAAAAGTTATTAAGAATTAACTCTTTTTTCCAAGAAATCTGTCAGATTCGGTGGCTGTTGGCCACCCCAGAACTTTGCTGCAATCTTCACATACCCAACGCACTTCATGCATAGAACCTATGTGTATCATTCTCATAACCTTATTTTTGTGGTTACATGCTGACTGGATTGTATCAATTTGTTTATCGATACTCCGTTTTTTGATGAGTAAATCCTCAACTTTCTTGGCGGCATCCATATCATCAATAAATATGGAGCCTGAGGATTCGTTACTTGGTTTTGATACCGAAGTTTGCCACGGTAATTTCATATATTCCTGATGAAATATCTATGTAGATTTTGAACAATGTTATACGTCCTAATCTAATCCATATTAAAAATTTATCATCTTGTTTATTACCTTTTCTCCAGCTGTTTATAAAATTCATCTTTTTATCCTTTTTTAATAACCGTCATGTTTCTTCATACCACCACCGCAAGGATTACCTACTTCTAAATAGTAGCAATTGTAACATAACATTCTTAAGTTTTCTCGTTTATGATTTGTTTTGTCTCCATCAACCCAATCTAAAAGTAAAGGAACTGTATAATCTGTGATTCTTCTTTCTTCAAATCCACATGTAGTACATTTTTCTTCAAATATTCCATTTCTTAGTAATCTACCTTTAAGATTGTGATGATTGACATCTCTATGTTTGCCTTCTAATATATCTAGCAAACCATGTTTACCACGCATCCTTGGACCTGTTCCTTTTTTAATACCAGCTCCTCTTTGATTTCTGTGGATTTCAAATAGTGTTTTACCAGTTGATTCGTCCTTATATAATTTAGCATATTTTCTGAATGCCTCATATGATATCTTAAGAAACCTTGATGCTTCCGCACAAGACTTACTATTCTCCATAGCATATCGTATTTCAGATTCTTTTATGTTAAAGGCCGGACGACCTTCACCTGGTTTGAATGGCATAACTATCCTTTTAGTAAAGTTTTTTTATTGTTGTCCTCTAGACCTCTTTCTGCATAATATTTATCACGCGCATGTTGTCTTCGTACTTCAATATAATCCTTTTCATCTTTGGATAATGATGACCAAAAAGCTTGCCATTGACCACCTTTGGTTTCCATGTATCGGTTCCATAAGTCTTCCATCGGTGATTCTTGCTTTGCTTGTTCTTTTTTGGCTTGTATATCATACTTTGCTAGTATTGTTCCTATTATAGTAGATACTTTCGGTGTTATAGATGTACCATTTTTATACGTTTCATCATATAACTGTTGCATAATATCTGCAACGTAATCTTTAGTTTTCATAACTTCTTCCTTTTCAAATAAACGTAGTTGTGTCATAACTTTTTCCTTTTTGTTTAATAATAATTCCTCCAACCTCCGGGTTATTTAACGACAATACCCTTTTAAGCCGTTGGGTCAGGGTGCCTAAGCCGCCATTGCCATTTCAACATGTTCGCCTGTTATGCGTGATCTTCATTATACCCTTATCATTGTGTCAATTCCATGTCATCCCCATATCATGTATATTGTTTAGTGGAGATGATGGGATTCGAACCCATGTCCATCAATGCAGCTAATATAACTACTAACGATCATATTATAAATATATATCAACATCTTGTTTCTATCATTACACCTGGTCCTTTAGGAAAACTTTCAAGTGTTCTCCCCCAATCTTCTAATAATTTTTTATTTTTATTTGCTAAATATGAAAATTCTTTATACATAAAATCTAAATCATGTGAATGAATTAGATTGTTATTATCAAATAATGTTGATTGATATATCTTTCTTTCTTTTATTCTTTTAAATGTTATTGGTCCAATATCATGATAAGCAATACATTTAACGTTTGCATTTGGATCATTTCTATCTATGATTTTTCTTAAGTCTATTTGTTGACTATCTTTTGGTCCATCAATAAATATACCTATTTTTTTATCTGGATTAGCTTTAAGTAGTTCTGGTATCTTTATAAAACTATCTCCTTTAACAAATGATAAATTTTTATACTTACTTAATTTTTTTCTGGTAGCTCCATATTGGCCATAAAATTTATCATGGTCAATTGTTATAACATCAGTATCAAAATATTTTGCAAAGAATTCAGCTGATGTGCCATATGCTGTACCTGATTCTATAATTAGATCTACACCTGACATTTCAAATACTGTACATAATAAACTTCCTTCCGTTAAATATACTCCACGTTGTTCAGGATTCATTTCACTAACAATTTGTTCAATTTTGGCCAAATTATCTGACCAATGTTTATATATTAATTCTTTATTCATATACTTCTGCTCCATTTTCGTTATCCTCAAATACTGATACATAACAACATCCGAATTCTTCCATAATTTCTTTAGCTAACATTTCACATGACTTAGCTCCAAACTCATGTGTTCTAGATTCAATACTGTAATATTGATGTTTAATCCATTCTTTAATATCTCTACCAAACATAATAAACTCAACATCTCTATCATCATGATTAACTTTCTTCTTAGCAGTTATAAACCATTTATGTCTATGCATATTTGCTAAAAATCCTACTTCAGGAAATACTCCTTGAGCATCTGGCCAATTATGTAATCCTTCTATTTCTATTTTTGCTATAACATTTGTTTTCATATTATTTATCTTTTATATATTATATCATCTGTTGCGACATTAACCCATAATCTAAGTATTGATATAATAATAAGGAATATTGAATACCCCATATATCCTTCTTCTATACATATTATTGCTATTATTAATAGTAACAACGGAACTTCTAATATTCTAATTACTTTAACCATATGTATAATATAACAAATTTATTTCACGAATCCAAATGATCTTGAACTTTTTTCCAATAATTAGCTGTTGCTGGATTATTAATACCTCTTGGTCCTCCGTTCCAACATCTGGCTATTTCTTCTGCAGTTTTCAGATTATAATACTCACAATATATTCCAAACATTTCTATTGATTTATATCTATCCCACCTATCAAGATATGTATATCTTTTATCCTTTCCTTGTCTTTTTAATATTCTATTAACATCATTTACCATTGTTTGTCTTATTTGTAAACAACCAACTGCATCTTCTGAAGCGTTATATGCAGAATCATTATTACTAGACTCTACGTTAATAATTGCATTTACAATTCCATCATCACTTAATGGAATACAATTAATATATGGCATTGGGTCTATTGTTTTACCATCATGTGATATTTCATAATGTAAATGTTGTCCTGTAACATCTCCTGTGCTTCCCATACATGCAATTGGTTGTCCTTTAACAATATTTTCATCTTTCTTTACAAACAACTTATGTAAATGTGCATATTTGGTTGTGAAACCAAAAGCATGTTCTATCTCTATACATCTACCATACCCATAATTCCAACTAGCATATCTAACTACTCCAGATGCAGTTGCATATACTGTATCATGCCATGTATCCATCATATCAACACCTGAATGCATTTGGTAATTACCGAATATCGGATGCCTCCTAACTCCATAATCATCATTAATTATAATAGTATCTAATGGCGAACCTATTGGTAGTGAATCAAATGTTGTTTTTATTTCATCAATTGTATTTATTAATGAATCTATTTTACATTCATATTTTTGTTCTTGTTTCTCTAGAGATGTCGCAATATCTTCTTTATCTTTTTGTAACTCTTTGATTTGTCTATCATAATTGTAAGACGTTGCTAGTAATAACATTACGACACTAATAAACATTAATCCGAATGCTACTTGATTATACGTATAAGTGCCTTCTTTCTTTTCTTTTTTCATAACTTTTTATCTTTAAGTTGGACAGTAAGTCCATGTTTAATTAATAGTTCAAATATTATATAAGGATCATTTCCTAGGCCTGAATATATATGAGATTCTCCTGTGTTATGTGTAATCATTGCACACTGTTCTGCTTGATACATATTGTGGCCACATATACTCATTAATACTTTAACTACGTATTCAAATGAATTGACATTATCATCATGAAGATAAATATGTAATCGTTTTCGTCTTGGTTTTCTTGGTTTCTTCTTTGTAGACATAATTAATAGGGATATCTCCCCAAGTTGTTGTTATCCAATAATTTTTCATTGTTTAAATTTCTCTGTATGTTCTATTTTTGTTATATAAGCATTGTACTTGCCTATTAATTCTTTTGTAACTTGTGTTCTATGTTCCTTACCATAAGCTTCTTTAGCTTCTATTGGTCTTCCGTTATCATCTAATATATTAACTAAATATATATTCTGATGATCATTTGGCGCTATTTCTGCCACGTCTATCGGGTGACTTTCTATTTTCCAGTTCATATTTTGTAACCTCTTTTTGAATTTTAAGTAATTTTGCACAACGTTCGTACTCTTCCCTTTCTTGAAAGTAGTCCATTAGTTGTTGAATAAATTTGATTTTCTTTTTAGATTGAAAGCTTGATGGCCAAGGATCTTGATTAGATGTGATTACATCATATGCTTCTATTAGTGTCAGATCAAGATAGTTTTCCATTTTGGAATCTCCATGTTTTTCGAAATATTCAGAAAATCTTTCCATATCAATTTATTTTTAATATAATATAATATAAAGAAAATTTGTCAAAAAACCAAATAATTTACGCTGAAAATACTTTCTTTTTTCCGCCATCATATACATATGCATGGCCTTCTGCAATTAAGGTCTGATTTATGTTCATTTGAACCCCATTTGCGTCCATTATAAATAACTCTCCAAGAACTCTACCATATTTTCCTACACCATATGACTTGAGTCTAAAGTAGCCGGGTTTCTCACTTACTTTTTCCAGTAATTCTTTATTACGTTCTTTAGCTTTGAGACCTTTTTTCTTTTCTTCCAAATCTCTCGTACGTGACTCCCAAGTGTCGATACCCATGTACCGAATCCTTTTCTTAACCCAAATATCAAAACCGACATCAATAAGAGCATCAATAGTGTCACCATCTACAACCCTCTCTAATTTTGCTCTGTATATATATTTATCCATAATTTATCTTAATGTGAAGTATATTGTTGGTACTGCTTCTGCTGGTTCTTCTGGCTCCCAATTCTTTTCATAGTAATTAGATGACTTCTTCATATCAACTACTCCTTGTTCTTCTTCAATAAACTCTAACACTCTATTCCAAACAGATGTAGGAATTTCTCCTTTCATATGAGACCATTTAGCTCTAAATTCTGTACCGTTCCTATCTGATACTGATACTGGACTACTAGTTATTTGTCTTAGTCCTTTTTCAATTATAGCTAATTGACTTTGTAAAGTTTCCTTCCCAGAGCCATCTACAGAATATTCTTTTAATGAAGCCCTTTCATAATCCGTACCAACTTGGTTATAAGGTTTGAACCAACGTTTAGGACCTGTACGTGTTTCAGACCATTCTTTAAGTAAATGTTTTAATTTAATCATTCCAACGATCTCCAAATATAGCTTTACCTGTTTTCTCGTATTCCTTCCATTCGGTATAAAACTTACCATTAGAAGACATAAATTTATCAGCTTCTCTTCTCATTCCCTTAACGTGGTTTGAAAAGATTTCATTGTTCTGCTTACCCTTATTCTTTACATCTAATTTTTCTAAAGCCTTTACTGCCTTATCCAATGCACCCATTGCCCTCATACTTTTTTCATGAGTCTTTCTCATTGTGATGCCATCTTTGACTATCCAATTCTTAACTTCTTTTAATAGGTTCTTTAATTTCATAATCCAGCTCCTATTCTACCATCTTGTTTATAATATCCTTTTCCACCACTACCATAAAAATCTTGTTGGCCTTTTCTATCTTGTTCAAATGCTCTATTAGATTCCTTTTCATTTTTTATTACATCTTTCTTTAATACTGTAATAATAGTTTGCATAGTCAAGTTATCTAAATCTTTCCATGTTCTAATATGACGAAGAAAGTCTTTTTGTGGAGTAGGTAATTTTTTTGGATCTATCTTCTCATTACCAAACCTTTTACCATTATACATACTTGAAGCATATAACATATGGTTTCCATCTTTACGTAAAGATAATCCTAAACTACCAAACCATTTTACTCCATGTTCCCAACTAAACCGGAATCCACCAGTACCATCACCAAATCTATGTTCTGTATATTCAACTTCAGGATCGATATGTGGAAATAACATTTTTTGTATTTGCTTTACTATATCATTTAATGAACCTTGATCGAATATCTTTGTTTGAGGTAATGCTTCGTTTAATTTAGCATTTTCTATAAGTACTTCTTGTAATATCTTTTTTAGTTTTTTCATGCTGCTGCTTCCAAATCCCATTGTAATTGTTGTGTTAGTTGTGTACTATTTTTACCTGGATGATCTTTAACTAATCTAGCTAATATACTTTGATCATATATCATTGATTGTGCCATATCATGTGTTGCTTCTTGATCGCCCATAGATGTTGCATCTTTCATAGCTCCCATTAATATCTTAGCATATTCTCTTCTAGATATTAAATTCTTATCACCTGTACCTTTATTCCAAGCTGTTCTTTTTACTTTTGGTTTTTTATCAATTCCTGGATTATCTTTTACTACTTTTTTGATATCAAACATTGAACTGTTTTGTCTATCATCAAGTACATGAACAAATCGATTATCTTCTATTTTAGTTATTTTATAAGATGTATTACCACGACCTGGTAATTTGAATGCCTTACCAATCATATGATCATACTTACCTTCAGTTAATTTGGATTCTGCAATTTGATCATTATCAAATTTAACAGCTGGAGTAGGAGAATACATATGATTATCTATTTGTGCCTTTATTCCAAACATCTTCTTTAACATAGCTACAACTTTGTTACCCTTACTTTTATTGGTTAGTTGCAAGTATGTGACACTATCATTAGGTTGTTTTAATATTTTTTTGACTCCGTATTGCCTAAGATGGTTTGCCATGTCTAATGCAGAGTCACCTGCTAATTGACCTCTTAGTACTGATTCTGTAACTTTGCCTTCGCTTAATTTTTTATACCAAGCTTTAATTACTTGTTCAGGAACTCTTACATCTCTAGCAAATTGCGCTTTAGCACCATTAGTCATATTCATCCATTGGTCTTGTAAAAAGTCGTCCATCTCTTGAACTGGTTCTATTATCCTTTTCTCAATATCGAAATGTGCTTTTAATACTTCATATACGAATGGGTTTTGAATTTCTGTTAATCTAAATGTTTTTAGGAAGTTAGATATATCTGAATCGAGGCTTCCGGCTTCATTTAATTTACCTTCAGATATTCCTTTAGATTTTAATAGTCTCTCTATATCAAATATAGCATTGTGCATTGAATCTAATTGGTCTTTTAATTCTTTATCTTTTGCAGCAATCATCTTCAAAGGATTTGAATGTCTAAAATTGAACATCGCATCCTTTATATCGCCTATAGCTTTACTTACTAGCTTTTTTGATTTGCCAGGATCTAATTCATTTAATTTACCTTCAGTTAATATGTTTTTTAATTTAATCATGTGCGCTAAAAGTCTTTCCAATTTTATAGTCTCCTGGAGTATATTTATTACTCGTATCTGTTATATATGCAAAATCATGTGTTTTAGAATCAAATGCATCTAATTGTCTTAAATCAGTAATACGAATTGCATCTCCAGTATTCTTATCAACCACTGCAATATTTTCGCCTTGTTTGAAATGTGCCTTTGCTCTAGCTTTATTTATCTTGTTACCAGTCTTAACTTCATTAATTTCTAATTCAGCATCTGCATGAAGACCTGATATTTTATCTTCGTATGCTTGATATGCGTCGATTGCAACTTCGCTAGCACGTTTTTTCTTTTTACCTAAATCACCAGCAATCTTTGTATGTTTTGCAATTGCCTTATCATCACCTTTAGCTTTTGCAGCTTTATATTTTTCTAAATTAACTAATAATAAAGAAGAAAGTGCTTGTTCTTTTTTAACTGCTTTGTCATAATCAGCTCTTAATGCTTTAGCACTTTTTGCTTCTGTTAATGGCTTTCCTAGTATGATATCTTTTAATTTGATTTTCATCTTATCTTCTCGTTATATCTTTTAATGTTTTTGCACAAGCATTTCTAAATGATTCTAAAAAGTCTTTTACCTTTTCTTCATCTTCTGTACCTCTCATATCTTCCATCCATTCTAATGCATTACCTAAATCTGCTGCTTCTGAATGATAATTAACGTCTGTAAATGAATTATATAATTTTGTTAAATGTTCAAGTCCCATTTCATATGTTGCTTCTGTACCCGCTGTTAACATACCAACATAATCAAAATCATTTGACCACTTATCACCGGCTTGGAATGAATATTCAGCTATATCTTCATTAACATTTTCAAAAGCTGATTTAACTGGTTTTCCACTTAATGCATCTGCACATGCTTTGTTAAATTTCTTCATCCAGGCTCTTGCTTCTGATGGTGATCCATCTTGCATCAATTCTATTGACATGTTTAAGTGACTTGCTATACTATCAGCATCTTCATCATCTAAATCTTCAAACCTGTCAGATAGTTTTAATAATGCATTTTCACCAGCATTACTCTTGATAGTCGAGCCTATCATCAATAATGGTCTAAGACCTTTTGCTAATGAAAACACTGATGACCTGCCTTCAGATAATTTATTTTCTGCTCTAGGTACATCATGCATAATTGCATCCATTGCATTTTTATCTAAATCTACACTTGGAAGAACATCCGCTGGTATTGGATGTTTACTATGTAATTGTTTTACTATGTTTGTCCACTCTTTATCGAATTGAGGACCGGTAGGAGGTAATTGTCCTTGATGCCAATATACATATGTCATTATATCATCTGGTTCATATTCCCACCAAGTACTTAATTCAGGAAACTTTTCTCCTGGAACTCTTGTTCTTAATGATTTAAGCATAGGATCATTACCTGGTCCTTCTGTCATTATTTCTTTATTTTTAAAGTCTCTAATCCATCTTCCTGAATTAAATTGTCCATCTGTTGTGTATTTACTCATTTTATTATCCCTATTTCTTTGCAAATTTTTCTGCACCTGCTATTCCAAAACATCCTATTACAATCCACATAAATGAATTATAGATAGTTGGATTGATAACTAAGTCTTTTCCTATATATCCTGTTACTAGGTCCATCAAAGCGAATGCTACCATTACTAGAAATGCTATAAAACCTACAACAGTTTTTTCATTCCATTCATTATCATTTCTAAATATTGACCACATACTCTTTCCTCTTTTATATAATTATACACTAATACGAACTTTCCAGGACTATTTCGTCTATCTTTCCTTGTACTTCTTTTTGTGTTGCTGGAAGAGTAAATGATATATCTGCTTGATACCTTTTTACTTCTTCTCCCTCGTTAAATATTATTACTGTAGGTACTACTACTATTCCATATTTCTTTTGCCAATCACCGTTGTCGATTAGTATTGATTTTTTGCTACAATCTGTTAAATCTTCTATCCACGTGACTTCATTATCTGCATTCCATCCTGCATTAAATTGCACTACACATAACTTGTCTCCGCATGGACTTTGTGCTTTGGCTGAACTACATATTAACAGGAAGAGTAATACTAATAAATAGCTTCCTATTAACTTTAATGTTGTATGTTTCATAATCTGTAACTCCTATCTTAGTTGGTCTATTTTTTCTTCTAAACGCTTGATGTCTTCTTTAATTTCAGTAACATCATCTGCTGTGTTTTGTATAGTCAATCGAATATTTTGATCTTTCATATCAAATTCCATTCTAGACACGTCAGGTCCTGGAAGTTTATCTTCCCAATCTGGGTTCCATTCATTTTTAGGTAAGTCTTTAGCTTCTTGAATATCTGCTTGTAACATAAACCACATACCAATAACGGTTGCCATCGCTGCTCCTATTCCAATTAAGGTTTTTATACTTACCTTAAAACCAGTATCTTCATTTAATTCTTTTGCCATTTCTGCCTCTCCGTTAAAATATTACGTAGTTGACACCTACGCTAAAATCATGCCACTCACGATTCCAGTACTTATTATACTTACCTTCTAGGAATACTCCTAAATGTTTATTAAATTTATATCCAAAAATTAGACCACCTGAGTAATCTATCCATTGTCCGTTATTATATTTATGATATGAAAATTCTCCAGCATCATCATAATGATATGGCATTAAATTACCCCAACTATGTAACCAATACTCTTTACTATAATGGTAATAATCAAATCCTATCACTACTGAATGTTGTAATGTATTAGTTAATTCATTTCTTTTCTTTTCTGTGTAATCGGATAACATTGTTGGCATAACAACTGCTTCCCATACTTCTGTATTTTCTGCTACTACTGAACCTGATGGATTAAAATATTCTGCTCCTCCTTGTCCATCAAATTCAACTGTATATCCTTCTTCTAAAGCTAAATTAGTATAATGTAAATTTCCATTTGATAATAACCATTCTTCTAACGGATCATATCCATATGGTTCAGATAATCTTTGAACTGCACCTATATTAAATGAAAATTTATTATTTACTTTATATCTATATCTCTCTGAAGCTTCGAAATATTCTATGTCAGCAAATCCATCTTGTAAATATTCAACTTTAAGAATATAATGCTTCCAACAATATTTATTACCACATCCATCATCAGCTATATATCTTAAGAAATGGTGTTGATCTAAATAATTCTCACCTTGTTGCCTTTTATAATCAGCTTCAAATAAGAATTCAAATCCATTTACCTTTCCGATTGTAGCAGCATCTGAATAAGAATTTTCGGTACCATTTTTGAAAGCTTCTTTTGGTTCATATCCCATTCTAGCAATCTTCCTAATACCAAATGTAACAGAATAATCAAATGGCGTTACAACCGTTTGAGTTTCTAATCCATTTGTAATAGAATATATATCTACATCAGATATTGAATTTCCACCATTAACTGCACCATAGAATGTTGCATATTTGAAAACCTTTTTAATTTCCTTTTTATAATCTACCTTCTCAGTTTGTCCAAAACTTAAAAAAGGAATTATTAGTAATAATGCTAATAACTTTCTCATTTTGGTTTTCTCCTATTTACATTTGTTCTATTATTTCTATTTTTATTAGAATTCACTTTCGTATTAGTTTTCACTTTAACATTTCTATTAGTTTTTACTTTAATAGTTGTATTAGTTTTAATATTTCTATTAGGTTTTACTGTAATATTTCTATTAGGTCTATTTGGCCTATGTGTTGGTTTATTTACTGGTCTTGTAATTACCACATGGGTTGTATGAGTATAATGTGATGGTGGACAAGCATTGTAATAATAGTGCCAAGGATAATAATGTGGTATTCCGTAATAGTAATAATATCCACTATGAAATCCCCAATATATTTGATTATCATAATATGTTACTGATGCATGTGATTCTCTTACATCAGAATATTCTGCATCTGATATATAATATGTTCCATAACAACTTGTTAATAACATTAACAGTGTTAATAATAATATTCCTATAAGTATGGTTGCTGTTCTTTTCATTATTTTCTTATTGTTTAATCACCTTTTTACTATATCTAACATCATTATAAAGTATTACCATATTATAGATACCATTCGATAACTTGGATAAATCTAAACGTTTAGCATTAGATTCACTTATTATCTTATTACCTATCATATCATATAACTCTACATCTATTTCTAATCTTGTTTCTATTGTTATTATATCTTTTGTTGGATTAGGATATACTACAATTCCTAAAGCTGAAATATCTTCTATAGATGTTGGCCAACCGTTTGTACAATAATCATACATACTTTGACAAGATGCATCCCATTCAGTTGTACAACAATAATCATCTACATCTATTACCCAAGCATAACAACCATCATTTAACCAATAAGGAACTCCTGGACCTCCATAACAACCTGCATCATATAAGCAAGCTGTAGTATCTGATACATTTGCTGTTGGATTATAATTGTAAGCTGAAACATCAGTACAACCAACTATTGGAGTTATACATGAATTGTCATCATAACATGCATTAGGGTCATAATTAAGTGCTGTACTATCTGTACAACCAGCAATGTAACAACAACTATTATCTGATGTGTTTGCTAAAGGATTATAATTAAATGCTGTTGCATCATTACATCCATATATAAAAGATTCACAACTTCCATTGTCAACATTTGCTAAAGGATTATAGTTATACATTGTACTATCCATACAACCATAAATTGGTAACACACAACTATTATCATCTGTATTAGCTGTTGCATCATAATTTAACGCATTAGGATTAGTACATCCATAAATAAATGGAATACATGTTCCGTTATCAGTATTGGCTAATGGATTATAATTAAACATCGTAGAATCTGTACAGCCGTATATTGGTAGTATACAAGATAAATCATCTGTATTTGCTGAAGGATTATAATTTAATGCAATTGGATTAGTACAACCATATATTATTGAATCACAAGAGCCGTTATCAGTATTAGCTAATGGATCATAATTAAATGCTGTTGAGTCCGTACATCCGTATATGAAAGGAATACAAGATCCATTATCTGTATTTGCTAATGAGTTGTAATTAAACATTGTTGGATCAGTACAACCATATACTACATCTATACAAGTACTATCATCTGTATTTGCATTAGGGTTATAGTTAAATGATGTTGGATCTGTACATCCAGATACTACTGGTATGCAAGAACCGTTATTTGTGTTAGCTAAACTATTATAATTAAATGCTGTACTATCTGTACAACCAAATACTACTGGAATACATGAACCATCATCTGTATTTGCTGCCGCATTATAATTAAACATTGTGTCATCCATACAACCTAATATTACTGGAATACAAGATGACTGGTCATTTGTATTTGCCGATGGATTATAATTAAATGCAGTTGAATCCATACATCCAATAATAATTGGTACACAAGTTGAATCATCTACATTAGCTGATGGATTATAATTAAATGCTAAATTATTTGTACAACCTAAAACTATAGGAGTACATGCATCTGGCATGTTAGCTAATGGA
>Ga0080013_1000993_pt1 | contig 38670 bp, 49 predicted proteins | sample ETNvirenome_6_85_FD_69236 | JGI IMG/M metagenome (GOLD analysis project Ga0080013, IMG submission 69236) | Marine viral communities from the Pacific Ocean - ETNP_6_85 (SPADES assembly) (version 2) | ecosystem: Environmental > Aquatic > Marine > Oceanic | place: Pacific Ocean | collected 2013-06-19 | reverse complement strand
TTGTCGACGATCTGGCAGTTGTCACCGTGGTAGAAATCAACGTGGTCGCCTGACAGTGTCAGCGTGCCCGCTAGATTCCCGAGCGCGCCAAGCTTCATCTTGCACTGGTCGCCGCCACTGGTGATGTTGAGTACTCCGTCGAAGTTCCAACGCGCCCCCGCGTAAAACTCCACACCCGCGTTTGCGATGGTAATATCCCCGACGATCTGCGTGTTTGACCCGAGATCCACATAACTGCTCTCAGACGTGGCGAACGTGCTTGAGAAGATTGCGTCATTCGTAATGAATCGTTGTCGCGACTCAGCAAGGGCGAACGCACCTACGATGGTAGAGTTGCCACCCATCGTAATCTCCGACTCTTGGCCTGTGCAGGTAAACGTGCTTGCCAGATTCCCGTTCGCGCCCAACGTCATCTTGCACTGGTCGCCATTGGCGTCGATGTTGATTACGCCATCGAAGTCCCACGATGGTCCCGCGTTGAACGTGCAACCTGCGGCACTAATCGTGATGTCACTTGTAATCGTCGAAGTCTCTCCAAGGTCCACCGCAATGCCAGCCGCAGATACGGTAAAAGTCGATCCCGTCCATAAATTGTTTGCTTTGAATTGTTGGGTCGTTCCGGTGGACAATGCCACCGCGCCAGTGATTTGCGTGGATGATCCGATTTCTGTTACCGTGCCAGTGCCTGACGCGGTATAAGTCTGGGCAAAATCCCCATTCGATCCGCACGAAAAGTTAGACTGCGCTCCACTGATCGTCACCGTCCCGTCAATGTTGGCAGTCTCGCCCATATGAAACGAAGCACCGGCGCTTGACACGGTGATGTTGCCGACGATCTGCACCCCACTCTCTGTGCGGAATATCTGACCTGTTCCGGTAGTCAAGCCGAGCGTCGATGACAGAACACTCCCTTGCCCCACATTAAGAATTGCATCGGACCCCGACACCAAAACCGCGCCAGTGTAGACACATCCACCGTCAGCATCTACGCGGGAGTTTGCCGCTGAAAGCGTCAGCGTCTGCGCGAATGTCGATGACCAACCAAAACTGGAAACAGATCCACCACCACTGATCGTTACAGTCCCGTCAATGTTGGCCGTAGATCCCATATGGAACTCAGAGTGCGTTGCAGAGACAGTGATGTTACCAATCAACTGCACTTCATTCCCGCACCGCATCACCTGACCGCTACCCGTCTGCAATGACGTAGCACCCGTCACCACGCTCTGATTGCCAAGCTCCAGATACGTGTCATCAGCGGTCATGTTGATGATGCCCGGACACGCAAACTCTGCACCGATGATCGCCTTGCTGTTTGCCCCACTGAGCAAGAGAGTCTTCGTCGTCGCAAGGTTCGCACCCGCGCCAAGATGAAGCTCGTTACCTGTCCCGCTCAATGTGACATCCCCATCCAAGTTCGCCAGTGCGCCCATCTCCACCTTGTTGTTCGCACCGCTGATCGTCAACGCTCCCGTGATCTGGCAACTCGCACCGAAGATAACTGTGTTACGTGCGCCCGAGAGAACGAGGGACGTAAGGACCGTAAGCGCATCGATGTAGATCGTATTATCGTTGGTGGAGACGGTCACCGTCTCGGCGTACGTCTGAGATCCGACCACGCGGATTACGTATCCCGGCGCAGCGTCCAGAGCGTCGTCAGCAGCCTGAATGGTCGTGTAGGAGGCAGTGCCCCCACCATCAACAGCGGCATCGATGATGCCAGTTTCGGACGCCCACGATGGTAATCCCGACGCAAGCTTTAAAACTTCGCCGTCCGACCCAATTGCCAGACGAGCTAACTTCCCAGATGCATTTCGGTAGACGATGTCTCCGGTGGCATCACTGCCAAGGGTGAGAGCCACTGCGCGAGAGGTGTCGATGGCGATTACATCGGTGCCATCTTCCTGAATGTTTACTCCGGCGTTACCGCTTACCGTCAAGGCCCCTGCCGATGTAGACCATGTAGCCGCCGCCGCAGACGTTAGCGTCATTGCGCCCGACGTGGTCTCTATTGTCCGGGCCGCCCCCATTGCGATGCCGTCGTCGTCGATGCTCAAGACATCAGTGCCGTCCACGTTAAATGTCATCTTACCGTGATCGGCGGTGGCCGATGCTGTTGCTGTGACGAACTTTACTTCCTCAGCAGTTTTGTTGCTGGCGCCATTGAGCACCTGAATGGACAGGCTCTCTGTGGCTGATGTCCCAATAGCCAGACTCGTGTCGGCATTGTTGTTGTCATCATAGACCGTGACATCGCCAGCAGTGACCACGAGGGATGCTGTCCCTGCACTCAGCGTCAAGTTGTTGTTACCGCTGGTATCGATTGTCGCGGCGGCATCAAACGAAAGTGTCGTCGCATCAGAGTCCAGCGTGGCGGCATCCAGAGCCAGAACCCCACTACCTACATCTATCGTGAGGTTGTTATTTCCTGACGTGTCTATCGTCGATGCCGCATCAAAGGAGAATGTCGTAGCGGCAACACCCAGCGCCTGCCCCGTGTCACCAAGGGTGTCGGCGTATACCGTCCCCCATCTCAGGGAAGCCGTCCCCAGCGCAAGACCTGCGTCTGTCGTTGGGTTCAGGCTCGCACCGCTCAGCTGTAGCTCACTGGCTAGTGTGCCAGCCGTCATGACGGACCAGTCAAGCCGCCCATCTTCCGTAGTGTTGGAAGCGTCCGTCAGCACCCAGTCAAAGCGTGCGATGTCCGTTTCGTTCCCACCGTCATCGTCGGCATAGAACGTCAGGCGTCCACCATCGTTATCTGCCGCCGTGCCCGACCCCGGATCGATACCGAACTGTGCCACCTCGCGCACGCCACCAGCGGCGGCTGCTGTGTTCTCCCAGCTTTTGGTGGAAGTGACGGTCTGGTCTTGATCCATGACCATGATCCCGTCCGTACTGGTATAATCCACGTTCGTGCGGTCCAGATTGTTACCGTTAATCGTGTTGATGATATGATTAAAGGTATCCGTAAGCGGAGCCGCCACCATCGATGAGCCGGGAGCCGGGAGTGCCCCCTGTGCCGCGAATGTTGCCATATCAGTTCTCCTCCAGAACGAACTCTACTTGGTAACCAACAAGGCCGACTGTCCCATCTCCAGTCCATCTAGGGGCAATCGTTTCACACGTTCTGTTGACGAAAAGGTTTTCGGTTGTCGTTGTTCCTCCGGGCCAAGCCATAACGCCATCGTCCCAGTAGAGGCCGCCCTGATCCCAGACGAACTGAGAACCCAAACTGATGTTCCCGTTTCTGGACAGAACCTGACCCTGATTGCGTATCGCCGACACGGTAATTGAGTTCGTCTGGGGCTGAGTCTTTACGATACTCCTGAGATTTACGACACGCTTTGTTCTTCCCGGGTGCCCTAAATCATTCGGGGCCATGTGTATGTCGAACTCTACATTTTCTCCGTTGTCTGTGACTACATCCGGATCATTCCCCTTGAGCACGTAGCCATCCCCGGTCCCCAGATAGTCATACTCCCTATTGGAAATAAAGTATGACGTGGCGTAGGAGACCTCGTTTGCTGGCTCATCAATCCATATATCATTGGACTGCCAGTCCCACACCATGACCTGATCGAAGTAGTTCGAGGCTCCGGTTGTCGAAACCAGCGTCCTGATCTGGTGGTCCCGCTCCCTGACAAAGCTGACAGCGTGCTGTATCCTCGACTGGTCAAGCTGCGTCCACTTGTTATGGAAGTCCTGTGTAACCCACTCAACACTGAAGTCGGGGCGAACGATATAGGCACCGTCTCTGCACACAACCCACGTAAACTCCGGGCGCGACAGGATGGAATGTGTTGCCACGGGGCTAAAGCCTCTGCGAACCTCTGCCGGATTGATGACAAGCTCGACCATCCCGTTTGAAAACTCAAGCCTGCACGGATACAGCCCGTCTTCCTTGAAGACCAGCAACCGTCCGAAGTTGTCCGTTCCGCCGACGATGGGAGGGCCATTCTCATACAGGTCATAGACGTGCTTGATCGGCCAGTCGAAGATGTCCAGCCCTGAGTCGGGCGGGATGTCCACATCACAGTAACGGATGCGAGTCGGGTGATGCGTGCCGCTTTCCTTGAGGTTCAGGGCGCACAGATAGTTCCTGTGTACAACGAAATCCTTAACAAAGTCACCCGAACTAGCCTTGAATGGGGCCGTTACACCATCCCCGGCGGCGTCTGCCCACAGCACACAGTTAGATCCACGCGCTTTCGTCCACGGCCTGCTGGCTCCATCGGTTGCAACGACTTTATCGTCGATGTATACGGCCCGGATCTTCGCTGTTTCGCTGTCCGTCTTCTCAGCGGTACCGGTGACGACAGATCTTGTTGATCCGTCGTTCGTATGTATAGCAGCCTTCGCAACTTCTATGTTTTCAACGGTGCCATTGGCGTAGGTAACCTGAAAGAGTCCCACAACAGGCGGGCCATCGGTTATCTGGGCAGAGTTGAACTTCGATGAGCCGCCCTTCACGTCTACTGTGCGTTGCTCAGTGAAGTTTACGTTCTTTATCAGAACGCAATGCTCCGGAGTCAGCGCAGTGTCCGGGTAAAACAGACTCTTCATGCCCTTAAGCCTGAATATCGGCGAGGTCTGTAGCCCCGGGGTTATTGTTGGGTTATTTATCGTCGCCATTACAGTATGTCTACGCCACTAATCAGTGGTCGGGTGGGTGTGATAGACGCTGAGGTCGTCACATTCACGAACTGCCGCACGAGATTCCTTGATACGCGTGTTCCAAGCAAGGCATCTATCTGGTCTTCACCCTTCTGCATAAGCCGAGCACCCAAAACCTCCTGACCAAACACCGGAAGCACCTCTCCGGCAGCCAGATACAGGATGGCATCGTGGAAATCCTCGTCTATATCAGGCCAATCCCCGTCGTTGATAAGGTTTGGCTTGTTCATCTCCGCCCGAACGGTGTATGTGATCGCCGCATCGGGCTTTGGATAGAACTCAACCCAGAGATGTGTCGGTGAATCCATGTGGAAGGGGATCTTTACGACAGTAACAGCCGCCGAATTGGATGTTACGGTCACTGTTCCGGCGTGGTTTGTCGTATCTTCCTGAATCTTGGTAATTCTTTCGACTGTCGTGTAGCTGTTTGACGAGGCGACAGCAGAAGTTCCGTTCAGGGTGACCTCTTCTGTGGTGTAAACACCAGAAACAAAGCCGTTGATCCTGATACTCCCGTTGTCAGAGGTCGCATCCGACGCAAAAGACAGCGCACTTGCCGATGAAGGCTGGGCATTTACGCCAAAAGACCCAAGGATATAGTAGTTCCTCGGGTCTCCTGAAGTCGTCGTCCCCGGATACAAAGCGTCATAATCACCCTTCGTGATCTGCTCGACCTGACGATTGTTAGTGGGGTCGTCTATGTTTAGAATGCGCTTTACATACGGACCCGATCCATACTGGCTGGTCCCAGACACAGAGGTAAGTGTGAACTCGCGCTGAGATGAGACCTGTCCACTCAGGGAGAGAATACGCCTGTAGGCACGGTTGACGCCACGCTTGGATATACTCAGTGCGTCCCCGGTTGAATCCTGACCGCCGAGATTGAGCAGATCGCCATACAGATCCGCAAATGTAGACATTTACGCCTCGCTAGTTTTCTCCTCGGGTTCGGCCTTTGTTTCTAACTCAGCGAGAAGGCTCTCCCTAATCGCAGCGGCTTGCCGAGGATCGTCAGTGAGCTTATCAAACGCCTCAAGAAGATCAGCCGCAGATTCGGGTCCGCCTGTTTTCGTCGGTGGTCCGGATTCAACGCCAATCTTGTCAAGGACAGTAGAAAACACCTGTTCGAGCCTGCTCGCCATTTGACCTTCTGCGCGATCTCTCTGGACCTTCTCGGTTTCCATAAGCTGGAACCGTTGCTCCGGGCCATCTGTCTTTGTAGCCCTACGGAGACGGAATCCCCACTCAGTGTATCGCCGCAACCGCACACCCGAGGTTGTTTCGCGGGCTCTAGCCTGAGCCTCGTCAAGAACAAGCCCGTTCTGGTCGATTGCAACTACACGCGTGACTCTTCCCTCCCAGTCCAGAATGAACCCGTCATCGACATTGACCTCATGCCCATCGTCGGTCTTCAGCAGCGCATCATACTCATCTCCGCCGGAGATAATGACAGGGCAGGCAGTGGTCTGCTCGGCCCAACCCTCCTTGGAGTCGTGACGCGTGTCAGTCTGAAGCGGGTCCATAGACTCGTACTTGTAATACAAAACTGGACTAGTTTCCTGATCGAAATCCTTCACGAGAAAGAGTTCCGAACGGGCTGGGTCCTGAACACCGTCGAAGCTTTCGACAGAGTTTCCGAGCGTCAGTGTAGTATCGCTCATTTTAGCCTCCCTCTAGACTACGCATCCTGAAATGGTGACTTGGCAATCGGCATTTGATCCCGCAAGCTTACCGATCACGGCTGTATTTCTCTTACATGGAATTATCGGATTAAAGTTAAAGGATGTCCCTTCCACGCTTACGTCGATCTTGGCTTCCCAGAGGATTGTGGACGCGGGACTCTCTATTGTCAGCGTTTGGTCCTCATCCACATGTCCGCTGATATTTGTTACAACAAACGCCTGAGATTCATCGGCGGCCTGCGTTGCACTGGTTGCCGCATCCGTCCCCGCAGCCGTTGCCGAAAAATACCCCTGAGCCCCATACATATTACACCTCGACTTTCACGGGGATCTGCTCAGCTACGCGTGTGCCGTCTCCGCGCATACTGAATGCAACCTCCGTATATTCAATGGTTGTAGATCCGCCTTCTCGAACAACAGAAATGGACCCGGGCGCAACTACCTCAGCTGCGACCTTCTCCAGAACGCCCACCACCTGATCAAGCGGTGTCTCTTTTTTTACGCTCGCCTTCTTGGCTTTTTTCGCCGTAGCCATCCCGTCCTCTCATGTGAACTATTGCCGTTCCAAGCATCGTGTCCAGATTAACAACAGGGTACTTGGTGTAGGAATCCAGAAACTTCTCTACCTCGTCCCACTCCTCGTCCCTGCTATTGTCAATAAACACTACACACTCTTCTGCGCGGTGTTTATCAACGTAATTAAGCTCTGCTTCTACGCCTTTCGCGGTATGACTCGCATCAAGAAACGCAAAGTCTATCCCGGAAAGCTCGTTCAGGGGTTCTTTGTAAAGCAAATCCGGAAGCTTCCCGATATACCTTCTAACAAACCCCTGCATTTCTTCCGGAATGGCCCCCGTCTTAAAAACCCCGTGATCAAAAAGGTCTACTGTGTGAAGAATGCCCTGCCTGTTGTCATAAAGCCCTTCACAAATAGCCCTTGTTGATCTGCCCTTGTTCGTTCCTGTTTCAAATACAACCTTCGGGCGGAGTGCCTTGACGGCACCTGACAGCATTACTGCAAACCCCTCATCAATACCCCACACCGTCATCTCTCCAACAATTTTCTTAGGAAAGAACATATCGATTTCGTAGTTCCCGCGCCCCTTGTCTTTCATAAGAAGCCTCGGAGAAAACTCAGCATTGGCACCTTCCCTCACGGCACCTCCGCCTTCTATGCTCAACCTGTTAGAGATGTTTGCAGAAATCCCCAGCTTTACATCTTTATACTCCTCAAGAAGTTGCTCCTGTTGCTGTTTCTGCTTCGCTTTCACTTGAGCCTCCCTCGGGTCCTTTGTAAGCCTCCGGACCTTCTCCTTCGTTCAAAACAAACACGCCGTGGTCCTTAGCCCACTCGTATCTGTATTTATCTGCTGATGCAGGGAGCCTGCTTATAGCCTTCCACTTGTTCCCCCCGCACTCGGGGCACTTAATACCCCCGGATAGTTCAATGTCGAAGCCCTGACGACAGTCGTAGCACATATAGAGCTTGATGTTCATACAAGATTTGCGGCCCTGTCCTTAACCATTGCATAGTGGTTCCGGACATCACCGTCTCCCGGTATGATACTCAGGTATGTGCGCTGGTCCTCACCAAATTCTTCCAAGGACTTCTCTGCGTGCTCTCTCCACTCTCTGGTTACAACCGGAACGAATCCCATGTGACCAGAGAATACATCGGTGTCGCACCAGATCTCAATCCCCTTCCTCTTTGCCCTGTAGCACCAGTACATGTCCTCGGTGCCTGACTTGGGCATGATAAAGTAGGGGATTCCAGACTTATCTTCCTCCTGAAAGGACAGGTTCCCCTTCGGGGGGTCTCCCAAGAACTGTTTTGCAAGCATCCGCTCTTGGTCGTTGAGCTTCTCGAAGGCTTCGTGCAGCTGTGCCGGGAGAACGCTCTCCTCCGTGGGCTCACCCTTCCTTTTGAGGGTATCTACCTTCACGAGCATCGCGTGTGTGCCACCGCCATCGACTTCCATGAGACCTTTGTTAAGGTCATCAAGCGTCAGATTCCGGTACGACTCGTGGTCATGAAAATCTCCCGTCGTAGAGAACAGCACACCAATCTCGTGTGGCATTTTCCGCATCGGATACGGAGCAATAACCACATCTTTGTCGTGCTGAATAAACCTAGGGAGTATCTCAGGGTCTATAATCGCATCATCATCCAACCAGAAGATGTGCGAGAAGTCGCCCTCAACTGCAACCTGACACATCTGTGTTCGCGCAAAATGCACAAACGACCTGCCGATGATCGTCCAGTTGTAGTCAATATTCTGTTTTGACCAGTAGTCCGCGCACTCCACATGGTTCGTGTGGACAGTGGCGTGAAACGTGTTCGTGTAGTTCGGTGTTGCTACTAAGATCTTTACATCTGCCGGAATCTTATAATCCATTTAATTACGAGAGCCTCCCTTATAGGGTGCGCGAGGGGCGGGAGGCTCATTCCAACCCCCCGCGCCCCAGCGGGACCTGCCAAAGCGCCCCTTGACCAGTTTACATCAGCTGTAGCTGAACACGAGCCTGCGTAGCGTTGACGTTCTCAAGGCAGAAGCCCAGAGATGCCCGTGCATATGCCGCAGTCGTCGTGGTTGTCTGAACATCAGCAGTCACAACACCTGTAGGTGCAACACCCGCAGATGTAGCAACAGCCAGTCGTCCAGTGTTAAGGGCTGCGGAAGCACGAACCGTCGCCGGACCATACACCTGCAAACGCCCCACTGCACCCGTTGCGATTGTGGAATCAACAACTCCGGCGACCGGAGCGGCGATACCCGTTGTCGCGTTTACAGCAACATCAACCTTCTCGACGAGGTGTCCCTGATCCGCGTCCGTAGTCGTGATCGACATCTCACAAACCACGCCCGGGAGCAGTTCTGCACCCTCGTTATTCTCTACGACAACGAAGACCTTCTCGGCTTCCTGTCGGCTTACACTCATAAACTGCATGGCCTACTCCTCTCCAGATGTTTCGGCTTTAAATGACTACACCCGCCGTAAAGCGGAAGGTGTCTGCTGCCTCTGCCTGAATAGCAACCAATCCCTGCGAGGCCGTAGAAAAATCGTCCTCTTGGTTGATCACTACCCGTGTATCGTTTGTTGCATCATCCGTGGTGCATTCCACATGACACCACAGAACACCGCCCGTAGAGGGCGCAACGCGGAATTCAGCCGCATTCGTGTTCGCAAGAACAACGGTACCGGTCACAACGAAGTGATCTCCCGACGAGTGCGGTGAATTGGCATCAAGGGTTGGCGTTACGGCTCCCATACTCTAAGCTCCTTATGAAAGACCTGACAACTTTCCACCCTTACGGCGGTTGTTTGTCACGAGGTTGGCCTGAAGGAGGATCTGCGTCACAAAGGCATCTTGGTTTGTGGGTCGCTGGAAGCCGCCGTCAGCCATTGCGAAGTTGGCATCTTTGTGAATGAACATACCAACGTGTGCGCTGTTCAGGGCGTGCAACTCACCTGATGTGCAGAAGGCGTCCCACATGATCGATGCACCCTTGAACTTCAGGGTTTCGATGCCTGCATCAGCGCCACCACCCGGATTCGGCTGGTAGCGGACCATCGGGAACAGCAGAGCTTCGAGTCCTTCATGAACTGTCTGCGTGGTGAAGATTGCGTCCGGGCTGGTGTCAACGCCACCGCTGCCCTGCGTACAGTCGTTCATCAGGGTGCGGAGCTTCGACATCAGGTTCGTGGCGATAGCACCAACGCTGGCCTCAGACTGGTTCCGCCATGCCGAGTTATCCGACTGGCTGATCTCTGCATACGAAGCAGAGGCTGTCGGGTCCGTTGCGTGCATCGCGCCGAGGCCCGTGATCTGCTTGTTGCTCGACCCTGTGCCGTCCGAGTAAACACCCGTGGCAATCGTGTCGGACAAAGACTTCGCGGCCTGCGAGATCTTCGCTTCCTGAATGTCGTTGATCTTTTCCTTCGAGCCACTGTTCGTGCGGAGTTCGAGACCGGAAACGGAGACGCTGTATGCGGCCTGTTTCCAGTTAAAGAACGCCGTTGTGTGGCCTTCCTGAGCCGTGGTATCCAGCAGATCGTATCCGCTGTAGTAACCACCAGCCGTGGACTTCTCGTAAAGGATCGGCACGCGGATTCTCTCGCCGCCGTCGATTACCTTGATGCGGTCTCCCGAGCGGAGCCACGAAAGGAGGGGGTCTGCGTTGAAGATGTTATCCGCAAACGCACCCGTCCCGAGCACCTTGTGCATCGTGGAACTCAGAAGCGTCTGAAAATTCTCAGTCAGTGAACTATATGCTGCCATCTTTCAATTACTCCTGTTGTTTAACAGGACTACCTGCGGTTTGCGCTGATCTCACGCGCAGACAAAGCAGCGGCCTTTCTGATCGTCTTGCCCAAACTCTCCCCTTGCTTGTACCAGTTCAGGCTGGACGTTCCACCAGCGGAGCCATTGGCGACCCCACCAATACGTCCCAGTTCCTCAACCCGATCCCTTCCCTCCGCAGCCCGGACAGCCTCGTCACCACCAAAGGTGATCTCGAAGACATCCAGAACTGTCCCGGGGAAAGAAACACCTTCCGGGAGGTTTCTTACAAGACGCTCGTATACGGGAGTCATCTTGTCTTTGGCTTCTTGGTTAAGGATGAACGATCCATCCTCAGCCCTGTAGCCAAAGGCGTTCCCGTACCTGTCAATGCCTACATCAACAGAGTCGTTCAGTTCGTCCCGCCGCTCGGTTACAGCAACCTGCTGTTCCCTCATGCGGCTCAGGTCACCCGACCTGACGTATCCGTTCGCCTCCGCCCACTCCGGACCAAGCTCGGTAAGCATCAACCTGAAGAGGTCCCTGTGGTCGTCGGTAATCGTCTCTCGAAGCTGGTCGATTTCCTCGTCCGACTCCGAAATCTCCTCATTGTTAAGCTCCTCCATCCTCTGGAGTTGCTCTTCCATGCGGCCCGTCAGGTCTTTGGTTCGCCTGCGCTCCTCTGCGATTTCCTGTCTGCCACGCGTATATTCAGCCTGCAAGTCGCGGATAACCCTAGCGTATTCGGGTCCCAACTTGTCTTCTGCTTCTTGGAGTACAGCGTCAATGCCAACGCCCCGCTGAGGCTCAAGTGAGGACTCCGTTGCCGAAGTATCCTCGCCTTCATCCGAGGTATGGGATTGGTTGGAGCTACCAAGAAGCTCATCTAGCTCCGCGTCTTCGACGGTTTCAGTAAACGGGTCGAGGTCATAATCTTCCGAGGCCTCATCAATAGCGTCACGGAAAGATTCTGTATCCTCTGCGTTACTGTCCTGTCTTGGATCTAAAGAGTTCATCGTGCCTCCTTCGACTTACCCTTGGTTTATGGCTTCGCGTATTGAAGGAGGTTTGGTTTCCGCCTTGGACTCAAGATCTTTCGTCCTGTGCCAAGAGGTCTTGACCTCCCCATACGCGTTTTGAGTATCTACACCTACAACCATCTCGCCAGCCTGACGGCGGCGTTTATCTGTATTGCGTCTGTTGTCATCGTGGGATATGCCCTGCAACGGCATAACACCCGCATTCCCGGGGTTGGAAGCGTCGAACTCCCGCGCTCCGTTAACCCTGTCCCCAGCCTCCTGAAGTCCTTCTGCCGCAAGGACTTGCTGGCGATGCCTCTCGCCATGAATATCACAATTAAGCGCCTCGTCGTGGTAGGGCTCGAACACTCTCGTGTGCGGCATCGTCATCACGTATTCGGCTTTTTGCTTTGTGCAGGTTCTGCATACCTGAGCATCGTGTCGGTCATCATACCTGACAATGTGCTCGGTATAGCTATTGCACGAGGTGCAGTGATAGTCGTATGTAGGCATTAGCGTTTGTGTATGGGTTTTGATCTGCGGCGACGCTTCTTCTTTTTCTTGGCATCCTTGGACGCGGCTGATGTTTCATCAACAAGTTTGTCCATATACAGCGGATGCATCGGAAGTCCGCGCTTGGCTCCTCCGGGGAGAGCACCACCGAAAACACTCTTGTCTACCGCCGAATACGCGAGGGACATGAGGCTCTTCCCCCCCTTTTTCTTCTTTCTCAGATCGGTGACCTTCACGTCCGGTCGGGCAGGCTCGCGATAGACATCACCCGTTCCGGTTAGACCACCCTGCTTCCATGACTGCTTTGGCGATGGCCGGGGACCCGGGGCCTTGATGGTTCGGTCTTTTCCCGGGGCCTTTGATCTTTGGCTCGCGGTCTGATGCATCGGGTCTCCGCCTTTGATAGACCTCCCCGCACGGGCTATCGAAGCCAGTAATTCTTCATGCGTCCGCGTGCCCTTCTTCTTGTTGCGTCTCTTAGTGGGCATAACCTTTCTCCTCGTCGAACTCTTGAGAGTCTGGTAGTTGCTTGATACGCTGGAATACGCCGCCACTACGGCGCACCTTCCATGCGCTGAGCCTCACTGGTCTGTCTGGCCGCACTGGTCGGGCTGGCCGCAAACTGTTGCGTGTTAGCGGGTCCGGGGCTGAACTGGTTCATCGATCCCCCACCCGAGAGGTCCGTGAGCGCCTGAATGATACCTGACCTCTGTTCCGGGTCTGCCATCTGCTCCGTGATCTGCTGGAAGGTCTCGTTCGACCCCGGCAAGAAGTTCTCCGGGTCCGTGATGCCGTAGCCTCTCGTCAACAGAAGCTCTGCAATCTTCAACAGGTTCGGCGGAGTCCCGTGCATCTGCATGAACTGCGGAGCAAGCCCAGCAAACAAGTTCAATAGATCCAGATAGGTCTTACGCTCTATGCTCTGCGCCACAGCCTGACTGGAGATGTCAATCGTGAATCGGTATTCCCCCTGAAGCACCTGAGGGTCTACGTTCGACCACCGTCCGGACCTCGGGTCGATCAGGAACTCCTCCGGCGGCTTGAACTGTGCGTGCAGTGCCCAGAACTTCTGCGCCGTGGCAACCTGAAACTCCTTGAACAGGTTTCCGCGTGCCGCCTCGCGGGAGGTGTTCTTCTTTTCGATTGCGGAGATCTCGGTCGCCGTTTCCGTCCCCGGTCTCTGCTGTGGTGTCGGCGTTCCGTTGGTCCTGTCGAACAGGTCCTGTATGACGTTGACAAACTGTTGCTTGTCAACGTGGATCTCCTGAAACGGCAGGGGCTTCACCGCATTGCTCGGCTGACTTGCCAGACCCTCTACTCCGATGCCGGATGACTCCGGGGCTGTCCTGATCTCTTCCCACTTGTCGTCATCTATGACCGCAGAATCGAACAGCCACGTATTCTTCTGCTTCCGGATCACAGAGATCATGCTGTCCAGAAACTCTCCAAGCAGAAGCTGGAGGTTGTCCGCACCACCGAGTGTCATGAGTGGCTTCGTGAGGAACTCTTCCGTTCCGTTCTGGAATGTGAGGACTTCCACGGGGAAGTCAGGCATGTTCTTGTAGGGCCACTCGTCCATCTCCTGAAGGAACGTGTCGTGTTCCGGAACAACCGTCAGGAGCATGTTCGTCCGCTTGTTGCGGGAAACCGGGAAGTCCCTGACCCAGATCTCCCACATATCCACCATGCCGAAATCATCGAAGCCGACCGGGGAGTCCTCCATACTTGGAGCCGCCTCGTCCCTGCCGACATTGGATTCCAGATCATCGGTGTCCTTGAACCTGCTGTTGGCCTTGACTGCATACAGGGGCTGACGGACCTTGAACGCCACCCACCTCGCGTTCTTGATGCCGTCTGTTGCGGTGGGGTCCCACAGGAAATGCTTGGGATGCCAGCGTGTTCCGAAGGGCGCTTCGTACTGAATGTCGATGTGCGTGTCGGGCTGGCCGATACGCATGGCCTCTTCGTGTTCCTTGATGTGCAGGGAAAGGTATCCCTCCGAGATCTCAGGAGGGAGGAGGGGGTTCTGCATTTCGATGGTGTGCGCTTCGATATGTTTTGCGTGGTCGTGGTGCATCCGCATCTTGACCGGGATGCTCTCCAGCATAAACATATTCTCTTCTTCCGGCGTCTGTAGCTCGAACTCCGCCGTGTCACTGAGCGTGAACGCATCGCTGTTGAGCTTCGCCGTATATCCGATCTTCTTCACGGAATACGGATATATGAACGCATCCAGCAGGCACCGCTTGTCCTGACCGAACTGTCCTGTCTCCCGATACCAGTGGTTGATCACGCTCTGGACGACGGGCGCTCCGTCCGTCGAGATGCTGCTCTTGGGCAACACCCTGAAGGTCGGGTTCCTGTCTTGCAGGTTGGCGATGCTCTGGTCGATAAACGCGAATACGAAGTTGGCCTTCGATCGCATCGGCACGCCGTCGAACACGCCGTTGTCGAGGTCAGACTCCCTGCCTGAGGCTGGGCTGTTCTCATACATGTTGCTGACAACGTCGCCAAGCTCCCAGTAGCCCTTGAACTTCTTCTCTGCGTATTCAATCTGCCTGAGCCAGAAGGATACGCGGCTCTCTTCGTCGTCGGGATAGAACTCTGCCATCTACGCCACCACTACCAAGCCACGTTTCTTGGCTGGCCTTCCGAGTCTCGATCGTCGCAGTTTGGCTACTTCCTTCTCGAATGTCGTTCCCACGAAAAAGTCTTCCTTCTTCTTGATATGCCCGAGGCTACGACCCATCACGAAATATCTCGTCTCGTCACAGCTGTGGTCTTCACCATTGGTATCCATATCTTCCTTGGGATTGTCCTCCGTCCCCGCATACGTCGCGTTGGTCATCTCGCGCTCGAAGTCGCTGCACCCCGGAAAATAGCGTATGCTGGGCTTAACGTCCAGTTCCCCGTCATCGCCCTTTTTCCAAGCAAGCTGGTTCTTCAGGAACCGCCACCCCGTGAGCCTGTCGTTGTTCGACCGGACCACGTTAAGCCCCACGCTACGGAATACATCAGATACCATACGGTTCATGGCGGCCATGCCTGCCGCCGCCCGGGTATGGAAAATCGCCGGATCTGCCCACACCCTCAGGGGCCTGCGCCCGCTCGTATAGGGGTTGTTCTCTATGAGTGCGGCAATGTTTCCAGCGTGCTCGCTGACCCAGAGTCCGGACCTGTAATACTCGTCGATGCGAACACTCAGCCCATCCGGAGATGTTGCCCACAGGCCAAACGAGGTCGGGCTGGCTTCACCGTAGTCAAGGCTTCCTTCGATCTTCCAAGACTCCGGTATCCTTCCGCCTTCCAGAATCTCTTCCGGGTCCATCTGGTGAATCTTCGGTTCAAACTGCTCGAAGAACCTTCCGAAGAAGATGTCCCAGTTACCGTAGAGCCACGCCTCGAACAACTGCTCGTTACCCTGCGTGCTGGCCCGGATGCTTTCGATATAATCCGGGTCCCGGTCCAAGAGCATCCTGTTGTCCGTGACGAACGACGGGATGAACATCCTGTTGCGGTTCGTCTCCGTGTCGATCAGGAGCTTGTTGCCTTCCGGGCACGGTTCGATGAAATACTCTTTGATCCACCCGTGTCCGGGACCGCCCGGGTTTGCCGTGCAGCGTATTCTCCGGAACACGTTCTCCGCACTCTTCTGGAGGGTTCCGGGTCTGAGTGTAGCCTTTATTCTGTTGTAGGAATGTGACGTGGGCCACTCGCCAAGCTCGTCAAAGCCTATCCAAGAGTAGCTGTGTCCCTGATAGTTGTCAGCGTCCCCTTCTGTGTCGAGGTGCCTGAACTTCAGGGTGGCTCCGTTGGAGAAGAACCACGTTGCTTCCCCGGACCTGTATTCCGCGCCGGGGTCTATGGAAGGAAACATCTCCTTGGAGAGCCTGACGATCTGGTCAAGGCGCGGGTAGCTTCTGCGGAACAGGATACCCTGCCACTCCCTACCATACTCCAGAACGTCTACGGCATAGTCCATCAGAAGGAACACGGTCTTGCCGCCACCGCGTGCGCCTCCGAACAGGAGTTCATACACAAACCGTCGTGTCTCAAGGGCAAGCGACTGCGGCCCGACCTGAGGCTCAATGGTTATAGCTACCTGTGCCCGTTCTTTCTTCGCCATAAGTCCTTCTGCGGCTTCGTTCTACAGAAGAGGATACGTAACCTGATATGGCGCGTCAAGACAAAATTTTTTACGCGAACATAAAATTTTTTGTGATGTAGTTATATTACAGGAGGGGAGTGTTGCTTTGAGGCTACTGACCTCATGGCTGAAAAAGATGTGGTTCCTGTTTAGCAAGAGGTCGGAGGTTAAAGTGGTTTCTGCACCACCACATCCCCAGTGCCACGGCATCCATCTGGTGATCCGTCCACTTTTCGGACTTCTTGCCACATAACATACGGACCTCATTCGCCGTATGTTCCTTGGTGACTCGTCCTTTCCAGTCCCGGGGTCTGACCTGATCATACGTCCTGACCGTATCCCTGTTCTGGCTCCAGCCCTGACAGAAAGCCGCCGCGCACATCGCAAGGGCTACGAGGTCGCACAACTGCTTGTTGCTCTTGTTCTTCAGGTGGTCCGGAGTCTCCATCACAAGATGCACCGAGTTTCGGGCAAACGGCTCCTTACCAACCAGTGCAGGGTTCAGCGCATAGGCCGCCCAGTAATCCTGACACTCCTGTTGGGTCAGGGCTCGCTTGGCCCTGAGGACCCCCACCTCCTGAACAGCCTTTTCCGGACGACCCGTCGTTTCGCCATTCGTGTCAATGATCGCCCAAGCCATGTGCCTGACATGAGGGTCAACGGCCAGAATCTGCATATCCCACCGCCCTGTTTACCGTGTCCTGAAGGTACCGCCCCGGCATCGTGCGGGCCTTCCCATAATCAAAGGCCAGCAGACAGGCGGCAATTTCCTCGTGCGTATACCTGCAATGCTTCCTCAGCTTGAGCGCAAGGGACCAGTCCATACCCGACTTCGACATATCCCCGCTGTCCTTGGACCCCGCCCACAGCCTGCCCAACCACGGAAACCCATCCAGATAGCTCTGAAGTGAAGCGGGTGGGGAGGGCAGATTCCCCAACCGCCTCGACGGCGTTGCCACCGACTCGCGGGTGTCAGCGTAAAACGCCGTGAAATCCCCATAATCATACCAAGCACCCTCATCCAGAGAAACGATCTCCACAGCCTTCGGGGTGTCCTTCTTGTGGTTCAGTGACCCCGGAACCCTCGGGCATCCCGTGATCTTCGACGCCGCAGGGTCCCCGCCCACCTCCTCCGAAAAGCCCGCAAGAACACCCTTGGCAAGGTTCCTGTCCTCGTCCGTCCTGAATGCCGGAGCATTGTGAAGCCGCCAGTAGGCGTGAAACCCGTTGCCAGATCCCACGACCGCTGTCGGTTTCATGTCCATCCTGTCAATCTTATGCTCCACCTCGGCACGACCGAGGGCGTAATCCTTGAAGTCAAAGTCTACGAAGACCGCCGGGAGCGAGGAGGTCGATGCTTCTTTTCCAGAGTGCTCCATCCTAGGACATAATCCGAAGTGGACGTTGGTAGGGCCGGATACCCCTCTGAGGGAGTCAACGGCCTGTCGTATGTCCTTCGTAAAAACCTGCCTTCTCTGCGGCAGCGTACGAATCTCGAAATAATCACCCCCAAGCCCGTTCCCATACAAATGACCAAAAAGAGCCATCGCCTGCCCTGTGTCCATAAACCCTTTCCTTTATTTAAATATATCGCCAACCTCTGCCTCCAGAGCCCGCGCCACCCTGTGCTTGATGTCACCGCCTTCCGCGACCGTCCCGCGAACAAGACGCGAAATGTAACTCTCGCTGACACCCAGTTCCCGCGCAAGATCTCCCTGTCTCATCTCCTTCTCCGCCAGCTTCGCCTTAATCAACCAGTTCATTTTCTTTCCTTGCCCGGGCAAAAGAAGAGTCCCCATCAGGGGACTTCCCTATACTAAGTACCTTCGTTAAGTCAAAGGCCATCAAGAATGGTATCTAAGCTTGACGGCCTTTGTCTTTGACTCTGGGTTTTGACTTACCGAGAGGTTCTAAACCGACCTTACGAGATCTGCTTAAGTAGTACCTAGGGTTTATATGGGGTTTTTGAAAAGGCGTGTCAACAGGAAAGATTTTCCTACCCCGCAACCCACTGCGACAGAACACCTTACGATTTGAAAAAGATTGTAAAATTATTCCACTTGGACGGTAACTTACTTTACACTATACTTTCATCACACCCAACAACAGGAGGCTCAGATGCCAGAAAAGTCACGCGTCAGCTACGGCAGAACCGTCAACCTCGGGAACTACAACTCCGAAAGACTCGACTGCACTCTCGTCGTAGAAGAAGGACAGGACCCCGAAGAACGTATGAGGGAAGCTTACGAAGTCGTCAAAAAACAGGCCATGGACAAACACGGCGACAAGATCAAAGACAACTCCGACATCCCCTTCTAGGCCCCACTCACCACCTCGACGGACTCAATAGTCACAGGCACATCAGTGCGAACCCTTCTCTCTATCGGGGGAAGGGTTTTTAATGCCTCGTCCGTCGCCTCCTTGTTCTCCAGCCACGTCTTGTAATCCTTACCCGCCTCCGGAGCCTGAACCCCATTAATATTCACCTGAACATTCGTCTGTGATGCGGCAGGCACGTTCTGCTTGTAGGCACTCCCACGCGTCCGCTCCAGCAACCAGCACAAAGCTACGGGTAACCTCTCACCGTCCTCGTAACTCTGCATGATCTTCTCGACCATCGATACCTCAGCCTGAGCGTGTATCGCCTCCAGTGCCGTCACAAACATCGCAAAACGACTGTCCTTACCCTCCTCCAGATCCTTCGCACCCAGAGATCGCCACCGATCATACACATGCCTCGGGATACCCGCAGCCGTTATCGATGTCTCTATATAATTACCCTTCCGGAGCATGTCGAACAACCGGCCTACAAGCCAGTCATCCTCCAAAGCATCGTCCCAATTCTTGAAACGACCCCGGTTACGGGCCAATAACTTGCCCATCGACCGTTCAATAGCCGTCTTGTTCGCCTCACGCTCCGGCTTATTCGCCGGAATCGGGTAGGGTACGGACTCCGTCTTCTGGGTCAGCGTCTTTTTGGCCATCAATACACCCCTGAACAGCTAGTATGACTGTCTCCAAGCCTCAAGAAGGACCACAAGCAGGGGGTTTACGTGCTCGCCCACTGACAATCTGCCCCTCATTTCGAGGAATGCTTCGAGAAAGAACCTGTCTTCGTCGCTCATGCGTATATGCTATGCAAATTTATTGCGGATGTAAAGGGTAAAGTAGGTTTACAGTCTTTTTTGGTGGTGAAATTTGGGCGTGCTCAGGTAATTTATATCAAAAAGAGATACCCGGGGTTGACTACCCCCTGTCTGAGTTTACATAATGACTATTATACTTCTTAGACGGGTCTTTCTTAAGTGCTTCTGGGAGAAGAAGTTACACCAAATCTAGAAGATCTTCTAAATACCTCTTAGATTCTAGACTTTGGTTTTAGAACTTCCAACCCCAAGTGAGGAGATTAGGTAGTAGCCTATAAGGTATCGCGCTTGAAATCCCTTCGGGATTTAGGGCTTGACGTTGGTCGCCGATTTCGGCATCGTTTGGCTGTCGGCGATCGAACCGACGAATTCCGCGTCACCAAGGCCTTCACCCTGAAGGTCTCACCCATATGGCTCCCAAAGAGGAGTCAGAAAGGATTCACATGTCTTATTCCAAGACACGTCGCTTCTTCCCTTCCAAGACACAGCCTGCTTCTGAGAAGCAGCAAGCCCGTCTCTTAAGAGACGGGAGGCGGATCGGACTTCCGGATGCCGACTTTCGTCGGCTTCAGGCTTGGGTCTCCTTGGAGACCACGACCAAATCCGACGCTAGTCGGATGATCCGGAAGATCGAGGCTGAATACGGGAAGCCGGAGCCTGTAAAGGCTCCGAAGAAGCGACAGACTTCACCTTCGGTGAAGGCGGTTTCAAGGCCGATGGCCTTGGGTCGGATGGCTACAACGGCCAAGGAATTGGCCTTTGAGGCTGCTTCAGCAGCCCCAGTTCGGCTTCTTGACGGACAGCCCCTTAAGGGGACGGCTGTTATCAGGTTCAAGGGCAACACCGCCCTTGGAAAGGCCTTCAAGGAGGCTAAGGGAACCTACCTCTGGACTGCTCCTCAGGAGTCGTTCGACAAGGCTAAGGCCTTTGCGACGACCTTCGTCTCTCTCGTCGGAGAGAGCAACGCAACAGTAGAAAGCCTCAACCCCCAGTGTTAACACTGGGGTAGTTGGGCCATCCCAAACACCCACCCCGTCTCACATCACTGTAGTTCACTTCACTTGTGGCCAAAGGGCCACAGAAAGGAAGTCTATGTCCATCATCAAGGATGCCAAGGTTCGTAAGATCGGAGGGCTTGTCCCTTATGGGGAGTTCCACTACGTCCTCGACCTTACCGTCGAGATGCCTGAGGTGGGGGCCAAGACGGTCACCCTCAAGATCGACAGCCCTAACTCGGCTGAGTTGTACCTCCATCTCGACCCTGAAGATGTTCTCGCTTGGGTCGCTGATGCAGTCAAGTTCACGATTGACATCGGCATCAATCATCCTGACGGCGGCGTTTAGTTGAGTAGTTAACCTAACTTGTAGCCCAAAGGGCTACAGAAAGGAACACCAAATGACAATCGGTGAAGCCCTCGGTTTGACTGAGGTTGTGCCTCAGACTATCACAACCCATCTCGATGGGAGTTCTACCTCAGAGGAGATCAATGATCTTCTCGACGAGGATCGCAAGAGGGCCTCTCTTGAGGGTAAGGCGATTGAGAAGTTCTCGCCCTACTACCCTCTTGAGACGCTCAGGAGAGAGGTTCGGAGGCTGTCCATCTCCCGCCTTGAGACCATCACCCACTCTGACTGGGATGAAGGCAAGCTGTCTCAGTTTTGGCAGTATGCCTTTAGTTTTAGCGACGATCAGGGCAACCTGCTCAAGGGTGAGCTTTGGTATCAAGGGTGAGCTTTGGTATATGTAGGACGGTGGGGGTCGGGATCAACCTGACCCCTGCTGAACAGGATGGGGTCCCAGTTACCAAAGAGGTAATGGCGAGGGACCAACCAACTAGCAGTAGAAGGAGTAAGTATATGCAGACTCTCACGCTTAGCTACGTCGAGTCACTAGAAAAGAAGGTCGAGATCCTTGAGGGGGTAGTGAAGAGGCTAGGGCCGAAGGTCGGGGCACTGGAGGCTCTCCTTGAGAAGAAGGAATTAGAGCATATCGCGAGGCGTATCAAGAACTGTGAGGTCCGAGCAGGGAACGACGTTGGCCTAGCCAGAGAAGACATAGATGAGGTGGATGGGAGGCTCAAGAGGTTGGAGCAAAAATACTACGAAGAGAAGGACGCTCACGAGGAAACGCACAAGCAACTGGTGGCGCTCCGACGGAAGGTCGAGGCCGAGGCATTCAAAGCCTTCTGGTCAGGTGATAGTCTCAGTTAACTGAAAGGAGTTGCAATGTCAACTCGAAGATGGTTCTACGTAGGGAACATCAAGGTTCCTCTTGCCCCTGCAAATGAGCCGAAGATGGAGGGATGGAAGAACCACACCGTCCCTCTCACGAAGGACAGCGTAGTATCCTCAGTCAAAGCGGCTGAGGAAATCATCGACTCCCTTAAGGTCGGGGAGTAACGGCGGTCACTGACCGCAGAAAGGTACACTATGTCCAAGGACAACAGCCTCATCACCATCGACCCCTTCGCCGAAGAGGTCGTGATCCCTGAGGGTTGGGGATACGAGATGGTCGACCCGAGCCTCATCAACGAGGTCATCCTCGACGATGAGTATGAGGAGAGCCAGATCGAAGATGCATTGGCGTTCGCCGATGCCCTGTCAATCACCTACAAGATCGAGGAGGTATAGATGAGCAACAAACTACATCCATCTGTCAAGGCTCGTCTCTTCGCAGAGATGAGGACCCTTATCCAATCCCACGAGGTTAGTGGGATCATCTTCGATGCCGAGGATGATTACATTAATCAACTCCTCGCTAGGCTGAACGTCCTTGAGAGGGACGAGGAGTATCAGAGGCTGGAGGACACGAACCTTCAGCTTGATGATGAGATGTTTCAGGACGTAGGTTAACCGCTCACAGTTAATCACCATCACATCGGAGGTATAGTATATGAACGGAACAGAGAAGCTCAACCTGATCATCAACTATCTGGTTGATGGGCCGGAGGTCGGAGAGGATCTCGACACCGAGTTCCTTCTTGAGAAGATCGATAAGGGCATCGCCAAGAGAACAGCGGAGGCTCTGTGTGAGTGGGCCGGACCCGAAGAGGATGGAAGTATCGCTATCCTCAAGGCAATGTCCTTGTATGTCAAGGACGAGGAGGATTTCAAGGAGTTCCTTAAGGAGGAGGTATAGATATGGTAGTAGAGCAATGGCCGTCGAAGAAGGCAGGGGTTCGGTGGGCGGGGGTAGTCAAGAGAGATGAAGAGTCTTGGGAGGTCGTGGTGGTGGCTAACAAGAGCACCAACCTCGACAGATACATCCAACCTGAGGGAGGGTATGGCCCGGGTCAATTCTTCAATAATGAGCCGATCATAAGGGTCGGCAAGCAGGTAAAGGTGCTCACTCAAAGGGGAGGGCTAGATATATGATGGACTTCATCGCAACTTCAATACAGAGGGGATCAAGGACAATGCGCTTTTTCGTTGGGGATCTGATTCAGGAGATTTCATATCGCGTAACCGGCCAGTGGCTCACACGAGAACGCAAATCAAGTGTCTGGTTTTTCGGGCTGGCATTTCTTAGCCGCTAAACTCTCAACCAAGGGGACCAAGGACAGTGGAGGTAGTATGAATCAAGGCACCTTCGGACAGACAGACAACGACATCGACGAGGCTGTTAACCTAGGGCAGGCAGACCTAGACAGACAGGCAGAGCTAGATGAGGAGGAACCTGTAACGGTTACCTTTCACCTTAGCAGAGAAATGTTCGAACATATCCTTGAATATAAAGACTACCTCAGTAAGAGTTTTAGTCTTTCAATAGAGCAGTGCACTATCCTCTCTCTCCTTGATCAGATACTTGAGAGTGCAATAAAGCAGGGCGTGCGCGTGTGACGTGCGCGTGCGTGACGTGTGTGCGGGTGATGCGCGCGTGCGTGATGCGCGATCGCGAAGCCCGATTCTCCCCCGTAGGGGGAAAAGTTTTCCCTTGACATCGCCGTCCGGATTCCCCAGATTCTGGGCCGTCAGCCGACAATCCGGTCAGCTGGCAAGCAGTAAAATACTGTATCAAAAGGAGATACAAAGATATGTCTAACTCCATCGCTACATCCGATCTCGCCGCCCTCTTCGCCAACCTCAACATCGACGAGGCAGAGGTTACAGAGGCAGTCAAAGCATTAGAGACTGAGGCACCTGCCGTAGTCGAAGAGACTCCCGTAAAGAAAGAAGCAGAGTCAATCCATCCGGTGAAGAAGCCGGAGGGACGCAGTGATAGGGATCTCAATGAGAAACAGACTGAGATCTTGGAGAACAACCACAACTTGGTGGTCTTTGAGGATGACACAGACATCTTCATCCGGATCAACAAGACTGGTAAGGTCAGCGGTTCCAATCCTAAACGTCCCATCTGTGGAACCTACGGTGCTCAGCTTAACCGCCGAGCCTACATCAAGGAGGGCATCACGAAGGCGGTCAAGAACCAGACCAAGCTTGTCCCTGACATCAAGGAGGACAAGCACGGTGACTGGATTATGGATGACAAGGGTAAGTTCCCCAAGACCTTGACGTTCTCCAATTCAGTGAACGTGCCGATGGAGAATGGGCATCAGCTTAAGCTTGAGTTGACTGCCTTCTATGGCAAGGCCCGCAAGACAAGCTAACTTACCGATACCGTAGCATCCTATTGCTTGGCATAAGGGTTGGCACACTAACCCTAAGCCCACTGATGAGGCATAAGCCAACCAGTCAAGCCATAGGGTGCTACGGTATTCCTTTCTCTACCCTAAAATCAGTAGCCTATATGTTACAAGCCTGTAAGTATAAGACCTTTATTAACAAAGCTTTATGTGGGATTTCGCTTGACAATTTCGACGGCGATCGCTACCTTGGCAACCGATCGGCAACGGGCCGGAAAGAAAATAATTTTAAAGGAGGACTCATATGAGTTACTCGTATCACTGGGTAGAGATTGATAAGCTACCCTCCGCTGTGGCTTACCTCGTAGGCTACAAGGGACACAAGCTCTCCGATATCTACATCGGAGATCGTACTTCAAACGGCAAGAAAAACATAAGGGTCAACCCCGCTCTCAGGAAATCCACCCTTGTTGAAGGGATGACAAGGATAGAGAACTGGCTGAACAAACTCGGACTGGAAGCTACCGAGAGCGTAGACAGTCTTGGTTACGACAATCTTCAGTCCAAGATTGATAAGCTCTGGGTGTGCAGGTGTGTAGAGGACGGGTCTTACAAGATAAGGAAGCGAGGGGTGGTTGATAAGTGCTTCATCTGCGAAGAGACAAGTGTTACGACCGCTTCCCCTGACATAGAGAATGGCACCGCCTACCTCAGGGAACTTGAGAGAAAGGAGATAGCGTTCAAGCGAGGTGTATCGTGATAGATCTTACAGCGATCATCATCATCGTGATGGTGGTCATCTTATTCTGCTACGTCAAGTAACCAAGGAGGATTCAAAGTTATGAATGACGCATTGGAACTAGCCGGAAGCGGTATCGAAAAGATGTCAAAGCTTCGGGGCAAGATGGAGGATTACTTCCTTGAGCAGTCTCGGACAATCCGGATGGTCAACGCCGCAACGGTCGGCGAGTTCAACTTCTGCATCATCGGCGATGTCGGCATTGCCAAGTCGATGATCGTCGAGAGTTGGTTCAGGTCCATCGACGGATCACGCTTCTTCACCAAGCTGATGTCCAAGAACATGAGCTATGAAGAAGTCTTCGGACCTGTCAATATGGATGACCTGATGGCAGGTAAGATGACCCGTAACATCGAAGGGTTCTTGCCTGATGTTCACTACGCCTTCAAGGATGAGATCTTCAAGACCTCTCCGATGATGGTGAACTCGTCACTCAGGGTGATGAACGAGAAGAAGTTCACCAACGGCAACGTCGAGGTGGACTGTCCCTTGAGGGTGTTGGTTGGAGCGTCCAACGAGAAGCCTTCGACCGAGGCATTCAAAGCCTTCTGGTCTAGGATGCTTGGTCGGTTGGAAGTGAAGCGCATCGAAGATCGGGACAACTATATGGAACTGCTGTCTCGTGACGGCAAGAGGCCAGACTTCAGCGGGATCGGGCTGACCCTTGAGGAAGTCGATGCCGTGTCCAAGATCAGGGAGCTTATCGAAGTCCCCGATGAGATCAAGGAATCGATGTGGAATATACGTGGCAAGCTCAAGGAAGCACAGATCAACAGCCTTGATGATCGCAAGTCAGTGTGGATCGTCAACAAGTTGCTCAAGGCTGAGGCTTTGATCTCAGGTTCGGCCAAGGTTATGCCGGATCACTTGGGTATTCTGGTCGATGCACTCTGGGAGAATCTCGGAGAGCAGGCAACGGTGAGCCAGATCATCAGCGATGTTATCGGAAGCGGTGACAACGTGCAGTGTGACAAGCTGATGACTCAGGCTGAGGAAGTTTACAGGACTTCCGAAGATAAGTTCTACCAGTTCGTCAGTGCTTGTGATGGCAAGCAGTGGATGGACTACCTCGAAGCATCAAGGGACTTCTTGAATGTGTTGAACAAGATCTCGGATGAGATGGATGGCATCCGTGCTGTCTCTATCGGAGAGCGTAAGGTTCACGCTTCCGAATGTCTCGGGAACGTGAAGAAGTACATCGATAGTATGAATGCTCGTATGGAACAGGCCGAACTCACCGGATCACAAGGAGGAAACTAGTATGTCTATATGGGATGACCTCGACTTCCTCAGCTACGAGGGAGATGACGATGGTTATATGGAGGACTTCAACAGTCGCTCTGATTGGATCAAAGGATTCAGTCAGGGCCACACTTCCTATGGCTACAACAGGGATTCCGGTCAGTATGATTTCGACTGGTTCATAAAGCCACCGATAGATGAACTGGTTGAGCAGTTGGCTACCCTCAGTCAGGATAGCCGAAGCGTCGAACGGGTTGAGTATGACGCTGACAACTTCAAGGCAACGGCCAAGCGGTCGAACACCTTGAAGGGTGTAGCCAAGAAGGGAAGCTTGATAGATGAACGCTTCCCCACTCTGGTCGAGGATACATTCAACATCTTCTACAAGGGACATCCCTTCCTTGTTGGGGATGACAAGCTTGATGACTTCGGTATGTTCGCCAAGTCGATTGTCAAGACGATCCTCGAACACCCGAAGTTCAGTGGACTGAGAACTACCACCAAGTGGTCCGAACTGTTCTCGGCTTGGGCCACACGATCACTGGCTGAGTTGTTTGACAAGGTCTCCGATCACGCACCGGAGCCAGAACCGAACGGAGGTTCAGATAATAATGAGTCGAGCGAAGAGGAAGAGGAGTCTGGATCATCGGAGGAAGAGGAAGAGGGCGAAGCTGGTTCAGGACAAGAAGACACAGAAGGCGAGGGCGAGGGCGAGGCTAGTGGCGACGAGTCGTCGGAAGGGACGGAAGGTTCCAGTGAGGACGGCTCAGGAGACGGCGAATCTTCTGGCAAGGATGGCTCTTACGAAGTAAGTGAAGAGGCCAAGGAGGCTATCGCTCAGGCAGTGGATGAGTATATGGATGAGGCAATGGATGAGGTTGCCGAGGCCCAACGAACTCAACACTCTTGGGGATTGGGAGAGGGCTCCGGTCTCGACGTAAGTCAGGAGGATGTGGATGCTATCCTGAATATTCTGGCTTCACACGAAGACTGCAAGAAGATCACCGAGATGGTTGGTAGAGTGCAGTCCATACTGGATGGTGTCGAGACCGAGGCCGAGGCTCAGGACGGAGCGATACCTACAGGGTATGCCTTGGGTGATATGATTGCCAAGGCATCACCGACTGACTTGGCAATGCTCCGCCACCCACAACTCAAGGCTGATGTGTTCCGAAGGGCAAGTGAAGGTGGCTTGCAGATAATGGAACGAACAGCACCTGAGTCAATGGGTCAGGGTCCAATCATCGCACTCGTAGATGGTAGTGGAAGTATGACCTGTTGGTCACCTAAAAACTCCTACGAGTATCCCGAAGGCACCAACTGTAGGACACCCCTGAATTGGGCAACGGCAATGGCTATCTCGTTGTTCCGTAAGGCATCGGACAACGGACAACCATTCATCTTGCACAAGTTCAGTTCCGGAACGCTGAGCTTCAGGTATGACAACCCTGCTAAGGAATACTCAGAGTTCCTTAAGCAGATTATGTGTGTCGAGGATGGAGGAACAGAACTTGGGGAACCGCTCAAGCGGGCATCACAATCACTCAAGGAGTATCCCGAAGCCGATGTCGTGATCCTGTCCGATGCCATCGTCAGCCGCTTCTATGGAGATAAAGACTTCGAGCCTGTCAAGAACTTCAGGGAAGCTGTTGAGTTGTCCGAGTCAAAGGCAATCGGTGTTCTGATTTCTGACAAGGAGAGGCCAAACGAAGGGCTTGGCCCGCTTGAATTCGAGGAAGCACTGAACGAAATCAAGGTAGGTGAAGCAGATCGAATGAAGCCATACGAAGCACTGTGTGACATCGCATTCCAGATCGACATAGCTGATCCCGATGCAGTCAACAACATCACAGAGCAGGTATTCAAGGAGGTTGTAAATGAGTAAGCAAGCAGAATGCCCCGACTCACTCGAAGAAGCTAAGGACATAGCCGTATTCTTTCAGGCTTTCGGCTATGCGAATGCCTGTCGATCCATACTGAAGATGGTCACCGATGGTGATCTTGACCTTGGCCCGAAGGCATCGGGCAACATCGCATCCCAACTGGCCAAGGCTCAAGCCGAAGCATCTGGACTGGCTGAGTTGGGTACCCGCTTCATAGATCTCTGGGATGCTACCGGAGAAACGTCCAAGCAGACACTGCACACACTCGAAGACATACTGGGAGATGTGCAATGATAGAGATCAAGTTCGATATGGAAGACGGCAAGCTCTACATCAACGGTGCATTGACAGCGCAACGTGGTGATCCCGATGCGCCTATTGATGAGTCGGAGATCTATAGCTTCGCCGATCTGATAGAGACAGATGGACTGGATGAAGATGAGTTCGTCTGCCTCTTTGAAGTTATCAAGAACTGTTTCCCTAGCCTAGGTCTCGGCCCAGATGAGACATCGGCAGTGGACGTAAGGCTTACCAAGCAAGACGTTGGTAGTTTCCTGTCCGGAATGGATACGGCGATACCTCTCCCAGACATCGGGGATTTCCAATTCAAACCAAGCGAGGATGCATGAGCGAAAAAGCAAGAGACCTTCCGGCTACCGTAGTGAGGATGTGCAAGGATCTGTGTGACATAGCACACGCCCTGAGCAGGGCAACCTGTATGCCTGACCCTAAGGATGACGAGCATAAGAGACTTGTCAAGCTTGGCCTTGAGGCTACGGCCTTCAGCGTGAAGGAGGTGGCGGTGTCTGTCATGACGTTAGGGGTTATTGCCGGATTCGATACGAGCGAGGTCAAGCCGGATGGTATGAGCGACGAGACCTACGAGCGGGCCTTGGAAAAGGCGAGGGCTATGGCTAAAGAAAAGTCTACGGAGGAAGAAGCACACGAGGCCCGTGCCGAAGCACTCAAAGAACATCGGGAGGAAGAGTTGAAGAACGAATCTACCTTGCCCGACACATCCGACCTTGATGAGACTGACTTCTACGACGTAGACTCAACCGTCAAGGACATCGAAGATGCAAGGGAAGAGGCTCAAGAGGAAGAGCCTGACAAGCCTATGGGTGTCCAAGAACTCTTGGCAAAACTCAAAGACAGGAGAGGTAACGATGAAGAGCAGAACGGAGGCTGATGATCTCTGGGATAGTAGCTTCGAGGTTACAGTTTACAACAAGGACAGAGCAGTGATCTCTGACAAGAAACACGGCCAAGCCGTAGACATCCCACTGTTCGCATTGGCAACAGTCAAGAAGGCTGTTCGTGTTTTGTTCTTCGACTCGCACGAAGGAGATGAGTTCTCATGACACACAACGAACAACTCATGAGACAAGCCTTGGACAAGGAGGTCAAGGAAAGGCTCGCCTCTATCCGATCCCGCATCAGGGAAGAGAGGGAAAGGAAAGGGCTGAGTCAGGGAGACATGGCACGTAAGCTGAACCTCTCCCGTCCTTACTACTGTCAGCTTGAGTCAGGCACCAAGCAGATCAGCACAAGGAGACTCATTACTATAGCCATGGCTCTGAACGTCAAGCTTGAAAAGCTGTGCAAGCTGATACCGAAGAAGGTTGTTGTCGTTCAGCCCGAAGATGCTGAGACTGTGGATGCTCTAGCGGAGAAGATACTCTCGGCTGAACTCCAAGAGGCCTTGAAGAAGGCCAAGGAGGAGAGAGAAAGCGTAGCCAAGACAGGTTACAGTGAGGCAGTGCCGAAGAAGCGACCCGAAAAGCGGGTCGTGAATCAATCACAGTGGACATACAGTCCATCATAAGGAGAACGACAGATGAAGACGACACCAGAGGAATTCCTGACAACAATGCGTGGCCAGTATATCATCAGCCAAGCACTGGGCAAGGCTATCGAAGTGCTCGAAGCTGTGGAGCCAGAGATAATGCGTGAGGTAAGCAACATAGAAGACATGAAGTTCCTTCGTGATGAGTTGTTTGATATGTATGTGTCGGACCAGAGGCTTGCTGACCTCACGGCCAAGGCTCATCTTCTACAGAAAGAGAGAGGTGAACCCAGTGAGTGACAAGGGATTCATCGCTGATGCCTCTCAAGATCATCAAGAATGGAGTGGGCGCGAGGCCGGAGAGAATGTAACCAAGGCCATCGCTCTCCTTCAGGCATCACAAGACCTGATGGAGCAAGCCAAGGGTGCCCTTGGCCGACCGTCCGAGAGAGGCGAGAGGTGCAGTAAGTGCGGGTCCAGACACTTTGACTGGACGGAGAGGAAACTACACCAGACCCAGTCCTCTGTTAACAGCCAGATAGACAGGCTTGAGAACTCAATACGGTGGCTTGCAGAGGTTAAGGAGACACGAGACCTATGAGCAAGACCAAAGATCCCAGACAACAGGGTTGGCTAGACGGATTCAATGACCGCCCTGCCACAGACATAGAAGACTTCAGCTACATGGAGGCCTATCACCGTGGAGCAGAGAAGCGTGATGAGGTCGTAAAAGAAAGGCTCAAGGATGGCACGTAACGGAAAGAAGCATGCGACTATCTGCTACAGATCCGAAGCAGAGTATCAACTGATTCGTCAGGAACTACACGGCATCAACAAAGAGTATCGGATCAACCAGAAGGGAGCGAAGGTGCGCGAAGTTTCTCCACAGATCCGAACACGGCGGAGAAACCTTCGCAAGAAGTATGCGAAGATGTCGAGGCAGAGGTATCTGTTGACCCTTCTGCCATCGGATCGAAAGAAGAACACCCAACTTGTTAACAACGCACACGCGTCTGCAAACAAGACTTGACAACTAGCGCAGTAAAGTGTAAACTATCTTTACACAAGGAGAGGTAAGATGACAGATGCAGAAGCGCGTACTCTCTTAACAGAGACTCTCAAGATGTGCGTAAAAGAGTTCGCAACCCTTGCGCCCTTTCTCACCGTCGCCTACGTCAACTCAGAAGGACATCGCAAAGGGTCACGTTCTGGCTTGCCTTTAAGTTCTATCCTTGCGGCTAAGACCGCATGCAATGAGGTTATCCTTAAGGTAGAAGGGGACACCGATGCCTAACCCAGTAAGAGCATCAGATACAAACAAGATCGCTAAGTCTACTGGCCTTCCCGTCGATCAGGTCAACCCGTTCGTCGTGATGTTCGGTGACAAGGCCTACGTTAACACGGATGGTAGGCGATGGAAGATGGACGAGAGGTTTGGAGCGGGCGGTTGGAGTGCCGAGGTCGAGGTGCTTGGCAGGGAAGAGTACGAGAACCTTCTGATGCAGTGGGGGAAGAAGCCCCCGATGATCATCGTCAGGTGTACCATATGTATAGATGGTAAGCCTATGTATCAAGACTATGGTTGGTCCTCGCCGGACAGTACTCCGGCGGGGGCCAAGCAGTTTCAGGAGAACGGCCTTGGCCTTGCCACAACCAAGGCTCTTAACAGGGCTATGGGTCAGGGCATAGCAGACGGGTTCGCAAGCGGTGAGAAGTATGATCGCATGTCTATACAGACCGGATCGTTTGAAGCCAACTTCCTTAGAGAGGCGGGCCGACTGAAGAAGGAGGTTGGCGAAGAGTTCTACTATGACACCCTCAAGGATTACGGTGTAGACCACGCCAACGATCCATCCCTGCAAGGAGACTTCGAGAGGATGACAGGGATACTTGACATCCTCAGGGACAGGTCAAGAAACGAAGCAAGCGAGATCGTCTTCGGGTCAGCACCCAGTCAGGGTGGTGGTGAGGTAATCAGTCCGGATGTCGTGGCGATTGGAAGCGGGATCTCTTTAGATAAGCTTGGTGACGAGAGCCTGTCCATAGAAGAACGGGGCAACATCATAGGAACTCTGGCCGATGACCTTTCGGAGGTAGACAAGCTGAAGGAGAGCGGTCCAGATGATAACTCCGGTAAGACCTATGCCCAGATCATGTCGGAGTATGTATCGAACGCAATGGCAGAAGATCCCCCGAACTTAAAGAAGTCAGAAGATGTTTTGCGTAGAACAATAATGTTATTAAACTCTTAATGGTCACTGTCGTGGGATACCATCGCTTTTGGGGCATTGGCACGACCCGCCGTAGGTGATTTCGGGGGAGAGATCCCTACGGTTTAATCGAAAGTGGTGCCCGTGGTGGCCTTCGGGGCTGTGTCTTATCGTTGATAGTTGAGTCTGGGATGGTCAGGGGGAGACCGCCTCGGTTAGCACGGCTCAGTTATCTTGGGCACAGTCCCGATTTTTTATTGGGGATCATATGCCTATACAACTCAGCCACCAAGACCTAGACTTCGCCAAGAGGATGGCTCAAACTAGATACGACACTGCTCGTCAGCGAGGATGGAAAGACAAGGCGGGACGGCCATCAGTAGAACCTCACATCAATGGCGTCCTAGGAGAACTGTCCCTGTGCAGGCTTCTGAATCTACCTTACATATTCACGAACGGAACCCGCAAGAAATACCCTGACTGCTATCAGTATGATGTGAGGGCGAGAACGAAAGACAGTGACAGTCTGATCATACGGCACGACGATCCACCGGAACGTCCGACTGCTCTTATACTCCTGAACAGGGAGAAACTTACAGCACGGTTTGGAGGTTGGGCGTTCGCCGGAGACATACAGGAACTAGGAAAGAATCACCATACCTACATACCCTCAAGAAACGGATGGCCATCCTGTTGGATGGTTCCGCAATCCGAACTGGACAACAGCATTGACTCCCTAAGGCAAGCCAGAACGTGACCCTTTGCCCTCAGTGCCACCTCTATCTGTATTCTTTCAGTAACTTCTGCGACTGCGGATACATGTATATACCCTCGGAACTCATTGCCTACAACAAGAGGGCTTTTGATTCTGGTTGGGACGGTGAGTCTTTTCTGGTTTATGGTTCTGCTCTTCCCAAGAGGGGGGAGGCCAAGGTCCAGAAGAAGAAAGAGGCGGCCTTCGAGCTAACCTCGGAAAAGGATAAGCCAAAGGAAGTAATTACTGGTGTGAAGATGAGAGAACTTCAGGGGTGGGAATGGGCGAAGATACGGAAGAGAAACAAGAAGATTAAGGAGAAGATTAAGGAGAAGCAGACAACGCTGAACTTTGAATGACCCTGCTGTGTCACCCCCAGATCGTGACACAGCAGGGCAAGGAGAGGTAACGAGCCCGTCACCCCTTAGAAGCCACCGCTACCAAATCCACCGCTACCAAATCCACGACCCACACGTTGCCCCCTTGTCTGAGGCAAGAACGGCAACACCCCCGGGTCTGCCAATCCAGTCAAGCCTTCGGACCCAAACCCCCTTGCTGTGGGGGTCGTTATCATGTTGTTCCCTGACAGCAACATCAGCTGTGACAGCACCATCGGCGGTAAAAGCCTAGCGTGTGCAAGCGTTCTCAGTAGCTGAATCCTGTCTTGTGTTGAGGTGAATGTGTTGTTCATCACATTCATGATACCCACCGCTCGACTCCAGTCACGGATACCCATAGCAGAAATAACCCTAGCGACATTCCCGCCCGAGCCTAGCCCACGGACCTCCTTGTCCATCTCATTCATCGCCATGTGTTGCTGTTCCGCAGACATAGCATACAGGTGATCCTCAAACTGATTCCGCGTCAGCCGTCCCCGCTTGTAGCTGGCCATCAGCTGGCGCACGGGGCGTAGTGCTCTGATACGCCTGCTTCCCATCACCCTCTCTGCGGCTTCGAGGTCAGCAATTACTTCCCTCTCTTCGCTCCGACCCCCCACATGCAGAACCTTTTTGAACATCGGTGCCCTAGAAAAGGATTCCAACCAGTCGAAACCAGTCAAGTCTCCGAACATATTGTTGGAAGAGTTACCGAAGAATGTAGCGTTTGGCTTACCAACCGGAAGGGCTCCGGCCACTCGGAGCACAATCTCTCCAGCCTCCGCAAACATTCCCTTCGCCAGATTGTCTATCCTCACTGGGCTGGCCGGATTGTCTTCCTTCTTGCCAAACGCATCATAGACAGAGCCGACTATCTGTGACAGAATAACAGCCCCTTCTGTTGTATCCCTCCTTATCCTGTCTTCCGGCAACAGGTCTTTCAAGTTCCCCTCTATCTCCCTGTCGAAGAAGAAGTTCTTATCAGAAGCCAACTCGAAGTACTGACGCAGAGGAACCGGAGCATACTTGGTAAAGAGCATTCCTTCTATGTCTCCATCCCTTGCGAATTCAACAGGAGAGATGTCACTCAAAAGCTGAACACCGTGGTCGAAGATCACGCGGCTCATCCTAAAGTCTCCGAAGAAACTGTAGTTCTCATCCTTCCAAGACCTGTACGCGTGATCCCAGAATTCTTCGACCGGCTTGCAGAGCCCGCTAAGGTAGTCCCCCTTAGGGAGCGAGAAATACATGGGCTTTTCTACGCCATCATCGTCGGTGTACGAAGAAAAGATAAAAATGAAATTCTTGTCTTTGTCATTGTCTTCAACCTCATCCCAGAGATCTCCCCACACCACCCTGTTCATGATGGCAAACTTCATGGCCGTAGCCATCCCTAGCCCTGCAAACCACGCCGCCCGCTGAGGGTTCTTCTTGATACCCTTTACGGTTGCAACAGCGGCAGCGATAGGTGCGTTAGCGAATGGAGCTATTTGCGTCAGGTAAAGGGAGAGCTTTCCACCCACAGTAAAGTCTGTTGTTCCAGTTCTCCCGGCAAAGGTCCCTCCCCTCAGGGCATTGTCTCTCTTCTCCTTGTTCTTGTTGCCACCCCATTCCTCGGTGGCAAGAAGGATCTCCTCTGCTGTCTTATCCATCTGATCCATCTTCACACCAGTAACTACTTCCATATGCTTCCGGTATACACCGAACCTCGTCCCCTGTTCCAGTGCCTCGGAAATCGAAAGCCCGCCAGTGTGTGGCCAGATGGCTCGCACGCTGGCATCAACCTTCCCTAAGAACCAGTGCGACCCGCTCTCTTCGCCAGCCGGAGCTTTTGTTTCCCACCTGCCAAACAGCTTGCGCCTTCCCGAACCCAACTTCCTGAGCCTCTCTGCCTGCCTCGCGGCGGCCTTCTCTCCTCCTCCGGCCTCCTCCCCCTGACTCAGGATGGACTGAACCTTAGACCCCCATGCCCCACCGAACCTCTGGAAAGCCTCGAACATGGCATCACCATCGCGCCCAAAGGTAGTCCTCAGGGCTGACCCATACGAAGTCCAGAGCAGGCCGAAGTCCTTGAATACACTGACGGGGTTATCAGCATTGACATACTGGTTATACAGATCCCTCGGAACAGAGACGACCCAGTAGGAGGGTGCCAAAGTTGTCGCCCCAGTCCTGACCATGGTCATAAACTTTCTCCAGATACTCATAGAGAAGGTCATCTGAGGGCGGTTGGCGTTGTTGAGTGCATCAGCTATCGGTTTGTAAACGTCGAGGGTAACCTCTTTTCCATCTCGCAGGTAGCTTATGCGGTCATACTCTGGATCTCTCTCCTGAGACGTATCCGCTTCCCTCACCAGACTGTCCACATCTTCTAGATAGGCGGCTTTAGAGGAACCCGGGAGGTCAGGCGACTTGGTGGGGTCCCAGTAAATCAGCGACTCGTGCAGTGTCTTGGTTGCTTTGTTCCTAGAGCCAGCCCTGACTACCGCAATGATACGGTCTAGGCTCGCCGCCATCGGATCACGGCTGTCGCTCTGAGTTCCAGACATAGCCTCGTAAAGCTTCTGGTTCAGAAGGGAGACGTTTCCGCGAACCCGACCAGTCCTCCTGAGCTTCTCGTTGTGGTGCCTGATCACATCTATGGGAGTGAGGTAGAGTTGATGGGCACCCTCACCGGCCTTCATCATTCTGGAGTGGTCATCCTTGCTGATGACGTCGGTGTCTACCGAGTAGTCAAGCATGGACTCCCAGAACAACGCAACCTTACCAGCCGCCTCTTCCATCTTCCTGAATTTTTCGGGGCCAAGTCTTTCGCGTAACTCCCTAGTAGCACCGTCTGCCTGCTCTCTGGTCAGACCACCGGGATTGATGAGGGTCTCGTCAAACCTGCGCTCTCCCGTAGGCTTGCCGTTCTCGTCCCTCACGACCGCTTCTACAACGATCTTTCTTAGCTGCTTGTATTCCCCTCTCAGGTACCGAACGTCCTCCTCGGTGGCCGTGATCAGATTTTTCAGTGCCTCGGCCTCGGCCTTGTTGAGGCCGCCTCGTTTTTGTCGAGCCTTCAGTCCTCGAAGTGTGGCCCTCCTGTCGAGAAGATCATTTCTGGTCTTGTCAAAAACATCCCACCTGTGACTTGCTATGACGATCCTTCTCTTCGCAGTTTCAGCGTTGATGTACCGTGCGAGATCCCTGTTTTCCTGAGGTGTGAGGCCAAGCAGATTCCCGTCCTTGTCAACCTCTCCATACGAATTGACCGCATCCATGTACACGTTGATGCGGTACTCTGCCTCTGTTGCATAGGCATCAGCCAACTGATGCTCTTCATGAAAGTTCTTCGTTCCCTCAATCGGAGGCTGACCAACAAGGGCTCTCCTTCTATTTGTTTCTTTCAAGAGGGAGGTGAGGGCGAAGTTTGTGTCATACGTATATGCGGCGGTGTAAGAGTTCACACCGTAGAAGGCTTCGGCAATGGCTTCCCTCCACGGGTAATCGCGAATATTCTTGGGTCCAAACCCCTTCCTCTTCCTGAAGGCCGCAACCAAGGTTGGGTATAGGGCAGTAATTTTTTGTACTGAGAATTTCTTTTTGAACCTGTCCGAAAGTGAGTCTGAGTCGTCGAGTGCATTCAGGTGGTCAACGATCTCGTTACCGCGATCCCCTTCCCCCATCATGTGGTCGTCGATGATCTTGGTGTTCGGCTCGTCTTCTGTAGCCTCCGTGGGTTTCTCGTCCTTCGTCCCCCTGAGTGCGTCGTAGATATTATCAGTAAGATTGACTGAGTTCATACCCATAGACAGTTTGGTGCCTCTGCCCTTGCCTTCATCGGGCGCGTCAGACCCACGCCTGCCCACCTTCCGGGATCTGGCTATGCGTGCTGACTCGCTCAGCTGTCGCCATGGTAGCTCAGAGGGTATAGTGCTCATTCCGGGTTCGAGCGGCGGAAGGATACCCCACTCCTGAAACTTCCGACCACCCTCGCCGACGTAGTGGTCGATTACTGCCTGCTGGTTGTCAGCCCTGAACTTGTCGTAGTCCTCTTTAGCCTCTGACCACCTAGAGTAGAGCCCGTTCTCTCCCCTCAGTTCACTTCGGGTAAGGCTTGGGTTCAGCCCCGCCATGAACAGGATGGACTCTTTCATGTCCTCGTCTGCGTCGAGGTAGATGTCCCTGAGAGGGACCTTCATTCTATTTCCCTGCTCCCCGTCCACATACTGTGGTGGCCCTGCATGGTACTTCGAGGTCTCACCGCTCTCTACGACATTGCGAACCTTGCCCTGCTTCCTCCACCCGTTCACAATCTCGGAGATGGTGGTGATCCCTACTGGGTTTTGTTCTATGTCCATCTGTTGGACGCGAGTCTCTGCAAGCTCCTTTGTGAGGTAGATGTCCACGCTTTCTTCCGGGATATTTCCCCTCAAAGACTCTCCAAAGCTGTTCCAGTCCGGCTCATTCGGGTTAAACGCCACTATGTCCCGGGGCCTGAGAACCCATTCAACAGTTAGCGGGAGGGGGTCTCCAAGCTCCACAGAAAGGACGGCCCCCGTGGCAATTTCGCTCCTCACAATGATCATCTTCTTGGTCTCGTGGCCCAGATCAGATGCGATCCTCAAGACACTGCTCTTCAGTGCCTCTATCGTTTTCTCTATCCCGCCCAAAGTTCCTTGATAGCCCGCTATATACTCTGTGAAATGCTCTTCGGGATCGGTACCTTTCTGCCTCTCAAGCATCGCCGTTCCGCTCTTAGCCAACTGCCGCGCACGACGCTGTTCAACCATAAGGAGGTTCGCCCTGTCCTCTTGGCTCACAGGTGTAGTGCCCGCCTCCATGGCCTTCTTAAGGACAGTCATCCTTGCAGTCGGTATCAAGTCCTCCGGATCACCTATTGTATCTTGCTGAGCTTGGGCCAGAACGCGATCTTCCAGAGGTTCGCCTGTCGCAGGGTCTATCGTCGTGAGAGGCTCCGTGAGCCCTGACTGCCTTGACAGCACCTGCTCATCTGTGGTGGGCTCATCTATAATCGTATCTCTTTGCGTTACCCCCGGGCCAATAATTCTGGCCGAGGGCTTGACGTATTTCCTGTGGTAATCTTTAGGCAACGGGATGATTTGGTGATCCCCTGTCATAGGGTTCATCACTGAAAATTCTTTTTCGTCTACAATCACTTCCGCAACGTGCTCTATCCCATAGCTCATGAAAGCTTTACTAAACTCTTTAGAAGCTCCCTCGTCGGCGCCGCTTGGGGTTGTGTTCCCCGTGGGGTGGTTGTGTATACCCACAGATCTGGTGGCACCAAGAGATGCGGCAATGGCGACCAAACTGTCAAAGCCTTCAACGACCTTATCAACGGACCCGAATGTCCTCGAACTCCACACCTCCGGTCGCCCGACAATGGTATTGTTCTCATCCAGAAAAACGATAGCTGAGTGCTCCACCCTCGGGTCCTTTATTATCTGACCCAAGATGGCGAGATCCCTGAGCGCCTGCTCGTCGTCGCGAGCGAGCTTTATCCCCCTCCAGTTTATATTCCCACCCCTCTTTAAGATGCCCCGCGCTATCCCTGCTAGGGTTTT
>Ga0080013_1000992_pt1 | contig 38677 bp, 52 predicted proteins | sample ETNvirenome_6_85_FD_69236 | JGI IMG/M metagenome (GOLD analysis project Ga0080013, IMG submission 69236) | Marine viral communities from the Pacific Ocean - ETNP_6_85 (SPADES assembly) (version 2) | ecosystem: Environmental > Aquatic > Marine > Oceanic | place: Pacific Ocean | collected 2013-06-19 | reverse complement strand
CTCTTTGGTTCTCGTTTAGGAGCCAGTCATAACCAGGGGATTTCTCATACTCCATGTCCAGGTTTCGCCTGGGATCGTTCTCGAGCATATCGTATCCGGTAGAATACTTACCCGGTTTGAGGTCGGCATCAACAAAGTAGTTCCCCGCATCGTCATAGACTCCACCAGGAACTAGGGCCTCTTCCCTTGGGGCTTCTGTGCCACTACCGCCAGTCTGACCCCCGCCAAGGGTGACGGTTGGATTTGTTGGTGTTGATTGTTCAAACCCAGGTTCGCCAGGAAGGGATACACCCTGGTCGGCATCCATGTACCCGTCAAGAATCTTGCCTTCCCAAGCCCTGCGCTCGTTTTCTGGTAATGATCTGTCGATGGAATCGAGCATTTCCATTCTGCGCTTTCTCAACGCCTGATCTTCTGGGGAGTTTGTGAGTTGATCCATGTTCCTGGTTTGTGGCGTGTCTAATGACTCCCCACCAAGAGTGGCGGTGTTCTGGTTGGTAGACCTCATCCTTGAGTCTACGCTGGAGTCAGGAGCCGCCCCCAACGGTGCAACCCCACCAGACCGAAGCTGTGCTAGATTGGACACGGGGTTTTCAGCGACCCATGCTTCACGGTCAGACTGATACTTGGCGTAGTTATCCATATTTATCTGGTTGGCTTTGGCGAACTCATCCTGTGCGTCAGGCAGGAAACCCATTCCGTCAGGCTGTAGCCCGTATTCTTCTGGTCGGGCATCGGGCGGTATTGACCCCCGCTCTTTGGCTATCTGAAACGAGCTTTTACCTTGTTCCCCCTGTCGAAATTCCCTTGTCATAGGGGGTATATCTTTGTATTTACCAACGTGTCTTTCGGGGCGTTGCGGGTTTTGTGGCGGGGGGAAGCCTCCCTCTTGAGGTAACTCACCTCTGGGGGGTGATAGTTTTTGCTGATTCCTTAGAACCTGACCCCCTCCGGCATCTCCATCCACCAATAGATCAAGGGCTCCTTTTATCATCGGGCCAGTGTTACCACCCATTGTTCCTATGGAATTCCCAGTTCCCTGGCTCGAGTCAATTTCCTCCTGAGTGGGTATACCCTGTCTGGTCAGTTCGTTGGCTACCTGCGTTCTTAGTCTTTGAATGCCGCCTGTAGACTCCGCGGCCTGTATGTCGGCTTCGGAAAAATACTGGCTCATCTGCTCCATTGTCACATCTTCGGGCTTTACTGGTGTAACCTCGACAGTTCCCTTGTTGTAGTTTGGTCCCGCCTCTGGTACTCCCGGGACTATTTCTCCACCACCAAGGGTTCCGGTGGCATTACTCATAGTCAGGTCAAGAGGGAAGTCTTTTACATCTCTTGGCCCATGCACCCTGGTATCTAAAGCCCGTTGTCCCTCCTGGTCGAAATCGATGTTCATGAAGCCAGACGTTTTCGGATCTCCACCCTGAGGGATAACCCCTATTGGGGTGTAAGACCAATCCCCCGAACGTGACCCCTGAGGCCCACGGTTCAATCGATCCATGATTTGATCTAGCCCCCATGTTCCAGCGTTGTAGTAGGGCGCAAGTAGGATCTGGGCATCCTGATACCTAGCGTTGGATTGCTCCATAACCTGGTTGAACATATCTTCCTGGAGTTGGTTGGCTTCCTGGCTGGCCTTGTAGGACACATCCGCGGCATATTTAGTAGCCGCCTGTTGCCCCGCTGCCGCACTTGATGCAGCCTTGGATTGTTGTCTTGCCCCCATATAGCCGAGGCCCGCTCCTATGATTGGTACGGCTGCACCCATTATTCCCTCCTGGTTCCTTCATCCACCACGGCATAAGCACCGACAATTGCGGTCTTAACCGGTTCGTTGATATAAAGTTTGAGCGTTAATTCCCTGTGACGTCCAACACGATTCCAAATAAGCCTCTGTTCAAAGTTTCCAGCCACACCCATAGACCGCTGACCGAGTGTGGTATAGGTTCGCCCCGAGTCCCGCGAGAAAAAGAGTTCCGCTTGCGGGTCTGCTGATGCCGCATTTCCAACACCCTCTTCCATGTCTACCTGGATTCGACTAACAAACATGGGGCGTTCCTCATCCGTGAGAACTGAGCCGATCCTGGTTCTCGGGATTATCGCACCATCGTTTCCGTTGTATTCGGTGTAGGTGTCTAAGTCCCACTCATAGAGGTCGCCTGACTGGTAATCCCCTATGATGTGCTTGTTATTGAACAGGGCGTAGCAATTTGCCCTATGCCTGGTGCCGTCAGGGTGTTGGCGGCTATGCCATAGTCCTGTAGTCATGTCGTAGGTGAAGGTTATGTCATCTGTAGGGAAAGTGATCTGGTAGAACGTGTGGCCTTCTTGAATGTAGCAAAACCCTATTGCATCGCTCCAGGTTGTCAGGTTGTCAATCGCATATTGAATGTCCTGGGAAATGATCTCGGGGGTGTAATTGTTGGCCCTTACTATGGTCTTGTTCGTGGTGAGCCAGAAAATACTATCGTAAATCTTCGCTACACAGTTCTTACTCAAGACCCCATATTCCATCACCCCGCCCGGAATTCGATCAAAGGGGAATGTTTCACAGCCAGCGTTATACCAGACCTCCGTTGAGTTCTTACCAAATACCCACACTTCCCTATGGTCGTTAATCATGCAGACCGTATCGTCTGGGTGAATCTCAGATGAGGCGAACGCCAGGGCATCCCATGAGGACGCATCGTAAAGCGCCGAGGCCATAACCTTCTGGGTGTTTGGTACGTTTACCAGCATGAACCCATCGATGAATATTACTGAGTTTGAATTCTCGTAGTCAGCATCGACAACCTCTGCCAAAACCGATGTTGTACCATTGAAGACATACAGTTTCCCTTCCTGGTTGGAAATGGCCACTTCGGTCCCATTGTTCGCAATGCTGACATTCTCGGTTCCTGCTATCGTTCCCCGATCCGTTGAGACTCCCGCGGTATCCACTTCGTATAGTTTCGTTCCACACACCGCAAACAGGGAATTCCCCATCACGTTCATGCCTCGAACTTTTCCTGATCCAACGAGGGCGCTGAATAGCTTTGTGCCTGGGGTTCCGAAAAGCGCAACCTTAGACCTACCCCCGGACTTGTCTACGGCTGGATAGAGATTTATGCACCGCTGCGGGTTTAGATCCTCTGAACGGCTCCGAACTTCTCCACCTAAAAGGGGTACTAGCATTTCAACTCCTTTTGGTAGATGGACTCAACATGATCGAATCCGTTCATTTCTAGGAGCTCCCCGGTTTTTTTAGGATCCATTGTCACCCTGGTAGAAACCACAAGAGCGGAGCAAGACTCCTTGATAGCCAGCTTTTCCATAATCTTCATGAAATCCTGGCCCAAACCCCTGCTTCTATAATCGGGGGAAACATACCAAAGGATAAGCTGTAGCATTTTATAATTCCAGTTGAAGTATTGGGGATGAACAATCCCGACACAGATACCGACAGGCTGGGTTCCTGATACGCAAACAATAGGGAAGTAGTCAGGGTTCTCTATGGAGGCCAGAAGCCCCTTGTGGGCCGTGTCCTTATCAAAGCCCATCAAATTCTCTGGGTCATTCTCAGAAGCATAGTCCTTGCAGAATAGGCCAACCGCCCATACGTCTTCAATTTCAAGAGGCCTGAATACGAGGTTATTCATTAGACTATCCCCCCCGTTAGGATCCACTCAACACCGGTCCATGTGACAATTACTATTTTTCCTGGGTCTATGGTGTAGGTCTTTAGCGCAGCCGTACCGTTAATCTTTCGGTTTTCCCCATCCTTAAATGTGGCTGTTATGGTCGTGTTCTCGTCTGTGGAAATCACATAGAACCCCCTGGTGTTAAGGGGTTGGAGCCAAATGTCATAGGTTCCCGTGAGTGGGCCAGTCTGGTTATAAAATGAGTAATGATTGTTTAGTACAATTTCCCCACTCGCTACCGTGGTGTGGGTCTGGGCTTTTGGTGTGTAGTCGAATGGTAAATACGGCTCGGGTTCTTCGGCATCAACATCTTTTACAAAGAATTCGTCTTTTAGGACCGTGATCCCTACAAATCCCTTAGCCCCTAACCCACCATCCCGGGGCCACCAGCTAGGGGGGGTTGGTCCCGTGTATGGCAATACCACATGGGAGCTACCAGGACCACCAAAGCCTATCCAATATTCGTCGCTGTCTTCTGGAACCCTGTAATGCTCACCAAGAACCAGGCTTAATCCTGAGTCGTCAAACGCCGCCTTCTTAATTGGCCCACGTTGACCACTAGATGTAAACGCCACCACATAACCAGCCGTAACCCCGTCCTGATCTGCGAAGTGAGCGTTCCAGGCCGAAGCGCCAGTTTTTTCACCCATGACAAATATCTGTAGCCTTGATCCGTCATATTGGCTATAAGGGACTACTTTGAATATGTCCCCTACATTGGCCTGATGGATTCGGTATCCACCCCCCGCACCATATCTACCATCTACACCGGGATCTCCAACGTTACCCATCTCACCGCCATACCCCCCGTAGGTGGTGACAGTCACGGGTTCGGCTCCACCCAACATCTGTTGTGCGCCCGTAGTCTCTACGGAAGATGTACCGCTACTGTAAACCTTGCCTGAGAAATTGGCTATATCACCGCCTGTGCTGGTTATATAGTCAGCCAATGCTGTAGCCGTGGTTCCAGGGGGTGCGTAGAATTCCAGTGATAACCCTAGTAGGAAGTGTGATATAGACCCGTATTGGGCATCCACCGTGAGCCTGACGGTGTATTTTGATTGTGGGCCTGTCAGGTCATAGGCTACCCGAACAAAACTCCTGAGCTTTGTTACATCGCGTTCTCGCTCACCGAGGATAGTATAGTTCTGGAATGTTACATAGACGCTGGCATCCCCCCCATTGCCTCCGGTGGTATTGTTGCCTGTGTCAATGAAAAACGTACCGCCCAATCCCCTGTCACCTGTAGATTGAATGAGTACATCTTTGACCGCCTGTGCATTGGTTATCCATAGGGCAGCATAGGTCGATCCCCCACCATAGCCACCATTCCCACCTGCAAAGGTGTCAAAACTCTGCGTTCTTCCGGCGCAACCACCACCACCACCACCAGAAACAATATGGATCTGGAACTTCTTCACAAATGACTCAAGGGTGTAGGTGGACGGGTCGAGGCTATTCCAGGTGTACCTACCGCCTACCGATGGGTCTTGGGGGTCAACGTCTGCCACATCTGAGGCGTTGGCGTTAATGCCGTCATTGACTCCACGGAAATAGCCACGCTCGGCTCGACCACCGCTACCGCGGGGATAAGGCGGGGGGCCGCACGTAGTAGAAACTCTTTTACAAGCCACCTTCGGGAGTCCTTGATAGGTGTAGGGTTCTCTTGTTCATGGATGCCTCAAACTGTTGCCTGGGGGTTGGGCTGGTGTTCTTGTTTCTGATCCTATCCTTGAGAGATGAGGCCATGTTCGTGAGGTGTGGGTTGACTTGACCCTCGAACTCGGGAGCAAGTTCCACAGCCAGCTCATACTTTATCGCCCTCTCCATGTCTAATGAGTATCCCAACTCGTCCTCGATGCCCCCAATTAGAATCGGGGTGAAGGCGGGTATCCCGTAAAGGTGGAGAGTATAGGTTCCAGACGGCTTGGGCCATAGCCCAATTCTGGTCATGTCGTGCTCATATTCAATGTAAACCTTACGTGGCATCCCGGTATCCTCTGGGTTATTGACCCTCAACCAGTCTTGCCAGGTTAGTATCTCAACATCGTATCTCTGGTTATCACTTTGGGCGATGAGTCCTTCTGATACGCTCAGTAAGTGATTCTGGTCTATATCCCCGCCGGTCTTGAGGGTGAAGGGGTTGGGGGTGTCCCCATCCACGGTAAAGGTTACTTCCGTCGGGCTGGGTTGAAGGAACTCTTCGAGATACCAGGAGCCAAGAACAGAGTTCAACGCCTCTAGCGTGTCAGTCTTTTCTTGAACGGTTAAGGTTTCACCTGCGGCCTTAACCCCTGTCAATCTAAGTGCTGATGCTATTAAAGCTAAAGGCGTTGACATTCTCTACCCCTGTTCTTTGATCTTCTTGGTTATCATACCCTTGAGGGTGCGATGATCCGTTTTGCCTAAGAAACCGTTCTTGGCAAGTTTCTCCATTTCCCGCTTGGCGTAGTCTGTTTCTCCACGCTTTATGGCGGCCTTCAACTCCTTGACGTTTTCCACCACCTCTGGGTTAGTCTTTTCTACAGAAAGGGTAGTCTCGTCTACCGAGGCCAACTCTTCCTCCCCTGAGATGTTAGTGTTACTGATCCCATCGTCCTCTACTAGAGAGGGTTGTTTCGGCTTGAAAAGCCAGTCAGGTGTATCGGTCCAGCCTTTCTCAAGGCCTTTTAGTTGGTCGTCAAAGAATACTCTCCCACCGGGAGCTTCTTGTTCGTGATACCGCATAGTGCGTGCTTTTTGCTTGCTTGGTTCTGTAGCCATGTCAGCAACATCTCCTTAGTTTTGAAAAAGTGGGTACCCCTCGAAAGGAGTACCCACCGATTCTTAGTAAAGCCTGTAGACTATCCTACAAGGCGAGTACAAAGTTCCTCGTAAATCACCTTCCAGCCGTATTCAACGTCGAAACGCCAAATATTCTTGGAGTTGGTAATATCGTAGTCACAGGTGAGCAGAATGGAGATAAAGTCTCCACTCATTTGAACGGCGTGAGCGGCCCCGAGAGGCTTCTCAAGCTCGATGGGTACAAACGCGATTCCCTGCTTGTGGAAAGCAAGGTTCTGTGGACTCGGGTTCGCTCCGTAAGTCTTGGAGGTTACCAGGGCATCGACAGCGGGTAGAGCATCCACGGTGGAGTATGGGGCTTCTTTCCCAATAGCCCCACTTCCAGTGTAAGGAAGTCGGATCGCTGGGAAAATGCCCACAGTGACCTCACCGTTAGAGTCAGCATCAAGAGCCGTATCATCGGTTACCACAAAGTTCTGGAGCTTACCGGTTGTACCGAAATGCTCCGGGTTGATCGCGTTCACGGCTGCGAAGTTAAGAACATCACCCTTCTTGAGAATACCTACTGCGTCAGCGGTAAACCCTTTAAGGACAATGGAGGTGGCGCCGTCGGCGGGTTGGGTCTTAACCTTGGTGTTAGCCCCAAGTCCAGCGTGTGTACCACTGGTGTGAGACTGAACCATCTGGCTCTGGAAGATTTTACAACCGCCAACTTCAGCGAGAAACCCCTTTTGATTGAGTTGCTTCGCTCTTTCAGCGTCGTAATAATCTTTCAGGTCGGATCGAATCAGACCCCAGTAGGCGGTGGGCTCAACAAGAAGACAACGATCTTCCGGTACAGCCCCAAGATCCATCAATTCCATAACATCTGTTACAGATTTGAAGGTTGAGGGGGTATTCCCAGGTGTTCCAACAACATTGTTAATGCTGGTGAATTGGTTCATCCCGTCTTTTTCGATCTGGTTAGCCAGAGCGCGGGAAATACCGTCCAGGTAACGGGGGCCGAACTGTTCAATCTCAAGGGTCAATTCCCTCAAGCTAAACTCTACCCCGATGTGAGCACGTTCACTCACGGTCAACGTAACAGACTTCTCGTTGGTATCTTGCTTTACCAGCGTTTCGCCCTTTTTGGCTACGTACTTGACCGGTTTGCGAATGGTGATGGTGTCGCCAACTTTATCGAATTCCTTCTTAAACTCCCGATGTGCGTTTTTACACAGAGCAAGGCGGTTTTCGAGGCGCAATAAAGTATCGGCGGCAATAATGCTTGGTGTTAATAGCGTATTAGCCATTTTGCGTTCCCCTTAACTGAGGCCCGGGCTTATCGCTCTTTCAACAACCGTTCCCCATGCTGCTTTCTGTAATCATCGAAGGTTAGGTTTGGATTCGTAGAATCGAAACCTCCCCCACCGTGAGCAGAAGGCACAGGGGTAATAGGCGGTGGAACAGCGGTTCCGCGCGGTGCGCTCAAGTTTTGTTTCTCCTGCTGCAAAGCTGCGTGTACGAGTAGGTTAGCCATTCGTACCGCCTGACCCTGTGCTGGGAGAGACATGATTTCATTTGCCACTTGAGGATTCTTCGCAAGGTAATAAGCCGCAGGTCCAAAATGTTCGGAACTGGCTAATATGTCACGCATTACTCCTGATACTTCCGTCGCTCGGACCACAGTTTCAAAGTCTGGCGCAAACTCAGAGTTTCCCTGAATCTGCTCATTTACCAGACTGAGCATCCGTTGGTCATGAGCGTGGACTGCATCTTTACGTGCCCTATCAACCTGTACCCTATTTTGTTTCTTAGCAAACTCAAGATTGCCTTTCTGGGCTTCATACCCCATTCGGGCGTACTGATATTCTTCTTGAGATTCATAATTATCTTGCTTAGGTTCCTCACCTAATTCGGGGTACGCCTGTGCTTCGAGGTCGCGGATACGTGTCTGAGCCAAAGCTAATTCACGTTGCGCTTCATCAAATTTACGCTCAGACTCTTTAACCTTGTAGGTCAATTGTCCTATGCGTTTTTCAGCACCGGGAGCGGAACCACCCTGGCCCTCTTCCTTGGGAGTACCCTCTGCTTGCGTCTGTCCGTCCTGTTCCGGGATCTTGGCGGCCTCTTTGTCGGCCTGTGCCTGTACCTGGTCCTGTCCGGGTCGGCTCTGGTCTTGGTGTTGGCCGGTTTGTTCCCCCAACCTTTCCTCCATCAAAGCCATAAATCCAGCCTCGGCATTATCCTGGGCTGGTGCTGGAGCTGGCGGGGCCCCTTGTTCTACGCCGGGAGCGTTGTTTTCAACGGTCATTTAGAACCTCCGTAGTTCTTAGATTCTTGTCCCTCCGCGGGACTGCCTAGAAACTGTTCAAGAGTTTTACCAACGATTTTTACAATATCTTCTTCACTCTTGTTTTGTTCGGAGACTATTTTCAATTCCTTTAACTCGATTTCCTTCTGCTTGTTGAGGGTGTCGAGTTCGATCATCTTCTGTTCATGCTCGAGCTTTAATCTTTGCAGTTCAATTTCCTGCTTCATCTTTAACTCTTGGGCCATTCTGTCGGCCTCGGCTTGTTGCTGTTGCATGGCCTGCTGCTGGGCCTGGGGCCCCATGTCCATACCCTTTGCCTTTGCGAATTCTTCTGAGATTTCTTCCCGCTCGTCCTGGGTGAGTAGGTGAGGCGGTAGAGTTTTTCGGATCCTCAAGGCCATGGCTTTCGCCCCAGGCCAATCCATGTTCTCTATCATGCGGTCAGCCGTGAGCTCCCCGAGTTTGGGATTGTGGCGGGTAAGCTCCATCATGGCGTTTGCGGCCTCGATCCTCTTTGTCATAAAAGACGGGCCAATATCGATATAAACGTCATACTCACCAACAGATAGATCGTTGAGAAACATCTTGGCACTTTTCTCAGCCACATAGTCTGGGTTCTTGGTGTTTATGGGAACCATCTTTTCTTTGCCGTCTTCTGATAGGATCCGAACAATTCGCTTCGAGTTGTATATCTGCGGAATCAGGTCCACGATGATCTTAGCGGAATACATCATCGCCAAATGGTAGTTGTCTACCAGGTCGAAGGTGGAGGTATCAGATTCCTTTTGACGGGCTAGAATCGCCGTTCCCGATACCTCGTTACCCTTGGCTCCAAGTCCGGCATCAAAGATCCCTGTAGTGGCCTTCATGTCGTCTATGGCAGACCTGGATTCGTGGACAATCGCTGCGGGGATCGGGTAGGGGTCGATTCTCTTTGGGAATCCCATCTTTGTTTCGTTGAATAAAAGGTAGGGGAGGGTTTCGACATTGACCTTCTGCCAGTCTGCTGAGTGGCCCTGAATCATTTTAGGGGTCAGCATATAAGGGGCTTTGGGTTGTTGAGCTACTACTTCGGTAGCCGCTGATCTCCAGTAGTTGAACATTCTCTGGGAATCTTTGGAGTGGTCTATCAATCCCTCGAGGTGTCGCTCATTATCGTAGAAATACTCTCGGCCCCACACGGGTACTACAGGAATATACTTTCCGGCGATCTTGCGAACATCGTCAAGAATCCTGTCTTCGCAGAAGGTACACCAATAGATCCGACGAACCTTGGTCTTGCGATCCTGAACCTTCTCGACCCCCTCTGGTATGGTGTGGTCTTTGAGTTCGCTCTTGAGATACCTGGTCCCATCTGAGTAAAGGCACAGAATATCGTCCTCATACTCAGCGAAGAAGTATTCAGTAACATCGACCATCTTTTCGGTGATGTTCTTGTCGTGGTTGTCACCCTCTCCCCGGGCTAGTTTTCCAGGTGCGCCGGCCTTCTTGTTAGGCCACCTACGCTCAAACTCAGCCTCAGGGATCTTGTCGGTGATGAAACAGTAACGCGCATCTGAGTAATCCCACTCATTACCCGAGTGATCGAAATAGACCGAGAATTGGTTCTTCACCCGCTGGATATAGATTTCCTGGTCGAATGAATCGTGGGACTTGTATCTGGTGAGTATTCTCCAGAATCCGAAACTGGCCTCCACCTGGGACTTTGCGGCGGTATCGTAGGCTATCTTGGCGGTAGACTGTTGATCTATGTGGCGAATCAGGCCTTCAATTACATTCGCTATATCCGCATCACTAGAGCTACTAACCCCCCTGACCTTTGCCTGGGGCCGATTCTGTCGCATATCCCCCACGACCTGTCGCACGAATGTTTGCAGTCGGTTGATCGTGAGCATGGGGCGCTTATCACTGAGTCGCTTCTGTGTTGACTCGGCATCCCATTGGTCACCGTGGGCGAACTTTACATTGTCGAGCGCACTCCTACGCATCTTGCCCTCGTCCTCAACTACTCGAAGTAGGCGTTCTTTGGCGAGAGCGTGAACCTCATCGGCCTTAAAGGACTTGCCAGGTTTTACCCCCTGAGGTTCTTGTGGAGTTTGACTCATTACTTGAGATTCCTTAAATGTGGCTTGTCTAAGAGTTGGTCAAGCGGGTTAGTTGGCTTGGGGGCTTCTTCCCGGATTCTGGGCTTGTCCTTTGTTTGCCCCTGAGGGTTGTCTGAGATTTGCTTAGGCCCGATCATGATGCCCCCAATTTAAGTACAACACCTACGATGCCAAGAACCACGGTACAGGAGGCCGCAACAGCTCCAGCCACCTTCCCTGTCGTCCAAGAGATTGCTTTAAGGGTCGCTCGGTCTTCATGAAGGGTCTGTATAGACTGGTTGATCTTCAATAGGTTTTTGCTTAATTCCTTGTCTCTTTCCCGGCTGTCTGCCCGGTCTTCTTGCTGACGCTCGCCCAGGTGCTTCACATCGGAGGATAGAGTTATCACTGAATCAGAAAGATCCTTGAACACTTTGGGGGTTATTACCGATTCTGTCATAATCGCTTCTCCATCCGGTCAACCTTACCCCTTAACTCCTTGTTGGATTTTTCTAAGTCCTGCATGGCTCCAACGAGCAGGGTTATTATCCGGCTGTAGACCACAACATCATCACCAAAAACATCAATTACGCCGTCTGGGAAGTGCTCTATAACCTCCCTGGAAAGTATTCCTATTTCTTCCTTCCCGTTGGACTTGATACGGTACTTGGCGCATTGGAATTTCAGGATCTTCTCGAGAGAGTCGGATAGGGGGATAATCTCTGTTTTACCAGAATCCACTAAGTCCCTGTCCTCATCTTTTTTGGTCATTAGTTATCCACCCTTGTGAGCGTGAAGTTCCCCGGTGAAATCGCGACCGTATTCCCCGCGCCGTCGGCGGTGATCCTCATGTCTACGAACTCGCCAACGCTGAGAGCTTGAAGACACGAAACCGCGCCCCTTTCTGCCTTGCCCGCTGAATCCATCACCATCTTAATTCCACACCCAGCCATGATAACGCCGTCAATATGCGGATAGAATTTCACGTTCGCGTTATTGGTCCCGCTCGCCGTCACTTCAATATTAAATAGATACGTCCCGGCTCCGTCCGTATCCACAACGAAGCCGTCGGAAGGGTACGTTGAAAAATCGGTGTTGCCCTGGCTATCGGTTAAGTATCCGGTCTTTTCCGCCGAAAGCTCCCAGGTTGTTGTTGTTGTGTAATGGCCCGCCGTTGAAACTGTAACTTGAGTCAATGAATCATCGGCGATATAAAGCCCGCCATAGGAAGGCGGCGGCAATGAAGCGCCGTTGACCATCACCGCGCCTTGTCCGTTGATGGTTCCGTTGCTTGTGATGTTTCCGGCGATGATTGGTAAAGAGAAAGACGCGACCGATTGAGTGATCCTGAAATATGTGGTGTCTATATCGTTGCCGGAAGCGTCGAATTTTTCGAAATGCAATTCGCCAACTGAATCACTCGATCTGATTAGCCGCAATCGAAAGGCGTTTACAACCCCGGGATCCGTTTCCGTGAAGGAGGCGTTGGAGGAATCATATCCACCAATGGACATATAAACATTTCCCGTTCCGCGAACCCCTCCGCCAAAGTAACCCCTGGCGCCGGCGCCATTGGATAGAATTTGCGCCAACCCTGACAAATACGGCGTAAAGTTGTCTTCAACCCAAATATGGGAATCATACAAGTTTGTATTTCTATTCGTTGAAGCTCCAACAAAAATCTTTCCCTGGTCCGTGAGGTCGCCGGTGATGGTTCCGTTGGTTATATTGGCCGTGGTGAAGTTTCCGGTTGTTGCCGTGGTGGTTCCAAACTTCGAATCGGAAGGTGATGTTTGACCAATCGGCGTCCCGTCGATAAACCCTCCGTCGATATCTGCGGTAGTCTGGGTTCCGATGTCCGTTACGTTTGGCTGATTAGCTGTCGTAAGAGTTCCTGCAACATTAGTAAAATTGCCGTTTGTCCCGTCAAAATCGGTGGCTGTAAGTCTTGAAGCAGAACCTATAGAAGTGATATTGGGTTGAGCCGCTGTCTGCAAAGTCCCCGTGAGATTTGTACCGTTGAAATTTGTTCCGTCAAAATCGGTAGCGGTTAGTCTGTTGGCAGATCCGATGGATGTGATATTGGGCTGGGCCGCTGTTTGCAAAGTCCCGGTTAAATTTGTTCCGTTGAAATTTGTTCCATCGAAGTCGGTGGCAGTCACCCGGGAAAGAGAGCCTATGGATGTGATGTTTGGCTGGGCCGCCGTTCCGATCTCTCCATTGATCGTTGTGCTATTCAGAGTGGTGATGTTACCAGTCGTTGCGGTAACGACGCCGAAAATTGCGTTGCTGGCTGAGGATTGTCCGATTGGAGTGCCGTCGATGGCCCCTCCGTCGATGTCCACAGAAGCCAGGGTTCCCACTGAGGTAATTGTATTTTGAGCGGGTGTGTTGATTGTGCCGTTGATCGTAGTGGCGTTGATGGTCGTCAGGTTGGCTGTGGTTGCCGTCACGATTCCAAATTTAGCATTTGATGCAGAGGTTTGGCCGATGGGGGTTCCGTCGATATACCCGCCATCTACGTCAATGTCAGAAAAAGTTTTGGTGCCATTGATGGTTTCATTTGTGGCCGTGTGAACCACGCCCCCTATTCCGGTTCCGTTGCCTGAAATGTTGGTAAAGGTTCCTTGTGGTGCTGTGATCAATATGGATGCGGTTAGGGTGGTGCCACTAACGGTTGTGGAACTGGATATTTCAGATGAGGCCGTGATCTCCCCATTCACAGTAAGTTCTTTGCTTGGGGTTGGTGTGCCGATACCGACTGAGGTAGTTAGTATGGTCATTTCATTACCACCACCATCTACATCGAATATGATACTCACGCCGTCGCTCGCGGTGGCATGGGCATCGCCGTCTACAATCTGTGTTCCCGCCGATAGGTTTGTAATCCCAGACCCATCGCCAGAAAAACTTGTGGCGGTCACTGTCCCATCGACCATAAACCCGTTTGGCACTTCTGTAAAGACTGCGGTAGTAAAAGCAGAACTTGAACCTGAGATATTCCCGGTAGAGGAAACATCTACCACTGTTATATTGCCTGAGAAATTTGCACCAACGGCGGTTACTATATCCCCCGTAAGAGTAAGATCCCCGAGGGCTGCATCAGCGCCCCCTTGAATCGTAGAAGTCAAAGTCATCCCGGCGCTAGTGAGGTAAAGAAACCGCGCGGCCGAAGAAGTTGTGGCCCCAATAGGAATCCCGTCAATAGTCCCGCCTGTAGCGGTAAAGGTTCCGTTGGCTGTTAAATTTGTAAAGGTTCCTGCTCCTGCTGAAGTACCCCCAATAGTTGAACCGTTAATAGTTCCGGCAGTACCTATTAAGGTGGTAAAGGTTCCCGCTTTCGCTGTCGAGCCCCCGATAACCACGTTGTCTATGGTTCCTTCAGTAAGCCCTGTGACTACAATAGAAGCAAAGGTTCCTTCAGATGAGACATTGAGATCGTCATTGATCTGAACGTCATTTGTAAAAGTACCGCTACCGTTAATCTGAAGATTGGTTGCGGTAACTGTTCCACTCGCATCAACCCCCGTAAGGGTAATGATCCTGGAGGCCCAGGGAAGGTAGTTGTCCTTGAAGCTGTTGTCAGCGGAAAAGCTGGAGGAAACGAGGCACATTAAAAATATGGCTACTCGAATCGGTGGGCCTACACCGAGGCCCAAACATAAACGGTTCAAAATATTCACTCGTTTCCTCCTGCGATTCTCAGATTCTTTCTAGGTTCCTGAACAGGACCAGGCCGAAACACTGGTCGCGATACACCTGAGATCTAGCCCGTTCCAATCAAGGGATAGGCTCTGTGTAGTTCCATTCATGTGGTCCGTGGCTTCACCCGCGTCCAATACAACCGCATTGGTTTCAAGGGCAAGCCCAAGGTCTGTAATTCGGATCATATCTCCTGCTGTGGGATTAGTAGGGAAAGTAACCCTAAAAGCCCCGCCAGTAGAAACAACGCCGACAATCTCACCGGCTGAAGCAGTATAGCTTCCTGTTTTAATAAGAGCTGACTGATTTACTGTGCCTGAGAAACTTGAATTGGTAATGGCAACACCAGCAACCGTACCCCCGGTAATGTCTATACTAGCCTTGTTCTGCGTTGCAACATCACCAAGGCCCAGAGAGGTTCTGGCGGTAGCTCCGTTTTCCGTAATGAAGTCAGTTCCATTACCCACAATAAACAGGCCGTCGGTTGGGGTAAGGGCCGCAAGATCATCGAGATCATCATCCCACGCTTGAGTGTTGGTTCCGATGACAAGCCCAAGGTTAGTCACCAGACTGGCGGTGGTCAGGGTTTCGTATCCCGATCCGCTCATCCTGATATGGTATCCATCGACGTTGGATAATCCTGATATCGACGCTAAATCACTATCGTAGGCGTTGAAGTCGGTTCCAGCCTCAAGATTCAAAGTAGCCTTTAAGGTGGCCTCATCTGCATCATCAAGGTAAGTCCTTGAGAATGAACTGAGATCGGTCACGCCAGCCGTTCCACTACCTGTAAAATAAGGGAGTTTATCGGCTGCTGAAGTTAAGCCACCAAGGGCCGCCAAATCAGCGTCATAACCTTGAACGTCAGACCCTATCGCAACGCCGATAGAAGTACGAAGGGTGGTTCCGCTCTCAAGAACGAAGTCTGAACCGTCACCCACCATGATATTACTATCTGTTGGTGTCGCACTAAACCCGGCAATATCTGCAAGGTTATCGTCGTAAGCCTGTACGTCCGTCCCTATCGCAACACCGATAGAAGTGCGCAAGGTCGCCCCGCTTTCCAGGACAAGGGCTGATCCATTACCCACCATGATATTACTATCCGCTGGGGAGGCCGAGAATCCTGCAATATCATTAAGGTTATCATCATAGGCCTGTACGTCAGTTCCAATCACATGACCTGTGAGGTTTGTGAATGATCCAGTCGTTCCTGAAACGGTAGTGGCTGTGAAGCTCGTTACGCCTGTAATCGTTCTTCCGCTCCAGGGCATATAGGTGTCTTTGAAAGACGTATCGGCACTAAAGGCCATTGAAAACATTGGAAATACGAAGAAGACGAGAACCAAAGTTCCGAGCTGTCGCCTCCATTTTCTGAATTCTTGTAACATAAGCGAGATCGCCTCCTGCGTAATGGGGCCGAACCTACGGACCCTCGAAAACCCAACCCCTCGAAGCGTCGGCATAGACAAATTTCACCCATACACGGTCAGCGTCGATAAGTAGGTCATTGGTTAAGCTCATTATTTTTACACCGTCAGTAAGGACTCGGACCGGGTTTACGCTGGCCTGTCCTATATCCGCAACCACAAACCAAACACCTGGGACGGCGGTTGGCGGTGTCACGTTAAAACTCCCGGCATTTGAATCGACCAGGATATATTCTTTTGCTAGTGCCTGGTGATGGGCCGTGGCTATGGTGAAGTTGGGAAGTGCCGCACCTGTGACAGACAGGCCGGATAGTTGGGATCCATCTCCAACGAAGGACGCAGCTTTAACCGTACCCAGTACATCAAGATCCTCGGTTGGCGTTTTCTTAATCCCAATCTTGAGCCCGTCAATGTCGATAATCATTACATCTGCATTGCCAGCTCTATTGGTTACCTTAATATCTGTGGTGTCGGTGGTGGGCCGTAGGGAGTCTACTCCGATAAATCCACCAGGCTTCTGGATGGTAAAGCCTTGTTTGAACCGATCCCTCGATGCCCCCGAAACTATGCCGAGGGTGATTAGGAAAATTAAAAGGGATAGTCTCATAGTTACCTCAAGTTAGGTTTGTCACCACCCAATAACCCGCTAGTGCGCTATACACGTAGGTTGCTGTTCGGAAATCGTCGCCGTGAATCTCGCTGGGATCGTCACCACCAAGACCTTTGATATTATTCCCATTCCCACTCACGGTCAGGGCATAGGTAGAGAAGTTCCCGAGAACATCGACTATCTCTACATAATCCCCGTCAGATGGTGAGGCGGGTAAATCGATCTGACCCGCGGCGGCTAATCGGCAAAGGTACTGGTTCTTGGCGCTTGCGGTGACTGCATCCCCACCCGTGTAATCTGTGGGGTAATATAAACGACTCACACCGTCACCTCCGATAATGACTTCTCCCGATCCGTCAATAATGCGACCACTAGAGGTAAACCCCAGTCCTGTTGATCCCTGACCATTCGCGTTCCATTGCATTTCATTAAGAGTAAAAAGATACCTGAATGTTCTCGGTGTACTTACAGTTGATCGCTAACCACTTACCGCGGTGTGCTTCAACGTCAAACCCACCAGGGGAGCGACGGGGTGCCAGTCCATCTACCACATCGTCTGTGGGGATGGTGATCGTGTCGTCTGAGGCCGCCACCGGCTTAACCCAGAATTCCTCAGAACAGGAAAAAATGGCTATCTTGGCATCGTCTGGAATCTTTAGGGTCTTACTTGTAGAGGTGTTGGTTTTGATGTTATGCGTTTCGTTGGAATAGGCCTGTAAAAACGCTTCGCCTGAAAGATTATATGGAGTCGTAGCCACGCTTTACCTCTTGACGGTATTTACGGCTCTCCGGTCACCGTACAAAAAACGGAGTTTACGACGGGGTTTTGTATGGTGACTACACGGACCGATCCATATATTTACATTATGAGGGTGTTTTTGTCCTGGTGTCAAATTTATTTATTGACTAATGGCCCATCCATCCGTAACCTCCACCGGAATTTTTGGGGCGTATGGACTCGATAGAACTGGCTCCATGGATACTGATAGCTCCTTGAAACCCTACTGTATCCTGATGTTGTCGGCATTGTTGCTCTGCCTGGGGAATCAAGCCAAAGGCGTCGGTTGGGTGACAGGTCCAGTCCTTGACAATTTTTTCCTTCAACGTCTGGTTTTTTAGATCCTCTTCACTTCGGTAGCCTTTTAGAGCATCTACACCATGAGAGCATTTGGGGTTATCAAACCAACATCGGCTAAGGCATGAGCGGATTGCCTCTATGCGGTCCTCCACCGAACCCTTGGCTATCACGTTGAAGTTCAGACCTAGATTCTGGGCTGACTCCATCCGTGAGACACCGGTTCCCAATTCCCGGTTCTCAATGTCCCATGGCGCGGTGTGCATCCCATAGACATAACCCTTCTGGTCGGAGTAGTCCTTGAGTAATTTGGCATAGTGCGGGATACCCTGGCCTGAGTTTATGTAGAAATCTATCAGGTGGATCTTTCCCGCCGGCATGAATTGGACAAACCAGAACGGCATATGGTCGTGCATCCCTAGATCGCAAAAGGTATAGACCATGTACTTATCGTCGAAAGGAACCTCAGATATTTGAGTCGTGTTGGAGAGCTTGACAAACTGCTCCTGGAATTTTGCACCCGGGGTAGCCGCGTCTGGATCATTGTAATATTCCTGTCGGGCCAGGTTTTCACTCATCCCCTCTTCAATCTCACGCTCTACCTGCTCAGGGGTCATGACTCCAGTATCAAGAATCGTGTGATCCACCAGGAACCAACGCTTCCCCTTCCCTTTCTTCTGTAATTCCTTTATCCGTTCTTGCTGTTTCCATGCGTGATTCCTGCCCCTGACGGTGTAGTTAAACAAGGCCCAACCGCCAGACTCTAAAAGCGCAGGACTAAAGTAGTCCCAGGCTAACGGGTCGCATTTGGAATACTCAGAAAAGATTATGCCCTTGGGTCCGGTTCCTACGTTGTCCTGACTGTGGGAGAAGTCAGAGCCTAGAACCTGGAACATACTACCGTTCACGGTATTGAGGCTCATCTCGGTATTGTTGGGCTTACCCTTCACTATCTCAGGGGGGAAGTGGTCAAGGTATGGTACCCCGGTTTTGGTGTCCTTTCCGTTCCAGAGGATCTTTCTACCATCGACCTTGTTGGGGAAAATGTAGTAATAGTTCCCTATCACCCGCAACATTTCCTTAATGAGCATATTAAGCATAGTGAGGTCTTTGCCCCATCTACGGTGCGCCTTTAGAGATATTCGGGTCATTCCACGCTCTATGGCGTAGAACACCTCTTCCTGATACCAGCGTGGCTTGTAGTATCTAGGTAGTTGGATCTCCCGAGGTTGGGGGTTCGTCCCCCGCCTCATCAACGCTTCGCCTATGTTCTGTGGTCGCGGGTCTGTCATTTTCCCCCCGGTTGTTGATTTTCTGGAAAGCTGTGTAGTTCTGTTCTCTCTCTATTCCAGGTCCAAGTGATACTCCGGTATCGGTGCCGTTGGCATCACGGACAGCGTCACGGTGATTCCAGTCGGCCTCATCCTCGAGCTTCTTCATGTCCCTGGCGTTCTGACCGTCTACCGTGGCTATGTTTGGCATTTCCGATTGACCAGTATTGAAGGTCACCTGTAAACCGCCTGAGTTCAAGTCCTTCTCTTTTGGTGGTTTCCACATCTCGAGATAAGCACCTATCAATTCCAATGCCCGAAGCGCGTAACCGATGTTGAGTTTACCGAGGTCATATTGGCCCTTGGAATCCAGGGCATGAATCTGTCTTGTACTGGTCAGGTAGATGTACTTGAGTTGAGAAATAACCCATTGGGGGCCCATGTCTAAAGTCTGGCATTGGGCATCAATGAACTTTCTCATATAGTCCCTGACCTGCGGTTTATCGAAAACCTCTTGTGCTTCCTTCTTGGTTATGTCCAGTTCTTTGCAGATAACATCAAGACGAAGATACCTTGTAAACCCCTGGATTAAAGCCTTGGCCTTGGTCTGGGTTTTATCTGATAGGTGCATCTTGGAGAAATCTATCCCCTCAAGATCCGGGTAACCTAGTTCGACTTCTTCTGGGAGTGTTGACTTCATGAGTCGTACCTGTATATTACAACCCTTGCGCTTACCAGGTCCGGGGATGGTCCCGTCTTCGGCATAAGCGATGCCCTGTTCAAGATTATGGTGGCGGTCCTTCTTAGCCTTCTGCCGGATTTTGTCATTAGATATGTCCCTTGTCGCCTTGTCATACACGTATACTATTGTAATGTAATAACATTATATGGGCAAATTAGTGTATTTTTGTCATAAAAGACCAAGGGAGATCCACATGGAAAGCGCAAGACCAACGAGTGCGGGAGCTCATAACGAACTGATGGATGAGATGAACAAAGAGGCTCGGGAATTCATTAGTGATCCCGAGAAGGTTGCTGATTTTCTTGCGGGTAAGTGCGGTGCTCCGCTCGGGTTGAAGGGTGTGGTAGCGAAGACTATCAAAGACTCTCACAAGAATACCAATGTCCAGGAGAAGCGACGGCGACAGCACAAGAAGCTCATGGAAAAGAGGGCAAAGAAAAACCCCCAGACCACTTAATATTTGGTATTACAGGGGGATTGCCTTCTACCACCTCCAGCCTGGGCCGGGGGGAGGGCGTGTTATCTAGGCGTGAACCTCATCGCATGGGCGAATCGACCGATTGAGCCGCAACGGACTGTTAAGACCGTGGAATGATTATTCCAGCTTCAAAACAAATCGTCAAGGGTGAAGTCTACCACCATTGAAATTATCCAAAGAACGAAACACTTGCCCATGAGTGGGTAGTTCTCGTAGAACACGGCGATTCCGATGAAAGCCCCACACAGGGCTGAGATGTGCTCAATCTCTATCTTCATATTTTTTTAGGGGGCTGGGTCTAGCAATAACCCAACCCCCCAACAAGGTATTACCGCAGTGTAGGACTAGGAAATCCCTACCATGTTTCCTGCTTGCGCTACTAACGCTGAAAGGAGGTACACATGAACAACTTCAACTTGCATTGGAGGTGTTGTGTACGCCGTGGGTGCAAACCACGACCAAAAAAATGAAAATCAAAAAATGAAATTCACTACCAGTATACCACCCGCCACGGTAGAGAAATAATGTTACAATCAGGGAGGTAACTAACTTTAACTGGAGGTAACATCATGGAAATTATCAGGTCTTTTGACGACCAAATCGCAAGCCAATCCACACCGCGGGTAGCCATTCACCAAGAAGCTGGGGAACTGTTCATCGATATTGGTGATCCAGAACCCTGGTCATGTGACTACAACAGGATAAAACTCCCCGCCGATCTCATGGCCCTGGTTCTTCATCTACTGCCAAAGTCAGGTGTTGAGAAGACTACTATCCATTCCCTCATTCGTGAAGTCTGTAACGACAAGGATTGGCCCGTCAGCTTCTAAAACAAAAGACCCCCCGTGGTGCGCTTTGAAATCAAGAGGCGTGGGGGGTACTGGTTCTATTATAACGCAGAGCGGGGGAAATTATGGATTTGTCAAAACTTAACGAGGCTGTCAGGTGGAATAAGGCTTATAAGATCGAGTCTGACCACGATGTATTGACCTGTGAGATTCACCTCAAAGCCCAGGCGTCTATGTCGAGGCAGATCCAGGTTGAACTTAGCCCCGCTCAGAAGCGTGAAGAAGAGATGAGGTTGAAGCGGTCTTCCCTGCTCGAGCTTGTCGAGCACATGGAGGACTTGTTGCCGCAGAGAACCCCAGAACCAACGGCGGTCCCCCGCGGTGTGAATATGCTCGTTGAGGCGGTCAAGTCAGTAGTGAATACTGATTTCGGGGATATGGAGGCCATGTCCAAAGTTATCACAACCCTCGAGATAGCTTTCAAGGCCTATGGTGAAGCGACAAACCACGAACCAAGCCCGTCTACCCCTGGTCTAACTGATTATGTTCTCATGGCCCAGGTACCAAGACCTCACAGGGGTCGGCTGAGTAGCGTGGTTGCTGAGTTGATCGAGCAGATGATAAGTAGGGCTGACTGTGACGGAATCCCACAAGACGGGCGGGAGATCCATATCCCAAGAGGTATTATGACTGACATTCAAAACGAGGGAATGAGCCTGTTCTCGTCACCGCCTACCACCCCCCGTGAAATCTATGGGGTTACGATAATAGTCAACTATGACGAGCCCCACTCAAATACCCTTAGGCTCAGAAGACCGGGCATGGACGCATCGGAATATTGGCGGCCCATCGGGGGTAACAGGTATGGAACTCCAGAGGGAAGAATGGCAATCGGGACACGGAGGGGCCAATGACACCAGTATTCTACAACCTGGCCTACTGCCGTGAGGCTCGGCTCAAAAATGAGAAGGACCGCTACCTGCTTAAACTAATGGAAAAAGAACTGCCTATAGCTTGGGCAAAGGCCGTGGTAGCGATCCTCAATGAGAAGTATGGCAAGCCTACCTCAACCGTCAACCGCTGATTCCATTTCCTTCAACCGCTGATTAAGGTTTTCGACCATCACACGAAACCTGCCGAGGGTCATAACCCAGGGGAGGGCTTTGTCATTTCCGGTGGGACACTCGGGTATAACCGTAACAATATCAGACGGATCGGGCTTTCCACCGTCCCTCAGGTGGCAGATGAGCGCACCTGTAATTGGTAAAAACCCATAACTCATAGTCGGGGGATTGGGCTCAACAATCGATTCTGGCCTGGGCTTGGTAGAGGGCCACCGCTTGCGTCGGACCTTATCTGGTGAAAGTCCAGCAGTCGATTCTGGCCTGGGTTTGGCCTTCTTTGGCCGGGGGCTAATTGGAACCCTTCTATTCCCATCGGGAGTGCAGACATTAGCACTACCCAAAGTCTTATGCTCTTTATTGGAATGAATGGATCGGAACGAAAAACTTCCATGCCCAGGGACTTTTCCGAGGTTTACATGGTCACCCGGCCAGCGTTCAGCCAACGCCTCAGAGCTAAAGCGGAAAACATCATACACATTCAAATCACGCAACTTCTTTTCTCGAAAATATTTCATGGTTACCTCCAGTAGTAACGCAAGCCGTAGGCTCGGCAAAAAATTTTACTCTGCGCTTGTTCCCTCAACCCCACGCGCCACACGGTCAGCGGTCCGGCGCTTGAGAGCCATAATCGCCATATTCGCATGAAAGATCGCGGTAGTAGTCTCACTACTAGGAACGGCACTATTCATCCCCTCAAGAATCTTCACAGCCGCAGCCAAAATACTATCAACCTGACACCCGTTCACACCAACCTCAGAAACGGGAGCCGATTGAAGGGTAAAACTCAGGGAGTTCACATCGTTACGGACATAGATAAAAAAATTAGGGCGAACCTTCGCCTCAAACCATTCATAGTCCATAGCCCCAGATTCAGGATGAAAACGCTCAGGGTGCATCCGCTTCAAATCATCCATAACCAAAACCCCAAACCCACCCAATTCCTTAACACCAATCAATGTCCCCAAACTCACAAGCACCTCCTAAGGCAAAACAATATCCTATCCCAAACAAATTTATCTTTCCACAGGGACTAGCCAAAATCCCAACCATATAACCCCAGGCCGAAGGCAAAAAAATAAAATTACCAGCCCTGGTGATAAATCAAACTCAACCCGCATCATTAAGCCATTCCTAAAATCAGCCGAAGGCTCGACCGACCCCAAATTATACCCGTTTCACCAATAAAAGGCCTCCCCACCTCTTCCGGCAACCACTGGTCGGGGGTTAGATGCAAATAACTTGATATAATGCCGGTTTTTCGAGTAGTCGCTAAAAGTTGCTAGGTTTTGGAAAAAATAATTGGGGGATATATTACTACCAATGGAAACCCCATTCCAAGGGTGGGGGGCCTCAATCCCAATTTTAGGTTGTATAGATTTCATCCTCTTTTTCTTTTTGATTCGGTGGATTAAATATCTCCAGCTATTTCTTCTTCTTTCTTCTTTTCTTGTTGAAATTCTGAGACGGAGGTCTTGATTAAAACCACCTGAATCCCGCTGATACTCTGCAATCACCCGCCTGGTCAGCCCGGCCGCAAAGGTGGTTCGGTTCGGGTGGTTCAAAGTCCCTGGGGTTGGGTGATACGAAAGTATTGGGTTGTTTGCTGTCTGAGTTTCGTGGATCTATGTCCTCTTTAACAAGTAGAGCTTGTTCAGTTCTTTGCGGTCCATTCACTTTTTTTTAATTCGAGCCGACTTATTTGGTCTAAGTCTATTGACTATTGATTGTTGATTGGCTATGGTTGTTTATGTAAGACCCCTTGCAGGGGGTTTCTAATCGGAGGTAATTATGTTCAGCTACTTATACCTGACGGGTGCCTTGAATCCATTGTGGATGGTGCCTAATGGGTTCTTCTTATTGCTGCTGGGTGATTCTAGTTTGAATCCTGCCATTGGTTTTCCTTTCATTCTTTGGTTTCTGCCTACTTCCCTTATGGCCGTGGGATTCTTCCTCAAGGCTTGTGGTTCTCTTTCCGAGCTTCCTGAATCTAGGTGGTTATCATGATTATGCCTTCTGAAAACGCATTGAACGTGCAGACTCTTAAAGTGGGTCTACACCGAGGGAATCATCGTGTATGGCTTGATAATAGGGGGTTTCTGACCTCTTCGGGATTCACAGTAGGTTGTGGCTACTATATCTATTTTGGTGAAGGGATTATTGGTCTTTCCAAAAACGATATGGGTATACCTAAAGAAGTGAAAGAACGAAAGGTTTCGGGCAAAGGTGAGAGTCCCGTTGTGGATCTCTCTAGCAAGGCCGTGAAGAAATCTTTGGGCGATGCTAAAAGAGTCAAAATTGAATATAGGGGAGATTGTATCTTGATCTCCCCTGAAAGGGGGTGAGTCATGTCAAAGAAATTTGATTCTTCCGTTATTTCGGAAGAGCTTATTAACTTGGTAGCTAAGACGGTTCAAGACCGTATCGGCGTTGAGTATGGCGACGTTGCAGGTTCATTCTTTTCAGACGGTGTTCTTAAAGACAATCTGCGACACTACGTTGAGCTTGAACTCATATACGCTGATAAGTGTCCTTGTTGTGGGAATGACAGTGAATTTCTCCCCACTCAGGATGAGATTGAAAAGGTTTCAAGGGCCTTTTGTCGGATCTTGGGCGAATGGCTAACCAGGGAGCAACAGAAGGAAGTCCTGACAAAATTGAATGATCCTGAACTTCCTGATGGGTGTTGTCCCACTCAGGACTACTACGACACCAATGAAGCTATGGCAGAGGCGATAGCGAAAGTCATGGGTCAAGACTTCTATGACCATGGACACGGGCTGAGAGATCGCCTTTGGAATTCTGCCTGGGATCTAGCGATTGAGAATAAGTATTGGTTTAATACCTCCGATTCAACAATTGTGTCTTTCTGTATTAAAGCAAAGGGCCAGACACTAGCTCAGAGAGTGGGGGCTAGACTTGGTACTTATCACTCAGGTGGCGGTTGTATGCACCACCATTTTGAGTACGGTGAGCATGATGGTTACGTAATCATGGGTTCAGCAGACCATGGTTCGTGCCGTGGGGAAACTGAGTTCTTTGAATATGATGAAGATGCCGTTTACCTGCTTATATATGCCGACGAAAAGGACTCATGGGATATTCGAGCAAGCTATAGTTTCGAGTCCATTCATGAATTATTGGCATGGGATGAAAGCACACCCTGGGATGATTTTGAAGGTGGTAATGAGGCTCTTATGAAAGAGTCGATCAAGACTGCCGTAGTTGAGTTCAGGAAAATGATGGAGGGGGTGGAATAGTGAGCGATTGGACGCAGTTTAGATCCATACCAAAGGGAACACGTGTTTATTGCTCCAAGCGTGGTGAGGGTATCAAGGTAAATGAGCGACAGGTTTTATTTGATGCACGTGAGGTCCACGATTGGAAAGGTAAGCCATACACGCAACCAAGTGCCTTTGGTTGCGTACGCTGGAATGAAAAAGTGAAGGTTGTTACTACATGAGGATAGCCCACGTTCAGGGAAAGCCGAATCAAGAACCGTTAAACGGTGATGCTTTAACTGTGAACCTGTATGACGAGTTTACCTGGGATCGGGTCAAGGCCCTTGTTAGTAGCTTATATCCCGACTCTACGGTTGATAATGGAGGTAAATAAACCATGAAATTTTCAGTACCATCAATAACCTTTAGGAAAGCCCTGGAAAGGGTTGCAAAATCAATACCTAAAAAAACTTCACTGCCAGACCTGGGTATGATCCATGTCTTTACAATCAATGATAAGTCCCTGGGGATTGAGTCTACCAATCTGAGAGTGTTTTCAAAGGACGAAATCGAAGCTGATATCAGCACTCAAGGATCAATTCTTGTTCCTCCATCTATTATTAAGGTCTTGCCCGATGATGGTTTTGTAACCTTAGAAGTGATTTCTGGATACAAGGTCTCTATTATTTTAGAGGATGGAACTAAATGTCATATCAATGGCAGAAATTCAGAAGACTTCCCAGAAGTATTTCAAGATGGAATACAGGAACACTCATATACTTTCCCATCTTTGGCAAAGTCTAAAGAGGATATCAAGTCCCTTTTGGGAAAATTAAAATACGCTGCCCATTGTTCTCACTCTCTTGAGAATTCTTTGCAAGGTTTCCGAGGACTCTATTTTGTCCCTGGGAAAGATGAAAACCTTGAGACCCTATCAGTAGACGGAAACAGGCTTGCAGTTTCCATCCTCAAAGGATCATATCAAAAGGAAGATAAAAGGGACTCATTTCCCCTGGGAATGGATGAATTGAAGATTCTCGAATCCTGGTTGAAAACCTTTTCATACTTCCCTAATCAAAATTCAGCACTGAGCTTGTTTTTCCTACAGAGAGAAAACGGTGCAAAGAGTATTAGAGTTTCAAATTGTTTCTCTTCTATCACTCTTCTTTGCACTCAAGCTGAAATGCTTGAGTATCATGAATACTTGGAGGAAGACAGTTCAAAAGGTACTCAATTCAAAGCGGTATTCAAGCGCAAAGAGCTTGAGACACTTATCAAGAAGTTTAGGGGTGTCTCAAGTGACCCTAGAATGGGTTTTGAATTTCGGAACCCCGAGAAGGGATTAGACGGGAAACATACCGTATACTTCCCAGCAGAAGATGAACCTGAGATTTCCACGCCTATGCCCGAAGAGGTTCATTCCCTGGGAAACATAAAAGGGGATTATGCCATGGTTGCATTTCAATCCCGACACCTAATCGAAGCCCTAAAAACTATGGAAGATAATTTGATAGAGTTCTTTTGTGACGGTGAGGGATTCCCTGCCTACTTTTACGGTGAAAATGAAAAGGAACGTACTGTAATTATGACTCTTCAAATGCTCTGAGATTGTTAAAGACGAAGCATGGACAAGAGATAATATAGACAGAGTATACCGCCTGGTTTCTCTTGTCGAATCCGTAAGCTCTACTGACGAAGCCTAAAGGCAGAAACGGTCCTGATGGACCGTCTAGGGATTTAACCATAGTTGGAGGTAACTAATGGAAATCAATCAACATTGTGTGGGGTTTCAATGGTGTTCTCACCATAAGCGAATACTCTGCACGTTAATCACGCATAGGTTACGGGGTCTAAAGTCCTGTAAAACGATGATCGAAACAATCAGGCAGAATCCAGAAGAGGATATAACCTTTTTTCTCAATGGCGAGTGTGCCTTGACCATGGTGTCTAGCTACCGTGTTTATAATCTTCAAACTGGAGTAGAAATGCGGTTTACTGACATGACACCGTATGCAATTGAGCCAAAGGTTTTAAGCGATGGAACCATGGCTTCAATGCTAGGCAAGGCAAGTGTGCTTGAGTCTAGCAAGTACACTTGCGTCGAGAAATTCAGCCGAGACTTTAACGCCTGGGTCTATGGCGTTGGTGAAACCAGGCCACCTCTTGTCGCCTTTGGCTCCTATCTCAAGTCCCGTAGTTTTTTGAAGCTCAGGAAATATCATAATCATGAGATCCGGGTAAACCGTGGTGAGCATGACTATGACGAACTGCTGCAAGCGCAAGGGATAGCCTGATATGGAAAAGCTATACATTGATTTCATGGCCTATCGCAAAGAATACCCGCTCAGTCCTGCTAGGTTCGCCTATCTACAGGCTAAGCAACCAATTCAAGAAGAAATTGAGATTGCCTGGGACCATAAGAATGGGCCCGCTATTGGTACTTTCACTTTTGATGGGTTCGAGTTCAGTGTGGAATCTGAACTTGATCCCGATCAATTTCATGTTCATGGAGATTCAGAAACCGTGGACTTTGAATCAGAATACCGCTATTACCGCTTACGTGGTATGGCAAAGCACGATGCTAGGTTGTGTGCTAATGGTGCCATAAAACTCCAGAAGGACCACGCCGATCGACTCGAAAACGGGTTTCTAGCCTACTTTGCTTTCACTGTTAATCTTCTTGATCCTCTTAGTGATGACGAACTTGTTTCGGGTAGTCTATGTGGTGTTGAGTTGTTATCTCTTGAGGATCCATACGCCCTAGAGATTGTCCGTGAATTGGCTGATGAATGTATTCACACCATGCTGAGTGGGTCTTGATGGAAACTCTGGCGGGAATTGTATTTGGTATAACGATGGTAGTGGTCCTGCTGCATGAACTGTGGCAGGACTGGAAGGGGAACTAATGGAAAGTTTATTCCAATATCTAATGGAAAAGAGTTTTGAGCACGAATCGTCGGGGGGTGGTTTTTATAACTACTCATTTCCGGTGAATGATTATCGTATAGCTATGGCTAATGGTGAGGATCAAGCCAAACAGCCAACGGAACCGCTACAGAGCAACGATTCCAGGTTAGACGTATTTATCTACTACGGTGAGAAGCCATTGGAAATATCCACCGCTACTATCAAGCATGGTTTACCTGGTTTGAGGTCAGGTGAGATTGACTACTTGAGGGGCGAACGGGCCGTCATGGTGTTTGCTGTGCGCATGATCTATTCACGGCTTGCCGAGGCTTACTCGGTGATGCCTAATCATGGCTATAGTGTGCGGTGTGATAAATGCGGGCATCTTGAGTATGACACCGTTGGATCTCTCGATGATTATCTTGATAGTAAATACTGTGATACTGACCCAGGTTATACTCTCAGTGAGGTTTGCGACAGCTGTTTCGAGAAGCCCGGGGATAAAATGGAAAGCCCGGATGGGGCTCAAAGAGAATACGTTTTCAAGGTATCCGAGGGTGGTAACCAGTGTCCCGCTTGCGGGTGTAGTGAGGTAGAGGGCAATGAGGTGGTCATCGAGGGTTCTTTGGCGTTTCAGGAGGTTGGGTGCAATGAATGTTCTGCCATGTGGAACGATGTCTACAAGTTAGACGGGTACTCGGATCTAAGGGTTGAACCGCTCCCTATCTTCACAATGGAAGATTGGAAGGATTGTAACTCAATACTTTTGAGGCTCAAACCAGGCCAGCGTGTAGAAGATGATGTTTATGAAGAACTGATGAACGCCGTACCTCCAGTGAGAACTTCAAAAGGTTCTTGGGTTGGTGAGGCTTATGACAGTGATGAAAATGGAAGGGGGCGGTATATGTTCTTTCAGAGGGATTCAGGGGTTTGGGTTTACCAGGGCCTCCGGCGCTTAGAGTGACGGGAATTGATTCTGTGGCGGGGTTCGATTCCCCGCCCGACTTATGCCCAGGTAGGGCAGAATCTAGGAGGTAATTGCAATGGACATGAATGAATTATTTGGAGAACCAGTCTCTACTTACACAACTCAAGACGGGCTTGATGATGGTCACCTGGTTGAAGTAAACGCCAAGGACCGAATGGAGGCGGGGTATAAGATTCCCGTAGTGCTTACACGCAACGTGTATGAGGACTGCGTGGCCTGGGACAATGGGGTAGAGCGGTGGGTTCAAGATGAAACGGGCAGAATGTGGGATATACTTTGGTTGAGCAAGATCGCGTTTTCTAGGTCCGACAGTGAAACCAAGAACGCTGGACCTATCGTGTTTGAGTTAAAGAGGATCCCACGCAGGGGCTGTGGATCTAAGCGGTGGGTAACTCTATGGATGATGCCGTCATTTAATGAATTGGGCGAACCTTACTTCACGATTATGAAACCAGAGGATTATTGATTATGGCTAGGAAGATGTCACGCAAACCAGGTAAACCGGGGCGAAAGCCCCTTGGGGAAAGCGAGAAGATGGTGAAGGTTACTATCCGAGTGCCGCCAGACGTTCTTGAATTCATCGACGGGTATGCAGCTCCATCAAAGCGGCATCTTCGGTCTGCCTTGATGTTCAAGGCCATAATCTTGTACCTCGATGTCAATTTCGGGACCAAGTTCTACTTGAAGTATTTTGCTCCACGGGATAAGATTATTCTATAATCTTCTCTTTTCGGTTAAACCCCCCAACCCCTCTGGCTCTAAACAGGGGGGTTTTCTTTATCCCGGAAAGAGAAAAACCCCTAACTCATATCCGGGATAGTCAGGGGTTTTTGTAGCGGAATCATTGCAGTGATCCCGCTGGCTGCAAGTGCAGCGTGTAGAGGTAACTACACCTTAATACTAATGGAAAGCCGGATATTTGTCACCCCTGTCTTAGCTTGTTGAGGTTTATTTCAAGTTGAATCGCCTCTGGGTAGGGAAATTTGGGATCAAGTTGGTGCCAGACCATGATTCTCATGCCGTCTTGATCCCCCCAGAACTTGCGCCCATCGACGATACCTACCTGGGAGTCGTTCTTGAACCATCCACCCTGCATTGAATCGAGTACCGCCTTAACATAGTTATCAACGTCTGGTGTTGATGGTTTTATCCCGTGTCTGGATTGTTCACGTTTCGCCTGTGTCCAACTCTCGGGTATTTGGTGCAATGTATCCACCCTCACCTTTATCGGGCCGAGAAATGGCTCTATGGGCCTGTGTGATTTCATCATCCAGGACAATTTCTCCTTATAACCGGTGTATTTTGTAGAATTGAATCTTCGCGTGGTCCCGTCGGGCATTGTTTTAGCACCAGCGGTACGCTCGAATGGAAGGGCTTTTATTGGTAGGGTAATGTCAGCGAATATGATCATTCACACAGTGCGTAAATACTGTCACATTTCTTGGGCGGTGTGGTGGACTTTAATGAAAACTGCTTTCCTCCATGGGCGGTTCTTGACCACCTCTCTATATCGTGGATACTGTTTATCCCCTTACCTGGGACTCTGCCAGGATCAAAGATGGTCGCTTCCGCTCTCTTGCTTGTCGCTCTAACCGCCGCCTCCATCTGATCCAGGTACTCTAATGAATCCGGGAACCGCTTAAACATAGCCGCCAATTCATCCTTGGTCGCCATAATGCAGGGGAAGCATCCCACTCTACCCATCCCCATTTTGTATAGCGGGTTCGGATCTACGCCATGCTTTGAATGGAAGTCAAAGACCTCTTGCCATTTCCATTGTAATATAGGCCTGTGTAGCCACAGTCCGTCTAACCCTGGGCGGTCTAGTATCTCTTCTAACTCTGGCTTCCCAGCTCTCTTTACAGATTCCTCGGCCCTCTCACCTATCCATGAGACAACTTCCTCATATTCTTCTAGGAGTGGTTTATAGACCTGCTGTTCCATGATTATGATTTTGAGCTCCTGGGTGCAGAATCGGGCCTTTGTAGATGGGAACCGCCCCCTCCATATCGCAAGGTCTAGGAATGGGTTCACTCCTACCTTGTGCGCCGTTAGGTTTGCCACAACCTCGTTCACCCTTTCCTCGGAGATTCCCTCCCTGATCCACCGCTTGCGCGAGAATCCACCAGGTTCGAGGTTTTTTATCCTGGTAGCAATCTGCTCTGAAAAGTCAGCCTTGATGGTCTTTATGGGGAAAACCTCTTTGCTAAGGTATTCCACATAGTCGATGGTCAACTTGTTTTCATGTCCAGTATCACAGAAGACCGCCCGTAGTTTGGAGTGGTCCTCTACCCTTTCTTTCGCTAGTAGTAGTGTTGCCGTAGAGTCTTTGCCACCCGATACGGACACCACATTGATCTTGTCTAACATTCGTACCTCAGCTTCTTCGTAGGCCCGTCCCATATCTGCCTGGGTGTCACCACGGGAGCGTTCCTGCCGTCCAGGATTCTCTGGATCCTCAATCGTGCGGTTGTTCCAAGCCCATCGAAACTCAAGAGCCCATCCTTCCGCATTTGCTGTGCCGTGGCCAGGTCAAGCTCTGCTGAATCCGTGATTATAGTGTGGACTATATTTGTTCCACGCCTAACGCTGTGCATATTCATTACTCTCACCACTACTCCTTCACCCTTGTCCATCTAGCCTTACAATTGGATGCCATCTCCCCACTGTCTAGCGATCTTACAATTAGTCCGTCACGCTCTAACTCCAGTAGCATCCGGTGAATATTGCCTGACTTAATTGCTAGTGCCTGGTTAAGCATGGCCTGATTTATTCCACCCGTCCATGGGATACGGGCTAGTATCCTGTCCTTCGGTCTGAGTTTGTATCCTGTCATAATCTTCTATCTAGAGACCTCCTTTTTTAGTTAACATATTGCATATTATGCGCAGTCACGCCATCCAGGCCTCGGCTTTGCTTTTTTAGCCCTCTCTTCTTCAGCCTTCTCTTCCTCTGCAATGGCCTTTAGTCTCTCATCCATCTCTCTTTCCTCTTCGAAGTCATGATCCTCAACTTCTAGAAGGATATTGCCGCTTAAAACGGACACCGCTTCTATTTTTAGAAACGTTACGGAGCCGTCATGCTTGGTGAGACACACCTCGACAATCTGATCCCCAGAGTAGGATTTATCTACCATTTCCTTTATAAGGCCCTTAACATCTTTGTTCATGCCACCTCCTTAAAAACTTCCTTACCCATCACTCCGCTCCAGGATTCGCGTGGAATACTAGTGGTTCGTTAAATGTGCTCCGGGCCCTTGGCTTTGAAATGCTCTCTCAGGGTCGCCTCAAGTACGTCATGTTTAATTTTCACTAGCCAAACATCACCAACTACTGCACCGTTCATGTGTAGGCGGTATCTCTCTTCTCTCAAGTTGTCGTGGTATCTCTGGGTGATTGTCATTTCTGCCCCTCACATATCATCATACTCACCAAAAAAGTCTTCCTTGATTTACAGATAATTTCTTTTTGCTTACCCCTCATTCTTCATCCTCATTTATGGGGATCTCTGCATATTCGTCGTCGTTCCAGGCTACCAACTTCCCACGGCTAAAATCATAGCAATACTTGTTACCGCCGTCATGAGTCTTTTCGTAGTCCTTGCTAAGTTTTGAAGCCAGTACGCAGGTTTCATGTAGTCTTTGTTTGAAGAGCTCGTCACTCGCACGTAATAGCATGGCGTGAACCCGGAAATCATCGCTACAGGCACCATACCCTATTGAAATTTCGATCCAGCGTGACCCACAATCATCTGAAAGCTCTACGGACCACGCACCAGGGGCGTATCTAGGATCCTCACCGCGTCCAGGATTAGAGGCCATTACAGGTATCCCTCTAAACTCACCGACAACATGAGAACCGGGATCCTTTGGGGCCTTAGCTTCATCTTTTTCCGTCATCTCCCGCATTAGGGATTTTGTGTATTCAACAAACGGCCTTATCTTGCTTAGTTTTACGGGCAAAATCATTTACTCTTCCTCATCTTCATTAGGTTCAAACCCATAGGCCTCATTCCACACACCGCACCTACAGGCTTTTTCCGCTGGTTCTGTACGTGATCCTGCATACCGACGATAACGCTCTCCGCAGTCCGGGCAGATTCTACCCTTGTCTATATCATCTAGTTCTAAACACTCTTCCCTGGTCATTGACATTTATCTATCCTTTCACCAATCCACCGCACCACGGGTACGGCTTTGGAGTTCCCTATCGCCCTATACGCCTGGGTGTCGCTGTAGCCTGGTATGCCGTCGAGGTGGTCGCCTGGGAACCCCTGTAACCTCAAAGCCTCTACTGGTGTGATCCTTCTCACTGTAGGCCCGTCCTTTGGTTGGACTATCGCCATGCCCCCCTGGTTTTTACCAGGATTCTGATTGGTTGTATCCACCGTCTTAGCTGTGTCTATCTCACTATGCCCACTGTGCGGATTGCTAGACTTCATGCAGTTACTAGACTGTGCAGATACGGCGTATGCCACACAAGAGGATGGAAGTCCACCGTTCCCACCACTTCTCAGGGTTGGGGCTATGTTCTTGGTCGCGTCCCTTGCGTAGTCGTTTCCGGTAAAGGCAATTACTTCGGTGGTCTGTCCAGCCTTAATCGTGGGACTTACCTCTTCTTCGTAATGAACTGACCCAGACCTTGCCCCCGCCTTTGCCGTAAATCCAGCGGCACCAGCTTGAGGTGGTTCTCCGCTTTTCTCAGCGTCGTTTTGTGAAAGAACTATGGGTGTGTTATTCCCCCCCGTACCCCACTTCTGGGTTATCGTGGGGCACTCATCTACTTTCTTTACTCTCGCATCCGAGGCATGATTCTCAAAAACCACGGTTCTAGGTGATTTACTGTCTCGGGCCATGACTGTGACGGCCTTGTCCGACTCTTCCCAGGTGCCGCGGTCTAGCTGGTTGGCTGCTGCTGGTTCAATACACCATTGGTTTGATCCCCACTTGGCGCCGTCTACGTCGCATTGGGGGGTGGGGTAAGTTTGGCTACCGCCTCCAGAGCATCTTTCAGAGCCTTGGGGAGTTCTTTCCCCCTTGCCTCGGCCCTTCTCATGATTCCCAGGCAAGCCTTTCGACTCAAATAGTATTTCTCCGGCACGTCTTGGGTCGCCACTAATATGTCCGACAAGAAAGACTCTTCGGCGTCTTTGCGGGACTCCGAAGAACTTAGCATCAAGAACCCTTCCCGCCACGCCATAACCGAGTTCGGAAAACTCTCGAAGGATTCTGGCAAAGGTTCGGCCTCGTCCCATCGATAAAACTCCGGGTACGTTTTCCCATACAAACCACTCAGGCCGTAGAGCTCCAACCAATCGGATATACTCGCTCGTGAGATTTGCCCGTTCCCCTTCTTTTCGCGCCCCTGCGACTGAGAAGTCTTGGCATGGCGTTCCCCCCACAATGACGTCAGGCTTTTCTGAAACATTCCATTCTCTCCATTTCATCAAGTCGCCGTAATTTTTAACATCTGGGTAGTGGTGCTTGAGTACATTGTTGGGGAATACCCCTATCTCGGCGTGGCCTATGCACTCCCAACCAAGAGGGAGCCAGGCCACGGACGCACTCTCAATACCACTACAGACCGAAAGAAACTTCACGATTTCTTTCTACCCGGAATGAAAATGTGCCCCTCGATGGGCTTTTCGTGTGTCAGACCAATCGTGTTGGGGTCGATGTCATCTAACCAAACACCAGACCCCTTTCCAAAACTTGTCTTAGACTCCCACACTTGCTTTTCCTTGTGTGGTTGGTGACAGGCTTTACAATCAGTCTGTGTCGTCAGAGTTGGTTCTGTGCGGTGCATACGGGTCATTTCTCTGCCGTCCGGGTCTATGGTAAACCATACCGGTATTCTCATGTCATTGCTCCTTCGGTAAAATCGTTAGTAGGTTTTTGTCGTCTATGGTCCCCGCTATTGGGGTTGGCTTAATCTCTCCGTCGAAAGTCCTTTGAACCTGTCTCCAGACCCACTCGGTTAAGTCCTTATGCTCACTCTCCGTACCCATGTAGGGTAGGGGTGAAAAGTGCTGTATGTTTGTTCTGAAATCGTGTTCATCTTGCTTCCAGTACATGATCTGAGACTTGATAATTTCTACCGCAAAGTAGTGATCCATCCAGACCTTCGCCACCCAGGGATACAGGTTGCAGAATTCCACTACATCACCGTAGGCCTCGGCTGGGAAGTCTCTCATGTGTCTGTCCCAATCCATGTTTCGACCACGCCTTTGGTGCTTGGCTGCCTTCCATATTCCCGGATCCTCTCTCTCTACCTGTGGTGATCCGGCAAATTGGGTTGACTTGATCTTCTCCCGGATCTCCGCTGGCTTTGGAAACCAATTGATTTCCTGTCGGGCCTTCTTGAATCCCTGCCGAATTCTATCGATTGAAAACTCTTCCAAGTCCTCAATGTAGGCCGTGATAACCGCTGGACTCAAATCCCTTCCGTGGATCTGAGCTATGCCGTTGAGCCAAAGCAAAATCTTTTCGTGCTTAACATTCCTCGGTTTCTTCGTCGCCACCTCTAATCTCCTCGAGCATTTGGCTCACTACACTTTCGTTATTCTCCATTGTCTGTTGGAACCTGGTCTTCGGCCCCTTGTCCGTGGTTACAATCCCGGACTTTCTCTCGTCGAACCACTGTTTAGAAGCCACCGCATACCCAGGAAAGTTTGTAACTCTCCCAAACATCGTCACGGGGTTCATGTGTTTAGCCCTCGGTGTTCCGGGCCATGTCTCGACTACCCATCGATTTAGGATGAATAATTGCTTCTTGGTATATCCGTCTTTGATCCTGGCGTGGATATGTTTCTTGTGCGCCTCGGAATCGAATCGGTATCTGCCTTCGAGTTTCATCAAGTCGTTTAGATCGTCTAGGATCTCAAGGACTGCCTCAGGGAAGTTGATTTTCTTCTTGGATTTCTTCTTAGATTTATCATCCTCGACACCCCGTACACTCGAATCTTCGTTCGATGTACTGTGTATAACTCCACATTCCTCATTCCTCATTCCTCTTTCCTCATTCCTAACACCTTGGTCACACTTAGGCTCATCCTTGGATTCGCCTTGGCTATTCTTAGGCTCATCCTTGGATGGTTCTAGGTATGACTTTGGTTCGGACTGTGGGCCGGGCGGTATCACGCTCCTGGCCTCTCTTTGGTGGGGTCGTTGGTGTTTTATGAAATTCGGGATTTCTCCGTATTCCTTGTCCTTCACCATGTAGCGGTTCACCAACTTCACACGCTGGAGTTCATCAAGCATGACGTTTATATCGACAATAGAGTCAACAATAGAGTCGGCTGGGAAAACACTCGCCCTGATCCGTTTCGGCCTCCACTCAAAGCGACCATCTCGATCTGAGTAACAGAGCAAACCAATAAATAATAGTCTGGCCCCCAGGGAACATTCCGTCACCTGATCTGAGATAAAAAAGTCTGGCTTGATATTCCTGGACCGCATCTACTTACTTTCCGTCCGACACCTCGAAAGGTACTCGTCTAGTATTTCAACGGTGAATCGGTAGGACTTGCCCACCATATAGAATGGGACTTCCTCTTCCCGCACCATCCGACGTAGCGTGTTTGGCGATACCCTCAAGTAGTTCGCGGCTTCCTTTAGTTTCAATACTGGCGTTTCTGTCATTTCGTGACCTCCCACTTAAATAGTACACATTATAGATAATTATGTCTATTTTTGTTTTGTTATTGCCATTAACGATTGTTTTTGGTACGGTTGTTTTAGCAAGAGAGAACACGGGTTTTTGAGAAAGATGGAGATTATGCCGACTGATCCACAGGTTATTCAATGGACACCAGAGCTGGTAATTGACGACAGCTTCGAGGGCGTTGTGGCGGGGATGCCGCAGAGCGTTTATTTCGCTACGAAAAGGTTCTCGACCAGCCGGATGAAGTATCTGGTCTATGAGCTCAGGGGGTCAAGTCTCCAGTATTGGGCGATCTTTATCACCATGATAAAGAAGATCAAGATTGCCAACGCAGGTAAGGGAACCCTCCAACACTCGGTTCTCTTGGAAGGTAGACAGGCTTTCGATGATCTGTGTCGGATCTGTCAGGTGGACCTCTCGGCCTACAGTAAGCCCAAGTCTTCCGAATATTGGAAGAAAGACAAGGCTAAGGCCGAGGCCGAGGGAAAGATTCTACTGCTCCCAGGGGAATTACAGCACTACGAACACGTTATAGAGTCCATCACCAGGCAAAAGGTCCAGCGTAAAAACAGGGTTATAAACCTGATTGACCTGTTCAAAGGTGGTCTTGCGGAATTGTCCATCTTCACGAATTACCCTGGTACTGACACACCATTCCAAATCAGGGTTGACTATGCCCGTATCCATGACCCAATCACAAACCTGATAGACCTGAAAACGGTATCGGGTACAAGTATGCCGGAAGTCTGGAAGGGTCAGGCCTACCGTCTTGGTGCTCATATCCAGGCCTATGTCTATCCAATGATCTATGAGAAGGTTCTAGGGGTAAGGCCTGATTGGAATTGGGTTGTCATGGAACAGGACTTTCCCCATGAGGCCCGACTGGTCCCACCCGAAGACGATATGCTCGACATTGGGAAAGAACACGCCGAGGAAGCGATGGACCTATATCAATATTGCATGAGGACTGGAGACTGGTTTCAGCCGTCTAAGGTTACAAAACTCCCCAGGCCATTCTTTGCAAACTACTTGAGAGGACAGGAAGAATAATGCTAACAGCATGGGTAGCGAGAAACTGCGACGGCGCATTGAAGCGGTATCGATTCAAACCATTTATGATAGGTGACAAGAAAAGCAAAATGGCGTTCTGGTCACAGATTGATAGCGGTGTGGTAACACTACCGCGACACCTATACCCAGAAGTGGGTCGTGGTGAGTGCTTGAAAATAACCCTAGAGTGCAGGAATTGTAGATACTTCGTGTGCGGATTGAGAGTTTACACCAACAAAAGCGGTGCGACATTTCCTGAGGCTATTTGTATCAGGTTTCCACAAGCATCACCATCTGAAATTGGTTACCACAAGGCACCCCGCTCATCATGCGGTGAATTTTTAGAAAAGGAGAACGGAGAATGAATTTTTTGATTTTAACCCTTAGTAATCATGGTAATGCGTGTGACAGGGATCTGGTCAGGTTTAACTTTGACCTCGTTACTAGCTATGGCCCCTATGAAACCCGTACAGGCGGTGAGCCTTTCGCCCTACAAGGGTCGTGGATAAAGCAACTAGGCGACGATGAGGAAGGGATTTCCTGGGTAAAAGAAAAGCCGAAGCAGATTGACCGTATGTTAGGACTTAGGAAATGATTGAGGAAGTGGTAACCATAGACCCATCGATTATAAACAAGAAGCGGGACATTGAGAAGTTGTCAGAGTTTGAACTCAGGGCATTACTTTGGTCAAAGATTCTCAGAGTGGCAGAGATTGCGGGAGGTATGCGTAAAGACGGGAAGAATACCCATGACAAGTACGCCTACATCTCAGCCGAGCAAATCACAACTAAG